>Ga0209340_1001296_pt1 | contig 18736 bp, 16 predicted proteins | sample EPASupsiteSAE323_FD_187266 | JGI IMG/M metagenome (GOLD analysis project Ga0209340, IMG submission 187266) | Bioremediated contaminated groundwater from EPA Superfund site, New Mexico - Sample SAE3-23 (SPAdes) (version 2) | ecosystem: Environmental > Aquatic > Deep subsurface > Groundwater >... | reverse complement strand
ATCTATTCCGGTGTTTGCCATGACACCAATAGGTAAGGAGATAATTATTGAACGAATGCGTCAGATTACTCATCAACTTATAGTCAGTCATGCAAAACTTCCAGTAAGGGGTGAGGATGAGCCAACCCCTCTGCAATAAAAGAAAATAAGTTTTTCATATGATCATAATAATAAAATGGTTTAAATAATCAAAGCTGGTAACGTAAGAAATCCTAATCCTTAAATATTTTTCAATTAGTTTATAATATGAACAGGCCTATTGAGGGTTTTATGTATTATTCCAGGCGGTGAGGCAAATATTAGAAATACTTGTTGAATTTTTAATTGATTTTATCTATCCACTCATTCTCCTTGTAAATATTATCTTTGCATTAACTGTGGTATTTATTGAACGGAAAAATCCGACTGCCACAATTGCCTGGCTTATGGCACTCTTACTCATTCCGGTTGTTGGTTTTTTTCTCTACCTGGTTTTTGGTCAAAGTTTTTATCGTGAACGGATGTTCAAGATTAAACAGGAAGACGATAATGCTCTTTCAGAGATTATTGAATCACAGAAGAAAGAACTTTTTTCTAAAGAATTTTCAATATCCGGTCCATTAGCCAACTCATATGTCCGGATGATACTGATGCTCATTGAGAGCTGCAGGGCAGCGGTAACGACAAATAACCGTGTGAAGGTTTTTGTTGATGGGAATGATAAATTTGCGGCTTTACTTGAAGCTATAAAAGGAGCGAAGGACCACATTCATCTTGAATATTATATCCTCAAGGATGATGAGATTGGGAATGAAGTCTTCAATGCATTAACGGAACGGGCAAAGGCAGGTGTTTCGGTAAAGTTCCTTGGAGACGGCCTCGGTTGTGCAGGTCCGAGGAAAGCCTTTTATAAACCATATCTAGAAGCAGGAGGAAAAATAGCTTTCTTTTTTCCCTCGTTATTTAATATCTCACACCCCAGGATAAATTACAGAAATCATCGTAAAATAGCAGTAATAGATGGAAAAACCGGGTTTATTGGTGGATTTAATATAGGAGACGATTATCTCAGCAGAATTCAGCAATGGGCACCCTGGAGAGATACGGCTGTTCAGGCATGGGGCCACTCAGTCCTCACGATGCAGATAAGATTTTTTCTTGACTGGAATTATGCTTCAAAAGAGGAAAAACTTGAATTTTCTCCGAGATACTTCCCGGATAGTTGTATAGGTCCTGAAGAAAGAATTCCGATGCAGGTTGTATCAGGCGGGCCGGATACCTACTGGAATCCGATAAAAGAATCGTACCTGAAGCTTATTTCTCTGGCAAATGAGTCGGTATACCTTCAGACCCCGTATTTTATTCCTGATGATAGTATTATAGACGCTTTAAGAATGGCAGCTTTGTCTGGGATTGATGTAAGGATAATGATGCCGGCAAAACCGGATCACTGGTTTGTATACTGGGCAGGTTATTCATACATTCAGCAGATGCTCGATGCAGGTGTACGTGCATTCACCTATGATACCGGTTTTATTCATGCAAAGACTATTGTTGTTGATGAGGTTGCTGCATCTGTCGGAAGTGCTAACTGGGATGTTCGAAGTTTCAGGTTAAATTTTGAGACAAATGTAATTATGTACGATAAAAAGATTGCAAAAGAACTGAAAGATTACTTTATCAAAGATCTCTCGGTATGTACCGAGCTTACTGCTGAACGATTTGCCGCCCTTCCCTGGAAGATAAAACTGAAACAATCAGTATCACGCCTCTTTTCACCTCTTCTCTGATTTATCCCCTTTCTGTTTTTGTGATTCTTTTAAAGAGTTTATTTTTTCCTGATAATATGAGATTATATCTTCCGTACGCCGCTTGTTCACCGAGTAGTGAGCCGAGATTTTTGATGCTGTATAAGGAAGAAAACTCCATGCAATTACACCTGCAGTTGCTCCTTTTCTGATATAATCACTATTTTTACCTATGACAATATTCTCTCTCTTTTTAATACCGGAGAGGAACTCCTCTATAGTCTCGCCAAAGGTTCCCGTAACTACACTTCCGATATCTGACAGAATGTGAGCATCAGAACCCCCGGTATAAGGAATGGTATGTTGCTCTGCATAATCAATAGACTTTTGATTGAGATTCTTCATCATTCCACCACAAATCGCTTCAATACCATCAAGATGCTCCATTACACCCGGGAGCATATTCTTCTCCACACATTTTAGAACACCCCGGTTAATTCCATAATATCCGAATGGATGTGCTGCAACTCTGAAACACTCATATGCTTCTGCAAGTGTAAGACACTGCAGAACCGGCAGATTTTCAGGAAGGCCTGGCTTGTTACGGTTTCGTTCCCTGTTAAACTCTTTAAAATACTCCTCAAGATCTCCTTCCGAATAGAAGTAAATAAGCAGATGTGGTCCTTCTTTTGTCTCAAGTTCAATACCCGGAATGATCAGGAGATCCTCATTTCTGGATATCGCCTTTAAAACACCACTAATCTCATTATGATCAGTAATTGCAACACCTATCTGATGGTTTTTTGCATACCTGATAACATCATCTGTGTCTGGAAGGCCGTCTGAATGGCAGGTGTGAAGATGCATATCTACGAGATTGTATCCCGATTTTTTTAGGGATACAATATCTGGTTGAGTATATTGTATTGGTTTATCATTAAGGGACATAGGTAAATTATCCCTCCATTCTTTGGATATTCATGCTTATTGATATTACCTCGGTTTGGTGTCAGATAATCTTTCCCACGTGTTTCCTTTGTTATATAATTACCGGATGATTATATGGAATAATTACTGACTGGATTATCTGCATACAAAAAAACAGGATCAATAATGGAGTTTCATTATCTCATACTTTATATAATAAGTAATAAACCGGGTTTAAGGCCTGCTTTATAGTGCACTGCAAAAGGCTTGGGAATACTCGAGGTGAAACGGAGGTTATTCCAAAATCTTGACACCAGATACACTTCATAGTTTAAGCAAAACTTTTGGATAAATCCGGTTTAGCATTATACTATAGATGCTATCTCCATATCTTTTCAAGTCCGGCTGATATTATTTCTTCTGCCGAACTGATGTTTTTTTCATTTTTAATAAGTTTCAGGATACCGTTAAGGATTTGATAAATCATTACCTTGTGATATTGAATCGGCTGATCTGATAAGATCCTCTCTCTTATTGCAATTTCATAATATTCATTCATCCATTTGAATTCTTCATATGCCTTTGTATGAATCGCTTCACTGATGTTTGGTGAATTATGAAACTGTTCGATAAATTGTACTTTTTCAGGATTTTGCATTCCCCAGTGAATGTATCTGATAAATCCATTTTCAAGCAGTAATTTTATTGGAAGTGATTCATCGTCGCAATTTCTTATTGCCTCATGTATCTCTTTCTTAATCGTAATGTATAACTGATCAATGAGGGCATTTTTGTCAGGATAATAGTGAAAGAGTGTGCCGGTTGAGACCCCGGCCTCTTTACTTATCTGAGCGGTAGGAGTAGCATGAAAACCCTGATTTGTAAAGAGATGCAGAGCAGCTTTTTGTATCTGTTCCCGTTTATTACATTTACTCACTGATTCCATAATCGTTCTCTTTATTCATCTTTTTTCCCAGACGAAAACATCCGTTTTGCAATTACCAGAATAACCTTTGTGCTAAGTCCATCCAGTGTTTTTGAAACTTTTTTGAGTTCATCAGATATTTTAATCTTCTGTGGACAGACTGTCTCACATTTTTTACACCTTTTGCACATGGATGCATGAGAGGGGGCCCCCATTCCTCCCATCAGTTGCATTGCGTAAAATCCACGGGTTATCAAATGGTTCCCAAGCATATGATACTGATTGAAGAAGTAAAAACACAGAGGGATATTCACTCCGAAGGGACAGGGCATGCAGTAGGAGCAGCCTGTACAGGGAACCTTCATCAATTTTTTATATACTCTCTTCACCTGTTCCATCATCTCCATTTCATCTCTGGTAAATGATTCGGGTGTTGCTGTTTCACAGGTATTCAGGTTTTCCGACAGATGTTTCCTATCATTCATACCCGAGAGAACCACGGTTACTTCAGAGTGATTCCAAACCCATGATAGACACCAGCCAGCTACAGTCCGCCCTTTTCCGGAAGTACTATAAATCGTCTCAACATCTTTTGGGAGTTTTCCTGCAAGCATTCCACCACGGAGTGGTTCCATTATAATAACTGCGATATTGTTTGATGCGGCATACAATAGTCCCTCTTTTCCGGCCTGATTCTCTTCGTCAAGGAAGTTGTACTGGATCTGGCAGAAGATCCAGTCATATGCATCTATAATCTCTCTGAATGTCTTGCGATCTCCATGAAAAGAGAATCCGATATTTTTGATCTTACCAGCAGCTCTGGCAGACTCCAGAAATTCTATTACTCCCAGGTCCAAAAATTTCTTCCAGGTCTGGTCATTCATAGAATGAAGCAGGTAGTAATCTATGTATTCTGTTTGAAGACGTCTGAGTTGAATGGCAAGTATTTTATCCATATCCTCACGGGTGTTTACATTCCACGGAGGAAGTTTGGTTGCAAGTTTGACTCTTTCTCTATACCCGTTCATGAGTGCTTTTCCAATGACTTTCTCACTCTCCCCGCCATGGTAGGGATAGGCTGTATCAATATAGTTGATACCCCTGTCTATTGCCTCTCTTACTAATTTTATTGCAATTTCCTCATCCACGCGGCCTCTTTTGGTAGGCAGTCGCATGGCCCCGAAACCAAGGGCTGATAGTTTATCCCCGTTTTTTGGAACTACTCTGTATTGCATTAATTACACCTGATAATTTTTCCTGAAATTATTATAGACTGATTAGTCAATTTAATATTATCTATCTTTATTTAAAAATAAAAAACCTTTTGTATCCGGAAAAAAATCTTCTATAAGCTCCTCTTATAATTTTATCTCACAAATATAGGACAGTAATAATCCATGACAGAAACAAAAAGTCCTGATAATATTATGGCAGAATACCTCCTAAAGGGAGGAAAAATGCTTGCAAAGACCTGCCCTGTCTGTTATTCACCACTATTTGAATTCAAGGGCGAGACCTTTTGTGTGGTATGCAACGAGAATAAAGTAAATAAAGGTGAGAGCCAGGAAAATACTGCTTCTTCAGCAATTGAAAGTTCCCCTGTAACCTCAAAAATAAAAGCACCAGGAGATCTTAAGGATGAATTTGAGATTACTCTTCACTCCCTTCTTTTACAGGCCAGGAATGAAAAAGACGGGAAAAGGTTAGGTCAAATTATGAATGCTGTTAAAGCCGGTGCACAAGCATATGCCCTTCTCTTTCACGGGTAAGAACGCCTGGACAGATCATATATCCGGTCAGCCTTTTTGGAACCGATTCCAGGAACCTCCATTAGTTCCTTTTTTTCTGCATTCAGTACATCCCGGACTGATCCAAATGAAGTAAGCAGGGCTCGTGCATATTTTGGACCAAGATCCGGTATAGCGCCAATTATGGCTTCCTGGACGGCAGAAATTCCTCCGTATGGCTCCTTCTGAGATGAACCTCTCTCGGTAAAACCTGAATCTTCTTCGCGTTTCGCAAGGACCATAAGAAAATCTGCCGTATCTGCAGGTGATGCGGTCTGGAAGATTGAAACACCCATAGAGATGGAGATAGCAGCGAGAGCACCCCTTATGGCATTCGGGTGGATATCACGCTGGGTGAAGATATCACCCCCCTCAATAATAAGTACTGGTTTTGTACAGGCATGTGACATATCCCGAATCTGTTCAAGGAGATTTCGATCTATCAGGGTATCGACAAAGTCCCTTGATGTTTTCCTCTCTACCAAAATCCGGTTGCCTATTTTATAATCTCCCTGGTAGAGACGTTCAATTCGTATTACTGCCCCTATTGTAGAGAGATGTTCTGCCACTTTTGAGACTAGTTCACGATCATCGACGATGATATCAGGACCGGTAAAATACTCCTCCTGACTGGCTCTTGCCATCATCAGTTCCTTTTCATCGATGGGAAGTGCTGTCTGAACCACCCTTCGTTCTGCAATCTCAAATCCCCTCATCTCATGGGTCATTGTCTTCTCTCTCTTTCTTGAGATGATCTGATACGTCTCATCAGATGTCTTTCTCGTAATGAGTACAATGATCCTGCCGGTCCCATGTCTTCCGGTCCTGCCTTTTCTCTGGATACTCCTGATCTCTGATGGAACCGGCTCATAAAAGATTACTACATCAGTGGATGGTATATCAAGTCCTTCCTCACCTACTGATGTTGCAACCAGAACCTGGAATTTTCCTTCCCTGAAGCGATTTAATGCTGCAATCTGCCTTTTTTGGGAAAGTCCTTTCTCCTGGTCTTTTGTAGCCTGTCCTACAAATCTTTCAGCTGAAATTCCCTGTTCGGCCAGGATATCCACTATCATTTTTACAGTATCCCTGTACGATGCAAAGATGATAATTTTTGTATCCGGATCTTCTAAAAGGACGGATTTTACAATTCCCGGAAGGGCAAGCAATTTAGGGTGACATTCCTCATTCCATTCATTTGATCGTTCAATGATCCTGAGAAACCTGGGATCTGCTGCAATCCGTTTTGAGGCTTTTGATCCTCCTGGTGCTGTTCCCTCGCCAAGGAGCTTGTTAAGATATGCTTTCAGAACCAGACATCCCTGGGATTCGGCCAGGGTGACAGCATGACGAAGTTTCATAAGTTCTGCATGGATACTGGCTGCTGCATATCCTTTTGCATCTCTCTCTGCAATTCTCTGCTGAATAAGTCCGGATAACTCCTGCAGGGCTTTCATTGATAAGCCAGCCCGGTCAGGAACCTGATATCCTGCCTCTTTAAGCTGGTTCAGCCTGTCGTCAACAAGAGCTTTCAGGTCATCGATGCATATCTTAAGTTCATGGGGCAGGTCAACATGAATAGTCTCAAACTCTCTCTCAAAAATATATGGTTTGACATCAAAATCCTCCTCGTTTCTTGTCTCAACCGTTTTTATAAAGAGATTTCCAACTATATCCGAGATCTTCTCCTTATTTCTTCCCGGGGATGCTGTCATGGCAAGAATCAATGGTTCTTTGGATGTTGCCATGTAACGACTGGCAAGAAATACATAGGCGTAATTTCCAACCGCCCTGTGAGCTTCGTCAAAAATAACGAGAGAGAGATCGTTTAAGTCATATCTCCCTGCGATAACATCGTTTTTTATTACCTGGGGTGTGGCAAATATGATGGAGGCCAGACTAAATTCTTTAGTTCTAAGTCCAGGAGATGCATCTCCTGTAAAGATTGCAAACTTCTCATCAGGTCCTGGAATTGTAAGAAGTGACCTGAAATACCTGATATGCTGCTCTACAAGAGGTTTTGTGGGAGCGAGCATTAATACCCGTCCTCCTTCCTGGTAAAGACGTGATGCAGCAACTATAAGTGCAATGGCTGTCTTTCCAAGCCCCGTCGGTATAACTACAAGGGTATTCTCTTCAAGGGCCTGGATTGATATTGAAAACTGGTAATCCCTTTTTTCAAGAGAGTCTGGTTTAATATACGGATGTGTGATGTATTCCATCAGCTTAATGAGGTGTATTTAATCTTACCCTTAATAAGTGCTGGTATCAGATCAGAAAGCTCTTCTTTCTTCACCCTGATCTGTTTCATCGAATCCCTCTCCCTTAATGTCACTGTATTATCTTCAAGCGTATCGTAATCGACTGTCACGGCAAAGGGTGTTCCTATCTCGTCATTCCTGCGGTACCTTCTGCCTATTGCACCCGAGTCATCATATTCTGCAATAATTCCCTCTTTGTGAAGTTCAAAGGCGATATCCCTTGCAATTGCATCAAGCCCGTCTCTTGCCATCAATGGAAAAATCGCTACCTGAACTGGAGAAATTACCGGGGGGAACCGCATCACTTTTCTGATTTCACCCTCCACCTCATCTTCATGGTATGAGTGCTCAAGAACAGCATAGATCATACGGTCAATTCCGTAACTAGGTTCGATGACATGTGGTCTTACATCTATTCCCCTGACATCAACCTCTTCCTCCCTTATCTCATACCAGTCTGCAGGGATAGTAATGATTTCGCCGTCTATGGTAACTTCAGTCCCATCTTCGCCCGGACTTGACTGTTCCAGTGCTTCTGCGATGGCTTTTGCTTTCCCACGGAATTTAGGACCTAATTTTCCCATATCTGCAGATATTGTCCTGCGTCTTTCTTTTCTTGCCTCTTCAAAAGGGATATATGCTGTAAATGAATCTCCACTCTGCTCTGCATGAGCATTGAGATCATAATCAGTTCGGTCGGCTATACCAACAGTCTCAACCCATCCAAACCGTTCGGATAAGATCTCTGCGTCCCAACAATCTTCGGCGTAATGTGCCCTTTCATCAGGGAGATGCTGCCTGAATCTAAGTTTTTCAGGATTCACACCTACTGAAACCAATAATTCATGTGTCAATGCAAGGTAATATGCAACATATTCATTAGCGATGATGCCTTCCCTTACTGCCTCCTGCATAGAATGGATTTCAGCTTCTTTCCCGTCAAGCTGCTGTTTGGATGAGAAGAGTGGAAACGCATACTCAGAATATCTTGAGAAGTTAGGATGAGATTTTATATCCGGATGGACAAAAATTTCAGCTTCTGCCTGAGTGAATTCACGAAGACGGATCATACCTTGTCTTGGTGAGATCTCGTTTCTGTATGATTTTCCAATCTGAACTGTTCCAAAGGGGAGTTTATCCCGGTAAAATCTTAGGAGACGTCCGAAATCAACAAAAATACCCTGAGCCGTTTCAGGCCTTAAGTAGCCTTTCCGCTGTGATCCAGGACCTATGGTTGTCTGAAACATGAGGTTAAAACTAAATACCTCTACTTTACCAAGGTTTTTTCCACATACCGGGCATGGGAGATCAATTACAACTGATGCCAGTTCCTCGCAGGAGAGGGTTGCAGCATTTTTAATACTATGTGCCTCTGCTACATGATCGGCACGAAGATACTCACTACAGGACGGACACTGGAACATCTTGTCTGAAAACCCTTTTACATGGCCTGATGCAACATACATTGCTTCCTGGCCTATTGTCGGGCATTCTATCTCATAATATCCTTCGGATACTACATAGAACTGGCGCCAGATCCCTTCGATCCGGCGTTTTAACAGGGTACCCAGGGGGCCGTAATCGATAAAACCGGCAACCGAACCATAGCATTCTGTTGTCGGCCAGACGAAACCCCTGCGTTTAACGAGATCCATCACATTATCATAGACATCACTCATCTGGGATCACAAACCGGGTTACATGTAGCTCTCAAAGATCAATAAGGTTCCCTTTTGTATTTTGTATTTATGTGCCCTGACAAAGAGGAGATAATAAAGCTGGTGATTAGTATATTGGTAATATCTCTGCACAAACCATTGCACTTTCTCACCATTTGGTATTCTTATTTAATAAATTTCGGTAATAAAATAATTAAATTCCAACAAACTTAAATAATTTAAGCGGTATCTATATCGGTAATCTGAAGTGTGGTAAGTAATGGCTGAAGAATTAGCGAAGAAAGAACAGCTCCTCCAGTTGTTCGCTAACATGACCGGTAACACAAAGATTGTGGAGCCGATGAAGAAGATACATGGTACTCTTCGTGATAGTGATGCAGTTGAGCGTGAGATTGCACTCATAATGCGGGAATTACTGGATCAGGGTATCTTCAAGACAAAACTAAGACCCATTCAGCTTGCAAAACTGATCTGTGCATATTATGCAGGAAAGAATGATACTGAAATCGCCAGGGAACTTGGGGATGAGAAACTTTCAAAGACTGTGGCCCGTGCACGTGTCAGAATGAAACTCTTTCGTGAACTGGATTTTAAGATGCCCTTTGATCGGGAGAAGATGGAAGAACTCATTGTATCAGGTAAGACAATGAAGGAGGTCAGTGAATTATTAGGTGTCAGTCCTTCAACCCTGCGTGAATACCGCCATGTTCTTGAGGCAATGGTTGACAGGGATATGGATCTCTATCTCGAAAGAATTCGTGATGTGATGGAGGATCGTGATCTGACTGAACAGATGACCACATCAGCAACGAAAGATGCTTTTGGCGACTCTATCGATATCACCGAGGCTGAACTTATCGAACTTGCCTGAAAATGAAAAAACCTGACAAATGAAATTAATCTATCTGGGGCATTCCTGTGTTTTACTAGAAGGTTCTAAACGCATACTAATCGATCCCTTTATCCCAGGCGGAGAGATACCGGTAAAACCGGATATTGTTGCAGTAACACATGCACATGCTGATCACCTGGGAGTTGCAGCATCTCTCGGTGTTCCGATAGTCACCAATAACGAGATTGCACATTACCTGGAAGGTAAAGGATGCCATGTTGAACCCATGAATATTGGAGGGAGTATCGATGTCGGCGGAGTCAGGTTCACTATGACATCAGCAACCCATTCATCCTGGATAGAAGAAGCAGGGATAGGTATGTATGGTGGATCTGCCGCCGGATTTATCATTACCATGGATGACTTTATCATATACCATGCAGGTGATACGGGATTATTCTTAGATATGAGACTGATCGGAGACCTGTATCACCCGGATATAGCATTTCTACCGATTGGTGGCAGATTTACTATGGGACCTCCTGAAGCAATGATGGCGGCAGAATTAGTAGGTGCTCCGGTTGTAATACCTATTCATTACGATACCAGCCCTGGTATTAAACAGGATGCAGATGAATTTGCAAGGGCAATAAATGAGACAACCGATATGAAAGTTGTAATACTAAAACCAGGGATGTCATATACATCCTGAATTTAATGGTAAAGCAGGAAAGAATTTAATTAAAGCCAGGTTATAAGGGAATATGCAGGATTTGAAATCAGGCCTGTTGGATAGCTGACATATGTGTTTTACCGGTATTATTGATAATTCTCTTCTGATCACATAGTGCCTGTTCCTGTCCGACCCGGTTTCTGTCGTGATATACATTCGCTTATGTTGTTACATGACCAGGAGGTATTGGGTAGGGATCAGCATATAAATCCCCTGATCGGTTATAATATTCTTTATATACTCATTCAGGATACTGGGTTTCGATAACGCTGATAAGAGAAATAGACTCTGATTGCCCATTTCTGGAAGATCCAATGGAATATTTATCCCCATCTGTTGTAATAATAATTGTTCCCTTGATATCAGTCCTGAAAACTTCAGCTCCGGAAGCTTCTAAACTCATAATGGTTGCTTCTGATGGACCTTTACTATCTCTTCCTGAACTTATTACTGCAATATCAGGCCTGAGTGAACTCATAAATCCGGCACTGGTTCCTTTACGAGACCCATGATCAGCTACCCTGACAATCTTTACTGGTTCAGAAAGTTGAATATCAGGACTTTTTGAGTCAGAAAGAAGAAGTGTGCGAATAGTACCTGTCTGGATCTCAAGAACCATTCCATCATTCATATCTTTCCCTATTTGTCCCGGGGTAAGAATTGTAATTGACATATTTTCATTAATTGGAATAATATCACCTGCATTAAGTACTGAATAGGGTATGGATTCATTCCGGAGTCGTTCTCTTACTTTGGAATATGGAAGAGAGGGTGTCTTATTACCAAAGTCCCTGAATTCATGAACCACGGTCCGGTTCATTACCTCAAAGATACCCGTTGTCCTACTTGAATCTGGTCCGGTAATAAGAAAAAGAGAAATATCAGTTATATTCTGACTCTTTAAATACAATGCAGTACTATTCCTGTCAGGACCGGCATCAATAAGAATATTTTTTTCTCCACACTGAAGGAGCACCGCATCACCCTGACCGACATCAATAAAATGGATCTTCATCTCTTCAGCTGTTCCCTCTGAAGTTACAAGAAAAACCAGGAAAAAGAGTCCAATAATAGTAATTTTTTTAAATCTGTTATCCAATAGCATAATAAATTCACCAATAATTCTGATACCTGTAATATCTTAATAAATAGAAGAAATTCTTTCTTCTTTGTATCTAAAATGAAGAAAAAAATAAAGATCAATTAGATGATGACTGGATTATTAAATAGTTATTCTATGATTAATTCGTAGAATCATGAAAAGAAATGAGTATTGACTGATGCTGATTATATTGACCTCTAAATTCCGTAGATTATTTCATCCAGCCCATTCTGACATACCAGTCATATTCATGGGCAAACTTCTCTTTATTGAATTTAATGAGATCGCAGAAGTATTCCCTGGTCTTAGCATGGATTTCATCCTGTTCCTGGAACATATGTTCTCCCCTGATTGATTGCGCTAGTTTCTGCCCTAATTCGAAGGCCTGTTTTTTTGCTGGTTCAAGGGCCGACGGATTACTGCCGATTGCAACTCCCACACCTCCAACCACAGTGACACCAAGGGTTGTAAGTACTTTATTCATATATCTGACCACTTCTTCATAACTTCCTCCACCTGTGCATACGGAACATCCGAATTTTTTAAAAAACATCTGGCAATGAATAGCATCAGCCATCCGGTCAAACATGGCTTTCATCGGGGCTGATACCGAATCGATATAATTCGGAGAACCAAGCACTATACCATCGGCATCCATCATCTCATCAAAGAGATTTGAAAAATCATCATCAAGTATGCATTCGCCTTTAGAATAACACACACCACAATCGGTACAGTACTGTATTGTGTACTGATAAACATCCAGGCATTTTACATCGGCCCCTTCAGACTTGACTCCGTTTAATGTCGCATTTACCAATTCAAGTGTTCTGCTTTTATCTCCTTTCGGACTTGCATTAATACCTATGACCTTCATATATATCACCTCTGAAGAGATAGACGAGAAAAGAGATAAGAATTTTGGATTACTCTGCTAATGTAACACCATCTGTTTGTCCATTTCAACCGATCAGATGTTCTTTTTTTATATATCTGTCTAGCAAAGCTGATTTACTCTCTTAATGACCTCATTATAAGGGAATTGATGTTATCATGAAAACAATCATCACTGTATTAGGAATACTCTGTCTGGCAGCCCTTGTTATTGGTGTAACCAGTGCAGCAGAACAGGCTCAGCCACCTAAAGACTGTACAGACTACGCAAAAGCAGCAGCAGCACTTGGTGTAACGGAAGACGCATTAAAATCAGCTGTACACCCTGGACCTGACTTTGCTTCGGCAGCCAAGACCCTCGGAGTAACAGAAGATGCATTTAAAGCAGCCATGGGTTCTGGTGATAAACAGACTGACTTTGCTTCGGCAGCCAAGACCCTTGGAGTAACAGAAGATGCACTCAAAGCAGCCATGGGTATGAAAGAGAATCCAGGTCCAGATTTCAAATCAATGGCAACAAAACTTGGAAAGACCGAGGATGAGATAAAAGCAGCCATGGGAACACAGGAGAAAGGACAGGCACCACCGGACAACACAGCTCTTGCTACAAAACTTGGAGTTACTGAAGATGCTCTAAAGGCAGCAATGGGAAATCCTGAGCAGGGAGGACCCGGGATGGCAGAAGCAGCAAAGAAACTTGGTGTCACTGAGGATGCACTGAAAAAAGCTCTCGATGACGCAAAAACCTGTTAAACACTTTTAATTGGAAATTATAACATTTTTATTTCCGAGGAGTGTTTTCACTCACCCTTATTTTCCTGGATTTAGTTATTCAGTTATCAGAATTTAACATAACAACACATCCAGGTGTTATTTCCTTCAGGTTTGGAAATATAACCCCACGGGCTATTATTTTTTTTAACCGGAATAGAAAAAATTAGGATAATCCGTTTTGCCTCCAAAGATTATACACTAATTGCCATACCTTTGTATAATAAAATGAATGCGGCCATCAGGGCAACTGGAACTACCAGATGAATCATAAATGCAGTAATTTTCATACAAACCTGTACTGAATAAGCAATTTTTTGTGATTTTTGAAGATGCATGTACAGTTATCTTTACAAATTGGAATAAATCCTTTCCTCCAATTTAAAGTCTTTCTCTAATTTACACTTCAATAATGGTGTAATTCTGCGATCCAAGTCCATATTCTTCAGCATAATCTAACAGATGACTACCATCCACTTTATCCCAGATACCGGAAAATTTATCCTCTCCGGGTTTGTGATTGCGGCATAAAGTCGAATTTTCAAGCCCCTTTTGCTCGTTTATCAGATCTATGGCTACTTTATCTATGGCAACAGGATCTGTGGAAGCTAAAAACCCAATATCAGGAACAATAACTGCATCACTCCAGGGAACGCAGTCACAATCGGGAGTAATCCCTGTCAGGAAACTGATATATAAAACCTTTCCTACCATTTCGGATACTGCCCCGGCAGCATACTCAACCATACGCTCAAGAAATTTTGGAACATCTCGTTTCCAGTTGAAATCTATAGCTTTTTCAGGACAGACCTGCAGACATGCTGAACACCCGTAACAGACAGATTTATCAACATATGCCTTTACCTTCATATGAATAGCTTCAAACGGGCACTGGGTAACACAAAACCCACAACCAACACATAACTGGTCATTTACTTCCGCCTGCATCCCCTGATGTTGATCCCTTTTACCAAGGGGTGGGGCACAACCCATTGCAAGATTTTTTATAGCCCCTCCAAAACCTGCCAGAGCATGCCCCTTCACATGTGATAAAACTACCATCGCATCTGAATCTACGATATCCCTCGCTATTTTTACCGTCTTGAAATGTTTCCCAGGGACATTGATCTCTGTAAAGTTATTTCCCTTAAGGCCGTCAGCAATGATAAGTGGTGCATCGATAACAGCATAGGCAAATCCATGCCTTATCGCAGTTACCAGGTGATCAACGGCATAATGCCTTGAACCAACATACATAGTATTAGTATCGGTGAGAAAGGGTTTTCCGCCTGCTCTCTTGATCTCATCAATGATACTATGGACAAAAATTGGTTTTATATATGTATCATTTCCCAGTTCACCAAAGTGGATCTTTACTGCCGTAAGATCCCCATCATAAATTATGTTTGAGAGTCCTGATAACCCACATAATTTTGCTAATTTTGTACAATTATTTTCATTTGGACTCCTGACCCGTATCCGGGAAAAATAGACATCACTGCTCATATTATCTCTCCTTGACCTTACGTTTCAATTATATATCAATGCAATCATTCTTATTATAAAATTAGTATCCCTATCAACGGGATTGTAAATAGTGACAGAAGAGTGGAGATGAAAACACCTTTGGAAGCTAATTCAGCATTTACTCCATACTCTTCAGACAACAGTACCGTATTTGCTGCAACAGGCATAGCAGCCAGGAGAACCGGTATACCTATGAGGAGAGGATCAGATACAAAAGGAGATATTATAAAAAAGACTGTGATAGGGATTACCAGCAGACGAAAGACAGAGATTATCCATATCCTGATATCAGAAACCATCTCCCCGATGGGAAGCGGCGCAAGCAGGGCACCAATAACAATCATTGCAAGCGGAGTTGTAATTGATCCAAGTAATGATATTGATTCAATCAGTGGGGAGGGAATAGATATTCCACCAAATAAAAGAATAAGTCCAATAAGTGATGCTATCAGGCCTGGGCTTAAGATCTTGCGGATATCCGGATGTTTTGCATAGTCAGGACGCAGGAGGAAGATCCCCAGGGTAAAGACAAGAAGTCCGAACGGGAGGTTTATTACAGTAACATAAAATACCGATGAATCACCAAAAATTGCCGATGAAATAGGATATCCCATAAATCCAAGGTTTGAAAAGATAAGCATAAACCTGAGGACACCGGTTTCAAAGAGAGATTTGGATAAAAGAAGGGGAACTATAACCGCAGCACAGAATGAGACTACGTAAACAATTACTTCAATCAGGACTAAAAGTTCAATCGAATGGATAAGTGAATCTGAAAGAGTAATCTGCATACTCTCAATAATCAGACATGGAATGGTTACATTAACAAGAAGAGATGAGAGGCCCGAAGCCCCGCTTCTGGATATGTATCCTGCCCGAAAAGCAATAAAACCAACTCCGATAAGTATAAAAAGGGTTACAATACTGCTAATAACAACCGATACATCCATTCCTGTTCAGAATTTAAAAGAAATGTTAAAAGAAAATGGTTTATTCAGAATAATCTAACTGGTCTCCAGAACAATTTTTCCTTTTGCCATTACTCTGACTACTCCTCCACTCTCTGATACAACAATTCCTATAGCCTTTGTCTCCTGAGTAATAGCGGCCACTGATACATGCCTTGTTCCGAATCCTTTTGAAAGTTTGACCTTACTTGTATCAATGGAGATATATCTTCCTGCAGCCTCAACAGTCCCATCTTCACGAATTACAAAAGCCCCGTCCAGAAGAGCGAGTTCTTTTATGTTCTCCCTCATATCCGGATTACTAATCTTTCTTTCGGTCTCGGAATGCCCGGCAAGGGGATTTAAGATTAACTGACGGGAACGCTCAAGAACTGCATCGCTATCCCCAAGTATAAATGCAGTCCCTACTGATTTTCCCTCTCTCCCTTCTCTGGCGATTTCAATAGCAAGTATGAAGGTCTGTATGAAGACATCCCATTCTCCACTGTAATATTCCCTTATCTTTTCTGAAATTTTTTCAATATCTGTATAAGATATCTGTCCTGAAGACTGCCTTGGAATAACCTCTGCTACTCTGATCTTTGGTCTTTTTCTTATGTTGTAGATAAGAATTCCACTTATAAAAAGACCACCGACACCTGCACCAATAATAATCCAGAAGATAGCACCCAGAGTATATGGATTATCCTGGCCTACGAGAGGAGATGCAATTAATGAATTATTAATTGCAGATTGTGGCTTTGTAGCATTTTTTCCTGATGAGAAATAACCCGGATCAATGGTAAGAAGAAAGCGGTATGATTCATATGCTTCATCATACATTTCCAGTTTTTCATAACATAGTGAACGATAATACCATGCATCAGCATAATAGGGGTCTCTTGCGATAGCCTTATCATACTCTTCTACAGCCGCCTCGCAATTACCCACTTCCTGGAAAGCACGGCCCCACTGATAATAAGTCTCTGCCGTCTCATTATTGCCGGTCTCCTGTACAGTTACATTTTTTTGAGCGGTTGTAACTGATGATACTGGTTTTATCGAAATAGTTGGAATTGGAGTAACTCCAGAGGTTACTGTCTGAGCTTCTCCAGTCTTACTATTCTCCACAGGTGGTTTGACAACTGGTTCCTTGGTATGAATTGGAGCAATGGTAGCTTTTATGGTAGGAGTTTCAACAATAGTTATCGGTTTTATCGGGGTAGTTATTAATGTATTATTTACAGTTACCGGGGTGTTATCAGCATAACATCCGTTGATTGATAAAACCCCTAAAATAATCAGGAAAAACACCATCAGGTATTGATATAGGGAGATGGTGTTCATAGTACATATTGGGCGGTGATTACTGATAAAGATGTAACCGGCTCTGAATATCATTGGGGAATCATTAAAATTTATATGGGGATATATAGTCAAGCTACAGAAAAGGGTTTATTAATCAGGTAAATCCTGCAATTATTGTATGATCACCGGTTACATCTGTAAATTTATATTCTAGGGTTGTCTCTGCATTTACTCCATCAATGAGTAGATAATCAAGAGTGTGCCCTTCGTATGCAGTAATTATGAATGTTACATCTTCTCCGTCCTTTACGGTAATACTACCTTCAGGAAAGATAACTCCTCCAGGGCCTGAGTATGCAGTTATCGTATGCCCTTCCTCAAAGGTTCCATTAATTCCGTTAAGGAAAACCAGTGGGCCAGTCTGGTTTACTGAAGTATTTAATGAGATGTTTGTTGACTGGTTATAATCTGCAGGCTGGAAGGGTATAGGGGTAGGAACAACTAGAAGCGGAGTAGAATTACTCATGTTAACCGATGTTATTATTTCAGGCTCGTTCTGGTCAATTGTTAAGGTATCAGGTGCCTGTGTTACAGAATATAAAGGTGAGGTGTAATCGGCCTGGGTACCAGAAGTGTTGGTATCCTCCTGGACTGGGTAGAATGTCGTATACTCAGTAGTGGTTGTCTGTGTTACATCTGTTGAGACATTCTGGTCAGCCGATAAGGTATCAGGTGCCTGCGTTACAGAATATGAAGGGGAGGTGTAATCGGCCAGGGTACCAGAAGTGTTGGTATCCTCCTGGACCGGGTAGAATGTCGTATACTCAGTAGTGGTTGTCTGGGTAACATCTGTTGAGATATTCTGGTCAGCCGATAAGGTATCAGGTGCCTGTGTTAAAGAATATAAAGGTGCGGTGTAATTACCCTGAGTACCAGTAGTATTTGTATCCTCCTGGACCGGGTAGAATGTCGTATACTCAGTAGTGGTTGTCTGGGTAACATCTGTTGAGACATTCTGGTCAGCCGATAAGGTATCAGGTGCCTGTGTTACAGAATATAAAGTCGCGGTGTAATCACCCTGAGTACCAGTAGTGTTTGTATCCTCCTGGACCGGGTAGAATGTCGTATACTCAGTAGTGGTTGTCTGAGTTACATCTGTTGAGACATTCTGGTCAGCCGATAAGGTATCAGGTGCCTGTGTTACAGAATATGAAGGAGCGGTGTAATCGGCCTGGGTACCGGAAGTGTTGGTATCCTCCTCGACAGGGTAGAATGTTGTATTGTCGGTAATGGTTGCCTGTGTTACATCTGTTGAG
>Ga0209340_1001290_pt1 | contig 18858 bp, 25 predicted proteins | sample EPASupsiteSAE323_FD_187266 | JGI IMG/M metagenome (GOLD analysis project Ga0209340, IMG submission 187266) | Bioremediated contaminated groundwater from EPA Superfund site, New Mexico - Sample SAE3-23 (SPAdes) (version 2) | ecosystem: Environmental > Aquatic > Deep subsurface > Groundwater >... | reverse complement strand
AGAATGCTATTTTTGAAAACAGGTGATAAGGATGAAGATTTCAGAACTCAGCCCGGGAACAGGCAACGTTGACCTCGAAGCGGAGGTAGTGGACATCGAGGCGCCCCGCGAAATCGACAAGATGGGACGCAAGCTCCGCGTGGCAAACGTCATCATCAAAGACGACTCGGGAACCATAGCGCTCGTTCTCTGGAACGAAAAGATTGACGAGGTCGCAGTTGGCAACAAGATAAAGATTACCAAGGGCTACGTCAACACCTGGCAGGACAAGAACCAGCTCACCCTGGGCAAGTTCGGCACTATGGAAGTAGTCTAAGGATAGTTTGTTTTAGGCGGGTGGCGCTTTGCCACCAACCCATACTTTTTCTAAAAAAACTCAAAAGAAATGAAAGCGATTTTTTTTAGCCTGCGCCTCCACCGCCGCCCCCTCCTCCGCCCCCGCCGCCACCGGACGCACTGCCCGAGACGGATGCGGATGATGCCGCGCTGAAGCTTGAGGAGAACGAGTGGGAGAACGAAGACGACATCGCAACGTAGGCAAACCCGTGGTAGTGAACTGGCACGACCTTGAGCTTGGACATCGCTGCCTCAACTTTGCCCGCGTTGCCAAAGACAGTTGCATAGACGAGGTACTGCTCCCAGAGCGCAATCTCGGTCGGCAGCTTTTGCCGGAAGTTGTCCATCTGGTCGATGAACCTCTTGAGGCCCGTCCACTCCACGTGGACCTTCTCGCCTTCCTCGGAAAACCGCGGGAGGGCGAAGGGCTTGACGTAATCGTAAACGATGATTCCCAAGGCGACAAAGCCAACCACCAGAAGCAACAGCAGCTCGTAGGCCTGCGTCGAGAACGTGGATACGAATGCGGCAATCAACAGCAGGATGAGGATGGAGACAAACACCCACTTTTGCCGCAATTCGCCCGGCTTCTCTTTGGTCGAGGGTATTGCCCAGAACGCGGCAGCCGCGCTTGCAAGCAGGATTAACGCAAGGATTGCGGGCACTGCGGTCCACACCTGGCCCTCAATGAGGAAAGACGACGCGAACGCAAAGCCCGAACCCGCCACGAGGACGATTGATGAAAGCCAGTAGAAGGTACGCGAACCCGAAAGGTCGAAGTACTTCGCACAGAGGCCGTCAGAGCCGTCGATTGAAAGCGCCGCAAGCTCGGTCCACTTTTGGAGCATTGACTTTGTATCGTGCATATGCGCCTGCGCTACCTGGCTGAGCGTGATGCCGTCCTTTTCCACGTCAACGCCTTTCTTTCCAAGCACCCCGTCAAGAAGCCCTGCAGGAATCGGCTGGAAGATTTCCTCAACAAGCAGGCGCTCGAACTCGTCAAGCCGGCCCTCACCTTTTGCCTTCCTGAGCCTGTACTCGTCGCCGAATGAAAGGAACCCCGTCTTCTTTTCCTTGGTGATTGTTATGAAGCCGCGGCGCGCAAGGTCAAGCACCGTTGCCACCATGCTCTTGTCCGAGACTACGTGACTGACCACGTACTCCACCTGCCAGGGCTTGAGCTCTTTTTCAGGAACGTCCTGCGAAGGATTGATGTGATAGCGTTTCTTCTCAACGCCATAAGTGTAGTAGGCGTAAGCATAGCAGCAAATCAGGGCTATGCAGGAAAGGGCAGCGAAAGGAAGCGCCAATGAAGAGACGAAGTCGCGCGCTTCCGCGTTCTGCTTGGAAACGATTGCGAAGTTCTCCTCCTCGCGGTTCACTGCCTCGACTCCGTTTCCGGACTGTCCGACCACGTTTCCAACAGAAGCGGACGCGTCAAGGGTTTCCTTGTTGAACAGCACGCGGAACTCAAGGAACGTGTTTTTCGGGATGTTGCGGGCGTTGAAAGTGAGCGTGTCGCCTTGAAGAGAGTATGTGGCATCAAGCGCCGGGTGCAGCCACACCTTGGAGCCGTTGTAAAGCGGCTTTGGGAAATGAACGGTCCCGGAAAGTTGCCGCACTGGCGCAGCCCACTGCGAGTCCCACGCCTTCCAATAGAACTCAAAGGCATCGTCGTAGGAGTTGATTGCGTTTTTGAGGTTGTATGTTATTACAAAAGTCTTTTTTTCGTTTGACGCGGAAAACTCCCAGCGGTAGCGGGTTGCAGAGCCCTCGGTTGATACGGACACCGGCAACGGCGCAGTTGAACCGTCCGCTGACCGCTCGAAAACCTGCACATTGCGGTAGTCCCACTGCCCCGACTCCAAGTCGCGGTAGGCAAAGGAGTAGCTTCCTGAAAAGTCGAAGGTCAGGTTTTCCTGCACGGAAACGGTCCCGTCAGAAGCAACCAGGTAGTCCACTGAAACGTCCGAAAACTCGTAGCTCTTCGCTGATGCAAAACAGGAGGCGACGGCGAGGAAGAAAACTGCGCAGAGTAAAAACCGCTTGTCCAAATATAGTGCAACTCCGTTTGGCTGTACTGCCTATAACTTAACTTTTATTCCGGGTCTTGCCGCTTCCTCGGCCTGGAAGTAATCGCGCTTGGAAAAACGCAGCAGCGTCGCGACCACGTTCGAGGGGAAGGATTCCACAAAAGTATTGTACTCAAGCACCGCGTCGTTGTAGAACTGGCGCGCAAACGCAATCTTGCCCTCGGTCCTTGCAAGCTCGTTCTGGAGCGACAGGAAATTCTCGTTGGAGCGCATCTTGGGGTACGCCTCGGCAACCGCAAACAGCCCCTTGACTGCGCTGTCCATCATCGCGTCCGCATCGGCCTTCTCGGAAACTCCCTTGGCCGATTCAAACGCACTGCGGGCTTTTGCAACTGAAAGGAACAGCGCCTTCTCCTGCTTTGCAACTGCTTTCACTACCGAAACAAGGTTCGGGATGAGGTCGTATCTTCGCTTGAGCTGGACGTCAATCTGCGCCCAGGTGTTGTCCATCTTGTTGCGCATGCGCACGAAAGTGTTGTAGTAGTGCGCAAGAATGGCGATGACTGCCACCGCAAGTACCAGCGTTATTGTGAAGACGTCCATGTTTCTCTACCCGAGTAGGAATTCTGTTGCCGGTCGCTCAAAAGCATATTGTTTGCAGAGGCAAACCGGGAGAAAAGAAGGCCGTTTTGCATTCGGGCACGTGCAGGAAAGCTACTGCTTTGGCCGCAGGCTGCGAATCCTCTTTCTGGTATTGTCGTCAAGCTTTTCCATCGCATACGACAGGCTAATCGCGGGCATGTCGGCGTGCTTTTCAAGAAAACTCACGAGCCGTTTTTCGTCGAACTTTCCTGCCTGCCTCAACGCCCAACCGTTTGCCTTTCGCACCAGGTCGTCGGAGTCGTAAAGCATCGCCGAGACATTCGAGTACACGATGTCGATGAACAGCCCGCGACGGACTTGCACAACAAGGCACACAACTGACGCGCGCTTGACCCAGCGATTTTTGGAATTGGTCCACGTACGGAGCTTTTGTACCTGCTGCGGGTAACGCTCGTAGAGCTTGCCCATAATCGAGCACAAGCCGTCGCAGCACGCCCAGTTGTCTACGTAAGCGGGAATGATGGACTCGAAAAACGCCAAGTCATCTTCCTCGAACTTGTTTTGCATCCTCGCAAGAAGGATGTTCGCGCAGAACTGCTCCTCCAGGATTCCGGTAGAATAGAGGTCCTTGGCAGCGGCCTTGGTGTCTTCGAGGGTTATGGGCTTCCCGGCTGCCTTTGCAATTACCACGGCATCCGCAACAGCCCGCGTGCACCCTTGTATGGGCACGCCAAGCGGCCTGACCGGTTCGGTGAAGAAACGGCGGTTCTTTTCTGCAAACTTCGGGTCTGCCACTTTCCGCAGGTAAGCTCGAACGTTTTTTGCGACTTGTGATGCCATTATTGCTCAAACTCCCAAAAAACAACCGTTGGAAAGTATTTAATGCTTTGAACAGCCCAAAAGATAGACCGGAGAAGTCTTTCTGCCGGTTGGACTTTTTTATCATCCACCAGAGGTGCAACTTTTCAATGTCATCCGCAACAGTGAAGTTCAAGGACATGACCAAGTACGAAATCGCACGAGTAGTCGGCGCGCGCGCACTCCAGCTTGCAATGGGAGCGCCTTGCCTGGTCAAGAACAACCTCAACACGATTAACTCGCTCGTGCTTGCAAAGCTTGAGTTCGAGAAGAACGCAATCCCACTCTCCGTCTTGCGATAGAGAAAAGGAACAAACTGATTCTGGCAACACTATGTTGCCCAACTTTTAATTTTCCTCAAAAACAGGCGTCAGCAGGAACCTGCTCTCGCCAATTGAGAGCCGCAGCGACCCCGCGACTTTGCACGCTACAGAGGGCAGTGCGCTTTGTAGTTGCACCCCGCTTTTCGCGGACGGGTCGGGCACTATGTTCTCAAACCCGAACACCAACGGGATTGCAAAGACCTCATCTATGCCGCTTGTTGAGCGCGAACGCAAAAGCAACAGCGCGACGTCGTATTGCGACGGCAGCGAGTTAACGTCGATTGCGTAGAATGAGACAGACTGCGTGAGCGGCTTGCGGACAAGGGATATTGCACGTTCCGCGGCGCGCTCGTCGCAAAAGAACCGGTGCAGCCTGCCGCCGTCAGCTGACTTGGGCTGCTTTTGCAGGAACGCGTGCATCAGCGCGGAAATCATCACGGAAAGGGAATGCGAGTAGGAGTGGGGCGAGAACTTGACGCTTGCAGGCTGCGCGCTTTGCGCGCGCCTCCACAGCCTGTGCGAGGTTGCCTTTGCGTGCCTGCCAACGATTGCCATGTCAGCGCGGCCGGGCCACAGGATGAGGCGCTCGTCGGACGGGGCGAAATCCTTGGGGCCTTGGAAGGAGACTTTGAGTGCGAACAGCTTCCGTGGCATAAAGATTTTCACTCGTAACGCAGCGCGTCGACCGGACGCAGGTGCGAAGCCTGCCGCGCAGGGACCATTCCGGACAGCGCACCTATGACAAACGAGAAGGCCAGTGCGCCTATTATCAGTTCCGGAGGGAAGTACAGCTTGAGCAAATCTGTGCCAAGGGCTTGGCCCGCTATAATCTCGGCAGTCTTGCCCATGACAAATCCCAGAATCACGCCGATGACCCCGCCCACAAGGCCGAGCAGCCCGGACTCTATTAGGAACAGCAGCATTATTTCGGAGTTCTTCGCGCCAACCGCCTTCATTATGCCTATTTCCTTGGTGCGTTCAAGCACGGCAGTGTACATCGTGTTCATGATGCCTATTGCGCCGACCAGAAGAGAGATTGCGGCGATGCCGATTATGATTGCCTGCACGACGTTGAAAATCATGTTGAAGCTCTCAAGCAGCTGCTCGGAAGTGCTGACCTGAAAGTCCTGGGTTTTCTTCGTCACTCCGCGCGACTGCCGTAGGGCCTTCTCTACTTCGTCGCGCAGTTCGCTTGGGATTATGCCGGAGGACAGCTTGAGCACGAACCGGCTGTACTCGCTTGAGCCCATCACTTCCTTGGCCGCGTCGCCGGGCATCATGAATGCGCCATCCACGATCGGGTTTCCTACCTTCTTGAGGATGCCCACCACGCGGAACTCGGTGTTGTTGAGTATTACCACGTCGTTGAGCTTGAGCTCGTGACCGAAGATGTTGTCAGTTGCGAGCTTGTTGCCGATGAGCGCTTTGTACTTGTCGTTGGTGTTGAGGCCCCGGCCCTGCTCTATCTCCATACCCATGAACTCCTCGATGGGTCCTGCCTCGTCCGAGGACGTCGGTATCCCGCTGACCATTGCAAAGGTCTTCTTGTCCCCGTGCTGGGCCAGCATCGAGCGAGTCATCATGTACCCTGCCTTTTCGACGCCGTTGACGCGCTTTACCGCTGCAAGGTCGCGCTCGGAAAGCTTGCTTGACGCGTACATTGCGGATATCGCACTGCCTCCGGGGGTGACGGACAGCTTGTCCACCCCGATTTTCTGGAACTCGCCGTTGATGGAATCCGAAAGCCCCTGGCCCAGGGAGATGAGCGCGACAACCGACGCGACCCCGATGAAGATGCCAAGCATCGTCAGGAAGGAGCGGAGCTTGCGGTGCGAGATGCTGTCAAGGGCAAGCGAGAAAAGCGACAGGAAACTGTCAAGGCCAAGCACAGCAGAAAACACCTAAACGACATTTGGGACTTGTTGAAAGATCAAAAAAAAGAAATAAGAGGAATGGAAAGGAGGAGGAAGAAACCGCGAAGGCTTTTTCCCTTCCCCCCGAACCCGCTTACTTCTTTGCCTTCTGCTTTCCAAAGTATTCCGAGACGAACCCGGACACCGGCGGGAGCACGTACTTGTAGAGCAGGTACAAACCGACAAGCAGGAGTATGATGTACAACAGCGTGTTGTCGGGTATCGTCTCAAGCCCGTACTGTATCGCCTCCATCTGGGTGAACAGCGGCAGCGATGCGGCAGCTGCTGATGCAAACTCGGCGTTCGACGTGTCCGAGTAGTACAGCTTTGCGTTCAGCGCAAGGGGCGCGGTCGCATTCTCCGAAACGTGCACGCGGAACTCCGCAGTCTCGAAGTCGTCGGCGTTTATCGAACCGATGAACTGCGAAGGCGACGAGAGGATTACGTAGTCCTTGGAGGGCTGCATCTCGATGCGCAGGGTCTTGACGTTGACAAGCCCGCGGTTCATCACGCGGAAGATTATCTTGCCAGTTGTGCCTGCGCGGGTCACTTCGGTGCTTTCAGCCGCAAGCTCCAAATTGGGCTGGCTTCCGACCACAAGCCCGGACGACTGGTTGATGGAATATGAGCGGCCGAGCTTGTCCGTGTAGGTTATGGATATGGGCAGCTTGTAGACACCCGACGCCGCGGACGGGTACGCCATCAGGTCGAACGCGAATTTCGTCGACTGGTACGGCTCGATTTCAGAGACGAGCTTCTCGTTGGTCCCGCCAACCACTGCGAAGGGAAAGGCGTCGGAACCCACTCCGAGGCTGATCTTGAAGTCGCGGAGGTAGTTCGGCGACGCGCTGTCAACTGCGATGGTTAGGGTGGTCTTCTGACCCGGTCGGATGGTGGCGGGGCTTGCGGTCACGGAAGCGATGTTTACTGTCGACGCCTTTGCCTTTATGCTCACCGTGAACTGGACGGTGTTGACCTGGCCGGTGTCGACGTTCTTGCAAGTGAAGTCAAGATAGTTCGCGCCTTCCAAGGCAGTGTCTGCAACGCGCACCCGGAAGTTCAGGAGCGCTTCCTTGGACTCCGCCATCCTGGTGAAAGTACGGTAGTTCTCCTCCCCTGCGTCCATCGAGAAGGGGTACTTGGGGTCAAGCCCGCAGGTCACGGAAAGCGTGTCCTTGCCTACGTTCTTTACCGACGCGAAGAAGTCAAAGTACGTGCCCGGCTCGACCGGGAACGGCGTGTAATACGACTCGTTGCGGACTTCAATTTGCCCTGCAAGCTTGCTTCCGTCCAACGCCAAGGCCATAGGTGACAGGAGCACCAGCGCGATGATTGCAAAAACAACTGATTTGATTTCGTTCTTCATAAAAGACACCTCGGTTGAAACGTCAATCTGCCCAAAGGCTATAATCGAAAACCTACTTTTTAACGTGCCCGGAGGCCTCGTCGCTGAGTACACGGCCGTCCTGGATGCGGATTATGCGGCGCGCATTCTTTGCCACGTTCTCGTCGTGCGTGACAAGCACTATCGTCTTTCCCTCCTCGTTGAGGCTGCGGAAAAGCGCAAGAATCTCCTTGCCGGTCACCGAGTCGAGGTTGCCTGTTGGCTCGTCCGCAAGAATCATCTGCGGCTTGACCGCAAGCGCCCGGGCAACTGCCACGCGCTGCTGCTGGCCTCCTGAAAGCTGGTTAGGGTGGTTGTTCACCCGGTCGGCCATGCCTACCGAGGTCAAAAACCTGACTGCGATTGCCTTGCGCTCGTCAGCAGGAGTGCCGCGGAATATCAGCGGGAGCGCGACGTTTTCCCAGGCTGAAAGCGAATTGATAAGGTTGAACTTCTGGAACACGAACCCTATGAGGCTGCCGCGGATGCGCGCAAGGTGGTGGTCCGCAAGCTTTGTGATGTCGTGACCGTCAAGGAACACCTTCCCCTTGGTGGGAACGTCAAGGCAGCCCACGAGGTTCATGAGCGTGGACTTGCCGCTGCCTGAAGGCCCCATGATTGCCACGAACTCACCCTCGCGCACGGTGAGGTTTATGTCCTTGAGAATGGGCACTTCCAAGGACTCCATGAAGTAAGACTTGTAGACGCCTACAAGCTCGATTACGGCTTTGCCGTTGGAGTGCGTTCTTGAAGGCGTCGGTTTTGCTGCCTGCGTCGTCATATGAACCACTGCACGTTTATCGTGTTAAAAAAGAACCTTTTGCCTATAACCATATCATAGATGGCGCAGGCTTTGTATTCGATTCTATTTAGGACGCAAACATTGCTTAAAAGATGATTGCACAAAAGAGTTGTTTTTAATGGCAAGACAAGCCCCCCAGAAGATGTCCAACCTCGACTACCACTACGCAGCGTCAGAACTAGCCTGCGCGGTTGGCGGCAGGCTGGAACAAGTCTACGAGATTGAGGACGACGTCTTCCGGCTCCGGCTTTCAAGCAAGGGCGAAAAGACCGACCTGATTGCAACCCTTGGGACGCGGCTCTCCGCATCAAAGAGGATCCCGGAGTCGCCGATGCAGCCCACTTCGTTCGCGTCGCTGTTGCGCAAGAAGCTCTCCAATGCAGTGATTGAAGAAATTTCGCAGGTCTCCCTTGACCGGCTTGTTGTGATGCGGCTGCGCAAGGACGAGACGCACCTGCTTTACTTCGAGATGTTCGCAAAGGGAAACCTGGTGCTTTGCGACGAGTCTGGAAAGATTATCGCAACGTACAACGAACAAAAGGAAGCAAAGCGCGTCGTTGCAAGGGGCGGACAATACCCGGTGCCGGTTGCCGCTGCAAGCCCGTTTGACGCGCAGGCTGTTGAAAAAGTGCTTGAAAGCACTGCTGACAAGAAGCTTGAAGGCGCCGAGGCAAAGGAAGCTGCGAAGAAAATCGCCCTCGCGCCTACGTACTTTGACGACTTTTCAAGAAACGCCGACCTGACGGATGCCAAGAAAACCGCCAAGGCGATGGCAAAATACGTCTCGGAACCGCGATTTTTCGTCTACTATGACGCGGAAGGCGGGGCGCTTGGCTTTTCCGCAGTCAAGCTCTTCGAACCTGCAAAATACCTAAAGGCCGAGCCCGCAAGCTCGAAGGTTTTTGACAAATTCGCAGACTGTCTTGACGAGTACTACTCCAAGGCCGCGATTTCCGGCCCGGCAAAGAAGTCCAAGAACGCCAAGCTCGAAAAGCTGCTCAAGCAGAAGGAAATCCAGGAAAATTCAATTTCCGAGGCCCTGACTGCTGCTGACGGACTGCAGGCAGTTGGAGACGCAATCTACCTTGCGTTCGACAAGGTGGAGGATGCCATAGAGAAGGCAAAGAAAGAGCGAAAAAACAAGATAGAAATAGAAGTTTAAGAAAAATAGAAAAAACGAAAAAGACCCCCGAAAGGGAGGCGAAAATTACTGCTGGCCTTCCTGCCCCTTCTGCTCGCCTACGGGGATTTCGACAAAGCGCACGCCGTTGTCTGAAGTGGTGTAGATTACGCGCACCACTCCCGAGACCATCTGGGCGTCGTTGAGCTTGTCCATGAACGCCAAGGTGGTATCCTCCTTGACGCCAACAGCGCCCTCAAATACCGCGTCAACTGGGGTGAAGCCGGCCTTCTTCAAAGCGTCGATTACTGTGAGAACCTCGTCCTTTACCTTCATTTTTACACACCTGTAACGTAAGACAGCACAATCACTGCCGGCCTCTATTTAAAACCGACTTTACCTCGCAAAAACCGGCTCGCCAAACTCCCAACGGGTTTAAAAACATTAGACGCATATCCAAATTATACAAAGGCTCCCCAATGCTTTTTCGAAGGTGAAACCATGGTCAAATTCGCAATTGCAAAACAACTTGCTGGAAAGAGAATCATCACTACAGACGGAGAGGAACTCGGAAGGGTGCTTGACCTCTACATCAACGAGCTCTCAGGCAAGATTGAAAGCGTGCTCATCGAGCCCAACCCCGACTCTACCCTTGCGCAGAAGCTTGGCGAGAAGGGAGTGGAGGCGATGCTGCCCTACTCGTCCGTTCTTGACGTCAAGGACGTCATGGTAGTGGACAGGCGCGCACTCTCATTCTAAACCTCTTTTCTTTTTTCCAATTCTTTTTCTATATTTTTATAACAGCCAAGCGGAAGCCTTTTCGGAATGACAGCAAGGCACTAAATATCTTGGCGGGCAAAAGCTGGTTCTATGGTCATTACCCTTGAGCCGCACGACTCGAAAGCATCGGCCGCACCATCAACTGCCCTTTCCAAAGACCAGCTCCGCCGACTTGAAAAGGCAGGTTACGAGCTGGTCGGGCCGCACAAGCACTCCGCCGTGAAGGTGTGCCACTGGTGCAAGAAGGCAATACTCAACGGCGGTTCGTGCTACAAAAACAAGTTCTACGGGATTTCAAGCGAGCAGTGCGTCCAGTTCACGCCTGCGCTGCCGTTCTGCACCCAGAAATGCGTCTTTTGCTGGCGCGACCCGGCAAGTTATTCGCCTGAATGGACGGGCGGAATGGACGATGCCGGGGAAGTCGCACAAGGCGCAATCCTGGCCCAGCTTCATAACCTCAACGGGTTTCCGGGAAACACAAAGGTGGACATGGCCGCGTGGAAGCGGAGCCAGAGTCCAAAGCACGTGGCCATCTCGCTTGCAGGCGAGCCCTGCCTGTACCCGCAGCTTCCTGCGCTAATCAAGGAGTTCCACAGGATGGGCCTGACCACGTTCCTAGTTTCAAATGGCACGCGGCCGGAAATGATTGAACAACTGGAGGACGAGCACGCGCTTCCAACTCAGATGTATCTTTCCCTTGCAGCTTACGACCGGTTCTCGCACGAAAAAATACTTTTGCCGCAGGAGCCGGATACGTGGAAAAAATACGAGGAATCGTTGGAACTGATGGCAAAAACGAAGGGAAATACAAGAACGGTCCTACGGATGACCTTGATGAAAACCCTCAACATGTCAGATGCCGCCATCGACGGCTTTGCCAAACTGATCCAGATGGCAAACCCCGACTATGTCGAGGCCAAGAGCTACATGCACGTTGGCGCATCATACATGATTTTGGAAAAGGGCGAGATGCCGACACAGCAGCAAATCAGCGAATTCTCGCAAAAGCTCGCGCAAGAAACAGGATACTTGGTCACCGACGAGCACGGCCCGAGCGCGGTCACGCTTTTGTGCAGGGATGAACGGGCGCAGAAGGAAAGGATGCTGAAGAAAGACTGAGCAGGCGCAGCAAAGAAAAACAAAGTTAGGCACTACAAAAAAGCGCGCCCCGAATGCCGCAGCCCGCAATCCCCAACAAAAAGCTTTATTTCCGCCAAGGCAGTCACATCCTTGGTAACAAATGATCCGCGCACTCATCTACTCTAAAGGAAAGATTACCGAAGAATTTGAAATGCCCGCCATAGCCAAGGCCATTGCCGTAAAATCCAACACGGTCTGGGTGGACATCGACTCGCCCAAAAAGGAGGACCTGGACCTGCTTGTCTCTGTGCTGAAACTCCACACGCTTTCGCTTGATGACGCGAGAAAGACCAACCAGCGTCCGAAGGCGGAGATATACCCCAACTACGCATACGTGGTCGTGCGCTCGTTCAAGACGATAATCAACGACGCGGACTTCCAGCTGGATGATGAGGAAGTTGACCTGCTTGCAGGAAAAACTACGCAGCTGAACTTCTTCCTCTCAGAAAACTGCCTGCTTACGCACAGCCTCGAGAACGCCACAACACAAGAGGAAGTCTACGAAAAGGCCAAGAACAACCCGTACCTGATGTCGCTTGGCGCGGACTACCTTTTGTACGCAGTGATGGACGCAACGGTTGACGACTACTTCCCGCTGTTTTCCGCAATCACCGACAGGCTTGACGCGCTTGAGGACGTGGTGCTTGACAAACCCACCAAGGCCACACTCACCGAAGCCCTGCGGCTGAAGAAACTTCTTTTTGCGTTCAAAAAGGAAGTGCAGCCGTTGCGCGACGTGACAACGGCCCTATCAAGGCGCGAGGTGCGCTTCGTCTCGGACGCCAACGCACCGTACTTCCGCGACGTGTACGACCACCTCGTGCGCCTTATGGACAACATCGAAATGAACCGCGACCTTGTAAGCAACATAATGGAGGCATACCTTTCGTCAGTATCCAACACGCTCAACAAGTCGATGAAGCGGGTCGCGGCAATCTCGACAATCCTGATGCCTCCGACTTTGCTTGGGAGCATATTCGGGATGAACTTCAAGGTAATCCCCGAGTCCGAATGGGAATACGGGTTCTACCTGGTCATCGGCATAATGCTGGTGATGCTGATAGGCACGTACTGGTACTTCAAGAAAGAGGACTGGCTCTGAGACTAGAAGGAATTATTTCTTTTGCTGCGGCTTGACCGGCCGCTTGCTGTCCTGCAATTCTTTCAGAAATGAAGAAAAGTAGCCTCTGCGGATGCTTTCCCTACGCGAGTCTTCACAGCCATGGCTGCCTGCAAACATCGCAAGCTCGCTTTTCCACAACGGGTCTTTCCAACGCTTTTCGAAAAGGCTGTTGACGTGGTTTTCCGCCTCCTTTTGCTCTTCTTCCATCCGGAGGTTCCTAGAGTTCAGCTCATCCAGCTTCTGCACAAGGCCAACCGCGTGTTCCGACTGGACCTTTCCACGCATCAGCTCAAGCCTGCTCTTCGGGCGGTTTGCCATGTAAATAACGAGCCTTGCTAGGCATTAAAAACCATTATACGCATTATTTTACTCCGCTAGTTCTCCGCAATTTTGCGGATTCTGGCTTTATGACCTGGCGACGGCCGAAAGCTGCCCGGGGAAAGCGATAGACAGTCTTTCAATGAAAGCGAATTCGAGAAAGGTGAATCTGAAACATGGCAAAGTCTTATGTAAAGTACGAAACCCCAGCAGATGTCCAGCAGAAGGCTCTTCAAGTAGTTGAGGCAGGCCTTGCATGCGGCGGACTCCGCAAGGGAACCAACGAGGCAACCAAGGCAATTGAGCGCGGAACTGCAAAGCTCGTGCTCATCGCAGCTGACGTTGACCCAGAAGAGATTGTTATGCACCTTCCAATGCTCTGCGGAGAGAAGAAGGTCCCGTACGTGTTCATTTCTGAAAAGCTCTCACTCGGCAAGGCAGCAGGCCTGGGAGTGGGAACCGCTGCAGTTGCAGTGGCCAAGGCCGACAAGGCAGAGGCAGTTCTCAAGGAAGTAGTTGAGAAGGCCGTTGCTCTTGCACCCAAGGCAGAGGAGAAGAAAAAGTAAATCCGCTTACGCAGATTTGACTTTTAGAGAAGTGACTATTCATGGGCGGAAAAAAGAAGATTGAATCCAAGAAGGAAAAGGAAGAGCAGGCCAAGGCGCAGGAAACCAAGGCGTCCGACGCACCGGCTTCGCTTGCCACCTTCGAAGGCTACCCCTCGCAGGTAGTCGAAATCCTCGGCAGGTCCGGAGTGTTCGGCGAAGTCATCCAGGTAATGTGCAAGGTGCTCACTGGCCGCGACCAGGGCCGCGTCATTAGGCGCAACGTAAAGGGCCCGATTCGCAAGGGAGACTACCTTATCCTGCTTGAGACCGAGCGCGAGGCAAAGCCGATAAAACCACGGGGTGCTAAAAAGTAAATGGCTGTCTGTACGTTCTGTGGAAACAAGTACCCGGTCGGCACCGGCGTGACATTCATCACCAAGCAGGGCATCGTAAGCCACTACTGCTCGCACAAGTGCGAAGTCAACGCCAAGAAGCGCAACCCGCTTCGCGTCCGCTGGACCAAGAAATACGCAAAGAGGACATAAGTTCTCTTCCGTATCCCCTTTTTATTTTTCTTTTCTATTTCTCTTTCAGACTAAAACAATGGAACTATACTTTCTAGGCGGTGGCCGCGTTGTGCTGGACACGCAGATTATGCCTACCGGCGGCTTACTGACGACAATCTAGGTATGCACTGCGACCCGTGCCACAGGTCATTTCCTTTTGCCGTTGTTGAGCGACTCTAAGTATGTTTTGATTCTTTCGGCCTCTTCTTTGTGTTCGAGCGTAAGCGGATGTTTTTTACCAAGTAAGAAGGACAGCTCGAAAAACACGTTCCTGTGGTGATTCGCCAGGTTCTCGCACGCCTCCCTGGCGATAAGATGCACGCCCGTTTCCGACCACGTCACTTCGGGACGAGTCGTATGTATCTTTTGAATGCTTTTCATGGCTTTGGAGACGATATTTGCGGACCTTAGCTGGTCTTGAAGTCCCTCCACATATCCTTCGTTTCCAAGGTCCTCGTGCGTTTTGATGGCTTGCTTCAATGGGAGTAACCCCTCGACAAACTTGCCACGCTCAAAAAACACATGAGCCCGGTCGTACAGGGTTTTCGCTTCTTTTTCTGTCGCAAGCCTCTGACGCTCAGTAAATTGTTTCGGCTTTACGGGGTTTCTGACGGACACGCCACCACCAACCTAAGCAGGCCAACGGTGTTTTTATTGCTACCCAACCGGCTCGTTACACCTTATTTTATTTCATCTGGTCCTTTTCTGTAATTGATAACCAATGGAACTCTTCTTCCTCGGCTGCGGGGGCGGCCGCGTAGTGCTGGACACCCAGACCATGCCCACCGGCGGCTTCCGGCTTACTGACGGCAAGCTTTGCATGCACGCAGACCCCGGGCCCGGAGCGTTCCTCAAGACGTTCTCGAACAAGCTTTCCTTTAAGGACCTCAACACAGTCTTTGTCTCCCACTGCCATCTCGACCACGTCGGGGATGCCAAGATAGTCATCGAAGCGATGACCCTTGACCACTGGCACAAGAAGTTCGGCACCCTGCTTGCGGCAAGAAGCGTTGTCGAGGGCGTCGGTGAGTTCGAAAAGGAGATTCCCGATTACTTCAAGTCTCTTCTTCTCAACTGCAAGGCAATGGCTCCTGGCGAGTCGCGCCAGTTGTTCGAGGCGGGCAAGCTCACCGCCACAGCGTGCGACCACGAGGACCCCTCGTCAATCGGCTTCATCTACAAATCCACAGCAGGCAAGACCGTTGCCTACACTGGTGACACACAGGTCTTTGCAGGGCTGTGGAAGCAATATGACTTGGAAGGCGGCTTGGACGCGTTTATCGTGAACTGCCTGCGGCCGGCTTCCGACGGGTTCGAATTCCACTTGTGCCTCAACGAAGTGCTTGCCGGAGTCAAGACAATGAAGAACAAGCCCAAGATGATTGTGTTCTCCCACTTTGGCGAGAAGTTCCTCAAGACCGGCATCGAAAAGGAACTTGCGCGTTTTGAGAAGGAAATCGGAATAAAGACGGTTGCTGCCAAGGAAGGACTGCTCGTGAAGGTTTGAGTTGCGATGGCAGGAATAGTCATCACTGGCGGCCCCGGAACGGGAAAGACCACTTTGCTTGAAAAAATGAAAGAACACGACTACAAAGTAGTCCCTGAGGCCGCGCGAGAATTCCTTTCAGGCAAAGGCGAAAGACGCAAAAAGATACTTGCCCGTGACCAACTTGTCATGGCCAGGAACATCCACAGGATCCAGCAAGAGCAGCATAAGACTGTGACGGACCGGCACCTTTTGGACCGAAGCCCGATTGACCCGATAGCGTACATCGAAGCCGACGAAAAGAAGCCGACCCGCGGAACGCTCAGAGTCGCAAAGGCATACGACCCCGAGATGGTGTTCCTGCTTGCACCGCTGAAGAACTACAAAAAAGACGCAACCCGAAAGGAAGACGAAACCACTGCGAAAAAAATCCACGACCGCATCCGCCAGGTCTACGCTAGGCTGGGCCACAAGATAATTGACGTGCCGGACTTCAGTGCACCAGGAATGGAAGAAACGGAAGCTGTTGCAAAAAGGGCGGAATTCGTAAAAAGAAAAATTGAGGAAAGAAAATGAGGAGTTCAGGCGCACAAAAGCAGCCTGAACCTAAAGCTAATTTACTCAAAGTCAGACGGCAGTTCCTTGAACTCGTCGTAGCTTGAGATTGTGCCCTTGAGCTTGAGCACTTCGCGGGTAATCAGCCAGAATGCAAGCGCAATTGCCTTCTTTCCCTTGTTGTTTGCAGGGATTACAAGGTCAACGAAGCGCGTGCTGTTGTTGGTGTCGCAAAGCGCGATAACTGGCACGTTGATGACGTTGGCCTCCTTTACAGCCTGCTTGTCAACTCCGGGGTCAGTTACCATTATCAATGCCGGCTCGACGAAGTCCGCGCGCTCGGGGTTGGTGAAGCGTCCGGGAGTAAAGCGGTTGTTCAGGCCATTGAATCCGGTCATTTCGCACATCTTGTTGATTGGGCCGAAAGCGTTGTCCTTGCTGCCGATAATGTAAACAGTTGCCGGGTCGTATGCCGCAAGCATTCCTGCCGCAAGCCTCATCCGCTCGTCCATCTTCTTGAGGTCAAGCACGTGCAGGCCGTCCTCGCGCGCCTTGTAGATGAATGCGCGCATACCGCCGTTCTTGGTCTTGGTACCGATGTGGATACCTGATTCCAGGTACTTTTCCTGTGGAAGAAGAGTCTCTGCCATAGTCTTGTCTACACCTAAGTTTCATTGCCCTTGTTGCAACACGCGGGCAGTTAGTCAACAGCACAAAGACGGCTGTTGCCGTTAATTCTTGGGCTGAAGCATTTTTATAAAACCGCTGATTGAGTAATATATCCCACAAAACAGGAAAGCACAGCGAACGAGTGGAAACACTGACATGGCAGACCCCGTTGAACCGACAAGCGAAGTCCAGAAGCTGCGAAAGCAGGCCGACAGGATGGAAGCCGAACTGGAGGAATCCATCAAGGAAGAGGCCATCAACGCCCACGAGGAGCAGATTGGCGGCTCGGAACTGCAGAAGACCTCGGACGCCATAGGAAAGGCCATCGGAGAGGGAAAGGAAGCTGAAACTGGCGATTCTGAAAACAAGGAAACCGACGGCTTGGAAGAGGAAAAAGTAACCGGCTCGAAAAAAGGGAAGGAAAGCACCCAATCCGAAGATACTACTGCTGCCCAAAAGGACGCGATTATAGACGCGGACAGGGAAGCTTCCGAAGGCGACTCGCGCGGGTCGATGACAACAAAGAACGCGGACGAGGAGGAAGTCAAGTACGAGGAAGAAGGCGACATTGGACAGTCCGCACTTGACCAGCTCTCCGAGAACGCGGCAGAAAAGCCCGAGCTTGACAAGGCCAAGGTAATCGAGGCCGCGCTGCTTCTTGCAAACAAGCCGCTCACGCCGGCTGAACTTGCACTCCTTTCACACTGCACAGTAAAGCAGGCAACCCGGTTCATCTACAACCTGCAGGCCGAGTATGATGAAAGGCAGTCCGCATTGATGATTGAGTTCATAAACAACGAAGCCCGGCTCCAGGTGCGCAGCCTTTACCTGCCCGCAGTGTCGCAGCTTTCAAAGGAAATCGAACTTTCAAGAAAGTCGCTCAAGATTCTTGCACTCGTCGCCAAGAAGGGCCAAATCCTGCAAAGCGGCCTCAAGAACTACTTCCGTGGCGAAATCTACGAGTACGTGACCGAGCTGAAGGAGCGCGGGTACATAATCTCGGAAAAGCACGGCAACACGCGCATGCTCAAGCCCACGCGCAAGTTCTTCGAGCACTTCCAGCAGGCGCAGTGAAGCCCATATGATTAACGAAATCAGGGACTGGTGGAAGAACAACCAGACGATAAGAAACGCGGCGTTGGTTCTTCTGACAACCGCGGTTGGACTGTTTTTTGCACGCGACCAGCTTCGAATGGCATATGAGATTATTCCAGAATCAGACCGACTCCCGGTTGCCGCAATCTTTCTAGGCACGATATCGCTCGGCTTGCTGCTCAGATTGGGCTTGCTGAAATGGCGCACCAGCAATAAAAGCTGGAAGAGCGATAAAACCTAAGACCAACATGTACCTATTTTTCGACACCGAGACAACCGGCCTGCCGCAGCGCTGGAACGCCGACTTTTGCGATGTCGACAACTGGCCGCGAATGGTCCAGCTGGGTTTTCTTGTTTACGATGATGCGGGAAAGCTGAAGGAAAGCGCGGACCTGATCATCAAGCCCGACGGGTTCATAATCCCAAACGAAGTTGTCAGGATACACGGCATCTCAACCGAGCGCGCGCTTGCCGAGGGAATCGCACTCGCCGAGGCGCTTGACAAGTTCGTAGGCGTGCTTGACGAGGCGCACACGCTAATCGGACACAACGTCGAATTCGACCAGAAGATACTCGGAACCGAACTCTACAGGCTTGGCCTGCACGACGACTTGGAGACGCTCAAGGAAATCGACAAGGTCTGCACGATGAAATCTTCCACCAACTACTGTGCAATCCCGAAAAACAGCGGCTACGGCGCAGGGTACAAGTGGCCCACCCTTGCCCAACTTCACTGGAAGCTGTTTGCAAGGGAGTTCGCAGGGGCGCACAGCGCTTACCAGGACGCGGAAACATGCGCGAAGTGCTTCTTCAAACTCAAGGAAATGCAGGATAGATAGGGAACAAAACCCGACGCAACCTGCAATGTTCTCTTGCTTTCGCCAGTCCTTGCAACAATCGCACAAAATAGTGCTTTCGCTTTTTTTGAAAACACTGAAAAAAGCGCCTTTGAATCTTTCCAATCCTTGAAATAGAAAAAGGCGGGTTTTGAAAGCGTCCAATTCATGCTTTGCGTTTCGGTTCGGAGATAAACCAATTTTCGGGCTGGTTTAGGGCCCTGCATAAATCTTTCTCCAGTTCGGCCGAACGTTTGCAATTGGAGCTCTTTGGGCGGTTATGCAAAGAGGGAGATTTCCGAACACAGACAAGCTGGTGGAACTCCTTCGCTTCGCAAATCCACTCAAACAGCCCAATTAATTGAGCCGA
>Ga0209340_1001289_pt1 | contig 18878 bp, 35 predicted proteins | sample EPASupsiteSAE323_FD_187266 | JGI IMG/M metagenome (GOLD analysis project Ga0209340, IMG submission 187266) | Bioremediated contaminated groundwater from EPA Superfund site, New Mexico - Sample SAE3-23 (SPAdes) (version 2) | ecosystem: Environmental > Aquatic > Deep subsurface > Groundwater >... | reverse complement strand
ATGGAGACAGAGAGTGGTCTTACCTGAGGCTTCTGGACCAAATATTTCGGTGATACGACCGCGAGGTAAACCACCGATACCGAGAGCAATGTCTACGGGCATACAACCAGTGGAAATAACTTCAATAGACATGTCAGCACGACGTTCACCCATTTTCATAATAGAACCAGTACCATAAGCTTTGGTAATTTGTTCCATAGCTAAACGAATAGCTTCATTTTTTTGATCTTTATTACCACCGACAGGAGAACCTTTTTGGACTTCTTTTTTCTTTTTCATTTTTGTTTTGATTTTTAACTTTGTTATATAGTGATAACAAAAGAAACTATATCAAGTCAATAAGCAAAACCCAAATAAAACCCAAACATAATTTATTAATCATATTTTTTGATAAAATAAGGCTGCTCTATATAACGGGGATTGGCGCAATTGGCTAGCGCGCACGCATGGGGTGCGTGAGGTTGCAGGTTCGAATCCTGTATTCCCGACCATTATTCTTGAACGTGGGAGGCGGAAAGTTCGATTGTTTTTTGATGTTCTTCATCTTTGTAGACTTTGGCTGATTCGCGAATGATTTTGTAAGCCTCGGCACGACTAAGCCAGCCCTTGACAGAAACATCTTTTTCTTCAAGTCGTTTGTATTCAGTAAAAAAATGAACTAATTCTTTTAAGAAATGAGGTTCAACATCTTTTAGAGTTTTGATATGATCGTAGTTAGGATTTTTGAGAGGAACAGCTAAGATTTTTTCATCATCTCCATTTTCATCAGACATAATTAAGACTCCAACTGGTCGAACTTCAATTAGACATCCGGTAAACACAGGAGAATTGGTAATAATCATAACATCGAGATGATCACCATCTTTTGATCTAGTTTCAGGGATAAAACCATAATCAACTGGATAATGCATTGGAGAATGAAGAACACGATCAAGTTTAATGATATCTAACTCTTCATCATACTCATATTTATTGTGAGTCTCTTTGGCAATTTCAACGATTGCGTTAATAATTTGGGGAGCAAGATGTCCTAAATGAACAGAAGAATTCATATTTTATTGTCTGGATTATAACACCGTAAAAACATTAAAGTCAATTTTGCCAAATATATAACTAATGTGTATATATTGTGTTTAATTTATAGTAAATTTTTAGAATTGTTCTATAATTTCTTAATGGCAGTAAATCTAAGTCCCAATCAACTCTTAAGAGATGAACACTATTTGGTTTTAAACAAAGAAATTAGACAAACAAAAAATGGTGATAATTTTTTAATTTTGGAATTGAGTAATCAGGCTGGTAAAATTGAAGCTAAAGTTTGGGGAAATAATATACCTCAATGCCAAGTAGAGATTGGAAAAATTATTGAAATCAACGGAAAAACACAAGAATATAATGGAAAAATTAGTTTGATTATTGATAGCTGTCAAATTGTTAATAGTGAAGAAATAGAATCTTATAAAGATAAAACTCCAACTTTGGTTTTTGATATTGAAACAATTGGAAAAAAATTTGAAGAATTAGACGCTTCAGAACAAGAATATTTATTGGAAAATTTGGAAAAAAATACTGAAGACAAAGAAGATGCTAAAAAAAGGACAGCTCTCCACCCTATTTTTGGAATGGTTTGTGCAATTGGCGGATATGATATTAATACTCAGAAAGGTTTTGTATTGAGTTTGTCGACCAAAAAAGACTTAGTCCCAGAGAAAGAAAATTTTAGTTATCAAATGTTTGATAATGAAAAAAGTTTATTGGAAGAATTTTGGATTAGATGTAAATCTTTTGAACAGTTTGTGACTTATAATGGAGAAAATTTTGACTTCCCATTTTTGATGATTCGATCAGGAATTAATAGAATTAAGATACCTTTTGAAGCCAACAAAAGATGGTCAGAAAAATTTATTGATCTACAAAATAAATTGAGACAAAATAATCGAGCTTATAAACTTGAATTTTTGTGCAAGGCATTTGGAATTAAAAATCCAAAAGGAGAAGGAGTTCATGGTGATCAAGTATCTGAACTATATAATGCAGAAGAATTTAATAAAATTGCTGATTATGTGTCACGAGATGCAGTAGCAACAGCTGAGTTGTATTTAATTTGGAAAGAATTTATGAGCGGGGAAATTTAGTTATTAGATCGTAGAAAAATAAACATGAAAGATAATAAAAATAATCAAGAGATAAAATTTCAGATTGAAATGGAAACATTGGAAATTGAAAGACAAATTGGTCCAAGAAAAACAATTAGACTGGCGGAAAAGAATTTAAAAAAGATGCTATTGAATCGAATAAACGGTAAAACTGGTGAATGTTAAAGAATAAATACTAAAGTTAGAGCCAAAACTATAGTATAGATTCCAAATATCCAAAATTTATTTTGAGAAACAATTTTTTTGAGAAATGAAAGAGCTACAATACCAACCAAAAAAGTAACTACAAAAGCCAGAAGATTGTTTTGAGTAAGAATATTGGCAGACATAATATCTTTGAAACTTAGTAAAATGGCACCGGCAGAGGCTGGGATAAAAAGGCTGAAAGAAAAATTGAAAGCATTGATAGGAGATAAGCCAAATAAAAGAGCAGCAAAAATAGTACAGCCAGAACGAGAAACTCCAGGAAGAATGGCTAGTGCTTGAAAAATACCAATTACAAATGCCGAAGAATAGGTTAATTTATTGTCCCCTTTTTTGAAGAATTTGGTTGATAAAACTAAAATTCCAGTGATTAGAAAAAAGTAAGGCAAAAAGCGAGGGTTGGCAAAAAGAGTTTCAAATTGATCTTTTAGTAAAAACCCGACTAAAACTGCTGGAATCGAACCAACGATAATATATTTTAGGTTTGTAAAAAAATATTTTATTTGAGATCGAAAAAAGAATAAAACAGAAAGAAAAGTGGCAGCATGAAGAAAAATATCGAAAGTAAGAGAAGGAGTTAATCTGAAAAAATGTTGGAATAAATTTAGATGTCCATCTGAAGAAATTGGTAAAAATTCGGTAATACCTTGAACTAGGCTTAAAATTAGTGATTGGATTAGGGTCATGGGTTAATTATAAGGGAATATTGATTAAATAGAAAAGGTTGAAAAAAATGTGATTTTATGATATTATGGGATAGTTTATAGGATTAATTCTTATTTAAACTAAATGTTAACAAGATAAAACTTTGGCTAAAAACAGCTAAAAAAATATCTTTTTACATATATCGCACACTAACACAAATAATAAGAAGGGATTAATAAAAAATGGACGGGAAATTGCTTGCTAGAAAAATACAATTGGGAAAACTCCGAGAATATGGCAAAGATAGTCTGCCAAAAGATGAAAAAATTAGTCCGGCGACTACTGAAACTGACAACGGGGAATCACTTACTAAAAGAGAACAACTTGAAATATTTCGAGACTATGCCCAAAAACATTCATTGAAAGATGAAAATGTTGGTTCGGTGCAATCGGTGCAAATTGAAGGTAACACAATTGTAATTACACTTAATAAAGGCCCTATCCAAATACCCGATGACCATAAAATGGTTATGGCTGGTTTTATATACCACTATAATTATATTACTTTTGAAGTTGCGGGGATGGAGCGTTGGGTTGAATACCGAGCAGACAAATCAACTCCGGTAACATTTTTATCTAAAACACTTTTTGATAAGTAAATTATTAATAAAAAATTGGAAAGGAGATGAAAAAGAGATGACAATTGTAGATGAAGAGGCTTTTTATAGGGTTCTATATGTTATAGAAGTTTTACTTGTACTAGTGTCTATAGGATTACTATACCATACTAGGTTTAGTCTCTCTGAAAAAAGATTGTTTAGGAAAGTTGATAAACTTAGCAACTATAAACATTTATCTAATAAAAGAATAGTTTCCATTCTTAAAGTAATTTATAGGATACTTGACGAGCGTAATGTATCTTTTTTCAAACAAGAACCATGGGCTAGAAAATATCCAAGTGAATGGATGAATTGCCGGTATAATTTGGAATATTGTTTATCTGAACCAGATTATCTAAATAATAATCTAGAAAAAATATCAGAAGAGACAATAAACTATTTTAAATACCCATATAAAAATCCAAAAGATTTGATTCTCGATAAACTTGATTATCTACGCAGCAAAAAGAATTATCTATCTATCGAAAGAATACATGAAATTTTGATGGATATAAAAAAATTATTAGTTGATGTGTGGAACGATTGGCCAATTGTAGTCAATGGAAAAAGAGAGTCTAGCCGATGGGTAAGATGTGAAGATTATTTACTAAGACTTGATCCAAAAACAGATCTGCCCAAACGAGCTGATTGCAAAAAAGTAATAGATCGAATCTATAAAATCCTGTATTATTAACGTGTGCTGAGCGGCAGAAACCAAATTGGTGACTGCCGCTTTTCCTTGAAAAAAAATTAAAATAATATTTTAAGCAACAAAAAACCCGCCGAAGCGGGTTTGAAGTTTTAAATAACAAAGCTTAACGCTTTGGAGATTGCTTTTGACGTCTGGATTTACCACCAGTACCAACCATTCTTCTTTCTCTAATACGAGAATCAACAGTAAGAAGTCCAGCCTGACGAAGATCACTTTTGAAATTTTCATCAACTTTGACTAAACTTCTGGCAATAGCGAGAGATAAAGAATCAACTTGACCCATCTTGCCACCACCGTTAATCTTGGCTTCAAAATAGTATTTACCTAAAGTTTTGGTAATAATAAAAGGTTTTTCGTGAATAATCTTGGCTATTTTTTGAGGAAAATATTTTTCTAAAGCAATGCCATTTATAGAAGAATCACCTTTGCCAGTGAATAATCTAATAGTAGTGACAGCACTACGACGACGACCAATAGAATAAATATATTTTTTTGAATTTGGTTTTGTGGTCATATTATTTGTTAAATTTGTCGGTGAATTTATGTTCCGACCCAACAAAAACTTTTAAACGAGTCATTCGTTGATCACGTAATTTATTTTTTGGCAACATACCATAAACACCTGAAACAATTACTCGACGAGAATCTTTAGTCATCATTTCACCTAAAGAAAGCTCTCTTAAACCACCAGACCAATGAGTATGATGTCGATAAATTTTTTGTTTCAATTTTTTACCAGTAGTTTGAACTTCATCAGAATTAATGACGACAACATAATCACCATCATCACGATGATATGAAAAAGTAACTTTGTCTTTACCCATAAGAAGAGATGCAATTTGAGTGCAAATACGACCTAAGGTTTGGTCTTTGACATCAATTAAATGCCATTTGCGTTCAACTTGATTACCTTTTAAAACTGTAGTTTTCATTATTTAGTCTCCTTTTTTACTTTAGCTTTAACTTCTTTTTTGATTGATTTTTTGACTTCTTTCTTTTCTTCAACTTTGACTTCTTTTTTGATATCAAATTTGATTGGTTTTACAAAACTTAATTTGACTATTAAAGCATCATCACCAAAACGTCTTTTTACTAAAGTTGTTTTAGTAAAATTACTGGTTTGATCAATGAAAACTTCTTTAAATTTCTTGTAAACGTTATTAACCCAAGTTTGATCTTGAAGAACTTTGAATAATTCTCTTTTGGCGATAAGCTCTGGTTTAACAATAATGGTGTTAGAAAGTGATTCAATAATCGAAACAACTGATTGAGCTTTAGCTTTGGTAGTATTTATAGAACCATTGATAAAGATAGCTTTAGTCAAAGAACTGAATAAAGATTTACGTTCGTTAAAGTTTCGACCTAATTTTTTACCAAAAACTCGATGTTTCATAAACTATTTCCAGCTAAAGCCTTTTTCTTTTAACCATGAATCAATAACTTTTAATGATTTTTCACCAACATTTTTAGATTTGCTGACATCTAAACGACCAGCTTTTATTAAGTTTTCAATAGTGGCATAACCAGCTTTTTTAAGAGCATTGGTAACTCGAAGAGGAAGTTCAATTTCTTCAATAGAAATATCATTACCTTGAGCAGCAACACCAGTATCAATTGTGATTACTTCTTCTTCAAACTCTTTTGGATCAGCAATTTGACCGAAAGCATTAATTAAATCTTTAGCAGCCATTTTGAGAGCATAAAGAGGATCAATAGAAGCGTCTGTCCAAATTTCCATAGTTAATTTGTCGTAATTAGACTTTTTACCTAAACGAGTAGGTTCAACGGTATAATTAGCTTTAATAACTGGAGTAAAAGCAGCATCTAAAATAATCTCACCAACAATATCAGTCTTTTGTTCTTTTGCTAAGGTATAACCAACTCCCCTTTCAACTGTCAATTCTATTTTTAAAGAAGTTTTGCTATCAGAAAGAGTGGCAATAAATTGATCTGGATTGGCAACTTTACAAAGAGCATTATCAATAATATCTCCAGCAGTGACAATTCCTGGACCTTTTTTGTCTAATTTCAAAACGATAGGTTCGTTTTTATTATAATTAAATTTAACCTTTTTAAGATTGAGAGAAATTTCGACAAGATCTTCTTTAACACCAGGAATAGTGGTGAAAAGATGATTAGCTTTATCAATTTTGATACGAGTAATAGCAGCTCCTGGAATGGTGATTAATAAAACCCGGCGTAAACTGTTGCCTAAAGTGTGGCCAAATCCACCGACTAGAGGACTGAGTTCAAATTTACCGTACTTATTGGTAGATTTGATCGTTTTGATATTGAACTTGTTAGTTTCGATCATGAAAATCTCCTTTTTTATCTTGAATAATATTCAATTATTAAATTGACATCAATGTCATTTTTCATTTCCTCCAAAATTGGAAGAGAAATTATTTTGACAGTGAGTTTTGATTTGTTGAGGTCGAGCCAGCTAGGAGTTTTAAACTCATTAGCAACGGCTGGTAATTCGGCAATTTTGGAAACGATTTCTTTTTCAATAGAAACAACGTCACCAACTTTGACTTGGTATGAAGGTATATTTAAAATACGATCGTTGACTAAAATATGACGATGACTAATTAGTTGTTTAGCAGAAGAACGGGAAAGAGAAAGACCAGCAAGATAGATAACATTGTCTAATCTTTGTTCAACCAAAGTCATAAGGTTGTTACCAACTAAACCTTTCATTTTTTTAGCTTTAAGGTAAAGATTCTTAAATTGGGTTTCTTGAACACCGTAAATTCGTTTAGCTTTTTGTTTGGCTCTAAGTTGAATACCGTAATCAGTTAATTTACTGCCAGATTTAACACCATGCATACCTGGTTTGACAGCACCTTTTCTTTCGATAGGACACTTTGAAGATAGGCATCGAGCACCTTTTAAATAAAGTTTGTTACCTGCTGCTCGACAAAGTCGACATTTGGCATCAATAGTAATTCTTGACATATATTTTTATGCTCTCCTTTGTTTTGGAGGACGTGGCCCGTTGTGAGGAATTGGGGTAATGTCGGAAATTTTTTCGACATCAAAATCCCTTTTTGTCCTCAAGAAACGCAAGGCAGCATCTCGACCAACACCTGGACCTTTTAAATAAACTTCTAATTTTTTAACACCATGTTCTTTGGCTCCATCAAGAGCCTTTTCAATAGCGGTAGTAGCGGCATATGGAGTGGATTTTCGAGAACCTTTGAAACCACAATGACCAGCGCTTGACCAAGTCAAAGTCTTACCGACTAAATCAGTAACAGTAACAATGGTATTGTTAAAACTTGATTGAATATACAATCTAGCTTCAGCAATATTTTTTATTACTTTTTTCTTGGTAACAGTAGTTTTTTTAGTATTAGTGTTATTTGCCATAAATTTTACAAAAATTATTTATTTGAATTTGTTGAAGCAGCTTTTTGTTGAGCTTCGATTTTTGCCCAAGCTTCTTTAGTAAGTGATCCAACAGTCTTTTTCTTACCTTTAACAGTACGAGCATTAGTCTTAGTGCGTTGACCTCTAACAGGTAAATTTACAATATGACGAATACCACGATAAGATTTAATAGCTTTAAGACGATCAATATTTTCTCTGATTTCTTTTTTAAGATCACCTTCGATTTTGAATTCTTCTAAAGCTTTCATAATATTAGCCACATCATCACGGCTAAGATCTTTAACTCGAATATTAGGATCAAGTTTGATTATAGTAATGAGGGATTTAACATTGGTTTTGCCAATGCCAAAAATTCTGGTTAATCCAACCTCAATACGTTCATTGTCAGGTATTTCAATACCAATAATTCTCATATAAATTTAACCCTGTTTTTGGGTATGTCTTTTTGTAGAACAAATAATACGTCGAACACCTCGGCGGATAACCACCTTGCAATTTCGACAACGACGTTTAATGCTTGATTTTACTTTCATAAGGAATGAACTTGGATATTGTAACCTAATTTTGAAACAATATCAAAGAGTAAATTTAAATTAGAGTCGATAGACAATTCGACCTTTTTGTTTGTCTGGACTAAGAACCAAAGAAACACCATCTCCAGCCATAACTCTAATATGATTCATTCTGAGTTTTCCAGCAAGATGGGCAATAATTAGTGTACCATCTTCCAAAGTTACTCGATAGAGAGAGTTTGGTAAAATTTCTGTGACCTGACCTTTGACAGTTGGTTCTTTCATTAATTTATTAATTTTGGTCTAAACTATTAACTTTTTGACAAATATCTTCAAAAATTGGTTCGATAGGACGATTGCCATCGGTTCTAAAGAGTAAATTTTTGTTTTTAAAATAGTCCATGATAATACCATTATTATCATCATAAAATTTTTGACGAGCAGCCATAGCCTCTGGGGTTGCATCAGTACGACTAGCATCTTGGAATTCAGCTCCTCGAGCAGCTCGACGTGTTTGAATTTCTTCAAAAGTAACATCAAGGTGAATTATTAAATCTAATGGTTGAGATTTATTGGCTAAATATCCTTCAATAAATTGACCTTGAGTAAGAATACGAGGAAAACCATCGATTATAAAATCTTGATTACCAATTTTTTCTAAATTACTGGTCAAAATAGCAAAAGCTATTTCGTCTGGAACTAAATTACCAGAATCAACAATAGATTTGGCTTTTAGACCTAATTCGGATTCAGCGGCGATTTCGTCACGAAGAAGTTGACCCATAGATAAATGAGTAAGATTGTATTTTGCAGCAATAAGTTTGGCTTGAGTAGATTTACCACAGCCTGATGGACCAATTATAAATAAATTTAATGACATAAATTTAATTCTTTAGTTAATTTATAAATAAATAATTAATAAGTTAATTTGTCGTAGTTATGCATCTGAACTACGTTTTCTAACTTTCTGGTTAACTCTAGGATAACAGAAACTACGATAAGAACACTAGTACCACCTATAGTTAAGGTAGTAACATGAGTGATTTTTTGAACAATTGATGGAGTGACAGCAATAACACCTAAAAATAGAGCTCCAATAAAAATAACTCGGTTAATTATATATTTCAGTCTTTTTTCAGTGGAAATTCCAGGTCTAATACCAGGAATAAAGCCACCAGATTTACGTAATTCATCGGCAATATCTTTTGGTTTAAAGACAACTGAAGTATAAAAATAAGTAAATCCTAAAACTAAGAAAAAGTAGAAAAATATATAAAAATAACCATCAGTTCTGAAAAAATGAGCAAATGAAGTAAAGAAATTAGCAATGAATTGATTTGGAACCTTACCTAAAAATTGACCCAAAAGAGAAGGAATAGTGGCTAAAGAAACAGCAAAAATAATTGGCATAACTCCGGCAGTATTAACTTTGATTGGTAAATAAGTAGATTGTCCCCTTTTTGCATAATTTACAGGAATTCTTAAAACCGCTTCTTCAACAAAAACAATAGCCGCTATAAGAGTTAAAGCCATAGCAATAAAAATTATCATATTTAAACCAGATTGTGAGTCAGAAAAATCAGTGACACTAAGAGTTTGAACAAAAGATACTGGAAGACGAGAAATAATACCAGCAAAAATTAACATAGAAATACCATTACCAACTCCATATAAATTAATTAATTCACCAAAAAATATCATTATCATAGTACCAGCCAACATACTACTGATCATAGCGATAATAAATATAGGAGAAAGACTAGTAATAATGTTTTGCGATTTGAGTAGAGCGTACATGCCAAAACCATTGAGAATGGCAAAAGGAATAGTAGCAATACGAGTGTATTGATTTATTTTGGCTCGGCCATATTCCCCTTCTTTTTGAAGTTCTTCAATTTGAGGCACAATTAAGGCTAAAAGTTGCATCATAACGGAAGCATTGATATAAGGATTTAAACCTAAAGCAGCAATTGAAAAATTAGCCAAAGTACCACCAGAAAATATATCTAATAAAGATAGAAGTTGGTTTTGGGCAAAAAATTGTTTTAATAAAGCAAGGTTAACACCAGGAACAGGAATATGAACAATAAGACGAAAAATAACTAAAATTCCGATAGTAAAAAACAATTTCTTTCTAAAAAGAGGAGTTTTTAGTCCATCAATATATAGAGAAAGTGTTTTGGTTAGTCGATTCATTAATCTATCTTACCACCAGCAGCAATAATTTTTTTCTTGGCAGATTCTGAAACTGAAACGCCTTTAAGATTTAATGCTTTAGACAATTGCCCAAAAGAAAGAATTTTGACAGTAGCATTTAATCTTTTAAGAGAAATTTTTGATTTTTTGGTAAGAGTATTAGTATCAACTAAATCATTGGCTTTAAACCATTTTTCTAGTTGAACTAAGTTAAAGGTAACCATATCTTTTCTATTTTGAAGACGATTTTTACCTCTTAAAAATGGAAGTCGTTTAATCCAAGATTTTTTGATTTTAGTACCGGCAAATGTAAGTTTACTTTTACCTCTGGCTTTATCACCTTTAGCACCTCGACCACTAGTATGACCACCTAATCCAGAACCAATACCTCGACCACAACGACGAGCTGGTTTTTGAGTTGTTTTAATTAAATTTGATAAAGTTTCCATAGTTATTTTTTAAGCATTGAAAGAGCCTTTAAAGTAGCCCAAACATTGATCGATTTATTTTTAGAACCTATAATTTTTGAAACAATATCTTTAATACCGGCAAGTTCGACAACAGCTCTAACTGGACCACCAGCTATAAGACCTGATCCTGCTTTTCCGGCTCGAAGTAAAACAATGGCACCCTTGAATTTTAATTGAATTGAACCAGTGATAGTTCCATTGACAATTGGTATTTCAATAAGAGATTTTTGAGCTTTTTTGATACCTTTTTGAATAGCATCAGCAACTGATTTAGCTTTACCTAAACCAACACCAACTCGATTTTTTTTATCACCAGAAACTACTAAAGCAGTAAAATGGATTTGATTTCCACCTTTGGTTTTTTTGGAAACGCGTTTTATTTGAACTACTTTATCAGTAAATTCACTGACTGGTTTTTCAAACCTTTCGTTTTTTCGATTATTATTTTGATTGTTGTAAGCCATATTAGAATTTTAATCCTCCTGATCGAGCACCATCAGCTAAAGCCTTAACTCGGCCGTGATAGCGATAAAGACCACGATCAAATCTGACATTAATAATTTTTTTCTCTAAAGCTAATTTGGCGATTTCCTGACCAACTAGATTGGCCTTTTCAGATTTATTACCAACACTTTTAAGAGATTTTGTTGAAGCACCGACCATAGTTTTACCATGTTTATCATCGATAATTTGAGCCCAAATATGTTGATTACTGCGAAAAACAGTCAATCGAGGAATACCTAAGTTTTGTTTTATTTTATTTCGAACTCGTTTAAGACGACGTTCTTTAGAATTAGTAGTAATCATAAATTTTTAGGCTTTAGCTTTTTTGCCTGCTTTTAATTTAATAAATTCATCAGCATATCTAACACCTTTACCTTTATATGGTTCTGGTGGTCTAACTTTTCTAATATTGCTGGCAACTTGACCAACAACTGTTTTATTAACTCCGGTAATAATAATTTTAGTTTCTTCTGGAACTTCAAAGAAAATCCCTTCTGGAGCAATCATTTCTACTGGATGGATAAAACCAACTAATAGTTTAAGCTTATTTCCATTAACACTAGCTTTGTAACCAGTTCCCTTAATTTCCATTTCTTTTTTCCAAAGTGTTTGAACTCCTAAAACAGCATTATTGATATGAGCTCTGGTGGCTCCATGACAAGCTTTAACTTTTTTATCTTCTGAAAGACGAGAAATATAAACTGTATTATCTTTAACTTCAACAGTAATCTTAAAAGGAACCTTAACACTGAGAGATCCTTTTGGACCAGTAATGTTAACTAAATTAGAGTCAATAGTGACAGTAACTCCGGTTGGTATGGTTATGGGCATTCGGCCAATACGAGACATATTAGTAGATTTCAGCGATTATTTCGCCACCTAAACCTTTAACTTTTGCTTCTTTTTGAGACATAACACCACTCGAAGTGGAAATGATGATAAGAGAGCTTGGAGTTTTTCCCCAAGGAAGGGAAGAAACTTTTTCATAAATTCTTCGACCAGGCTTGGAAAATATTCTCATATCATTAATTCTTGGTTCGAAACCATCATAAGAAAGCTTAAGAGTGATTTCTTTTTTAACGCCATCAGAAACAGAAACTTCATCAATAAAACCATACTTTTTTAAAAGTTGGGCCATATCTAAACAAAAGTTTGAAGCTGGGGCAATAACTTTTTTCTTGCCAGCTTTGTAAGCATTTTTGATTCTGATTAAAAAGTCGATTGAGGTTGATTGCAACATAATTTGATTACCAACTAGATTTTTTAACTCCTGGAAGCATGCCCTGATGAGCAAGTTTTCTGAAGCAAAGTCGGCATATACCGAATAAACGAATAAATCCATGAGGTCTACCACAAATAGCGCAACGATTATGATGTCGTACGCTATATTTTAATTTTTTTTGTTCTCGAACTATTTTTGCTGTTGTAGCCATATTTAGTTGTTAGTTTTTTCAAATGGAAAACCTAAGGCTGATAATAACATTTTTGAATCTTCTTTTGAAGAGGTATTAATTTTGATGGTAACTTGAACAGGACGAATCTTGTTGGCTTTATCTAAATTAATTTCTGGAAAGAGGGTTTGATCTTTAATAGTTAAATTGTAATTACCTGCATCATCGAAGGCATTTAAAGGCATACCTTTAAAATCACGAAGACGTGGCAAAATAACATTGAATAATTTTTCTACAAAATCATACATTCTTTGACCTCGAAGAGTAACTTTGAGAGCTAAAGGATCATTCTGACGAATTTTGAAGGCAGCTACAGCTTTTTTGGCTTTACAAAGTTTTGGTTTTTGACCAGTAATAGCAGCAATTTCCTCGGTAGCATAAGTTAATGATTCTTGACTTTCTCGAGCCTCAGCGACACGATAGTTGACCACAACTGCAGATAATCTTGGTAAAGAGAAAACATTTCTCTTTTTACCTAAATTAGCAATTAGGGTTTCTCTTAATTTTGCGTCAATATCTTTTTTTAACATAATTATTTTTTAGCAGGACTATTATTGATGATGGCCTGACATTTTTTACAAATACGGTATTTTTCACCGGATTTGTCAATTTTATAACCTACACGAGTAGTTTTTTTACATTCTGGACAAATCAAAGCAACTTTGGAAATTAAAATAGCACGTTCTTTTTCAATAATTCCACCTGCTTTACCTTGAGTTGGTTTAACATGTTTTTTAAACATATTAATATCTTTGACTATAAGATTATTCTTTTTAGGAAAGCTCTTTAAGACGATACCTTCACGGCCTTTATCTTTTCCGATTAAAACTTTTACTTTATCACCTTTTAAAATTTTCATATTAATAAACCTCCTGAGCCATGGAGGCAATTTTGTTGAAGCCTAAATCTTTAATTTCTCTGGCTATTGGTCCAAAAATACGAGTACCACGAGGATTGTTTTGAGAATCAATGATGACACCAGCATTATCACTAAAGCGAATATAAGAACCATCTGCACGTCCAAATTCTTTTTTTGTACGAACAATGACCATTTTTACTTTTTCTTTTTTCTTAACTAAACCATTTGGAATAGCTTGTTTAACGACAGCTAAAACGACATCACCAATAGATCCTTTTTTGTGAAAGAAACCTTTGTAGACGTGAACAACTTGGACCAATTTAGCTCCGCAGTTGTCAGCTGGTTTAATAATACTTCTTAATTGAACAGACATAGTTTTTTATTTAATTTTCTTAATAATTTCAACAGTAGTAAATCTTTTTAGTTTACTTAGAGGACTGGTTTCTCTAACTCTAACAATATCATCTATTTTAGCTGATAAATTATTATCAGCATAGATTTTTTTGTGTTTGGTAATAATTTTTTTATAGATAGGATGTCGTTGAGTATAATCCATGAAGACGACAATAGTGTTGGCCATTTTGTCACCAACAACCTTACCTATAAAGGTTTTACCGTTTTTATTAACAATTTTATTTTTCATTAGATTTATTAGTTAAAAGAGTCGAGATTAAAGCAATCTCATATTTAATTTTTTTAAAGACAGAAGTATCTTTTTGATTGCCAGTTGTGTATTTGGCTTGTGCTTCAATTAGACTTTTACGCAAATCAGCTAAGTTTTTAGTTAATTCTTGACTAGTCTTTTGTCTGTAGGCAATTTTATCAGTTTTTTTCATAAAATCTAGGTTTATTTTTTAGTAACAAATTTACATACAACTGGTAATTTAGCAGCAGCTAATTTGAGAGCTTCACGGGCATCAACTTCAGTAATACCAGAAACCTCAAAAATTACTCTACCCGGTTTAACGACAGCAACATAACCTTTGACATCACCTTTACCGGCACCCATAGTACCTGTGCCTTTTTCAGTGAAAGGTTTGTCAGGAAAGATTCTAATCCACATACGACCATTTCTTTTGGTGTGATGAGTAATAGCCTTACGAGCAGATTCAATTTGATTTGAAGTTAACCAACTACATTCCATTGATTTAAGACCGTAATCACCAAAGGCAACTAAATTACCTTTTGAATTACCTCGCATTTTACCGCGAAATTGTTTTCTATATTTGGTTCTTCCTGGTTGTAACATAATTAGATTAAGCAAAGATAAACTTTAACACCGATATATCCTGATCGAGTTAACGAAGGACATTCGAAATAATCGATTTTTGAACGAAGAGTAGAAAGAGGGATTTTACCTTCTGAAAATTTTTCTCGACGACCGATTTCAGCTCCATTAATACGTCCTGATAAAACAACCTTAATTCCTTTGCACCCAGCAGACATACATTTTTCCATTGAAGATAAAACAACACGTCGATAAGGCATTCTTTTGGTAAGTTGGTAAGCAATTTTTTCAGCCACTAATTTAGCTGAAAGATCAGAATTTTTGAATTCTTCTACTTGAATTTCAATATTTTGTTTACCACGAATTGGATTAGAAATTTTTTGAATTTGTTTTTTTATAGTCTCAAGTTCTTTACCGCCACGACCGATAACAAGCCCTGGACGAGAGACGATTAAAGTAACTTTGATTTTTTTAGCTGATCTTTCGATACGAATACCAACAATTCCTGCAGAAGAAAATTTACTTTGTAAAAAATCACGAATCTTTTTATCTTCTAAAAGATAGATTGCATATTTTCTAGTATTGGCAAACCAACTAGATTGCCATTCTGGACTGTTTTTGACAGTTTCGAGTCTAAAACCGATTGGATTTACTTTTTGACCCATATTATTTTTGAACTCCTTTAACTTTAATTAACAAACGACTGTGTCGTTTTTGAATAAGACCACGAGCAAAATGAGAACCATGAGATTTATCCATACGTTTAATCTTACTGGCTTCATCGGCTTTGATTGTATCAAATTTTAATGAATCTGCATCTAGATTAAAATTATTTTTAGCATCAGCAATAATATTCTTAAGAGCTTGAACTAGAATTCTAGCAGCTTTAGTATTGACAAATTTTAGATTTGTTAAGGCAACACTTGGAGAAAGTGGTCGAATACGATTGACTAAAAGACGTAATTTTCTTGGGGAAATCATAACGTTTTTATTGACGTATTGAGCAGTTTTGGTTGTAATAACAGTTTTTTCGACTGGTTTTTTTGTTTCAACTGCTTTTACTTCGACTGGTTTTTTTACAACCTTAACCGGAGTTTTAGTTTTGATAGTAGTTTTTTTAACAACTTTTGCCATAGTATTTTAGGTTTTTTCAATAACTCTTTTAACAACACGACCGTGACCTTTGAAAGTACGAGTTGGAGAGAATTCTCCTAAACGATGACCAACCATATCTTCAGTGACATAGACGTTGATAAATTTCTTACCATTGTGGACTTCAAAATTTTTGCCAACGAATTCTGGAGAAATCTGACTGTTTCGAGCATAAGTTTTGATGAGTTGAACTCCTTTGGAAATTTTTTCCAAGAGTTTAGCGTCAACGTATGGTCCTTTTTTAGAACTTCTAGACATAAACTTATTTCTTTCTTCTTTGAACAATTAATTTATTAGATGCTTTTTTGAGTTTACGAGTTCGTTTGAAGGCTGGTTTACCCCATTTAGTTTTTGGATGCATACCAATAGAACTTCGACCTTCACCACCTCCGTGTGGATGTGAATGAGGATTTTGAGCAATACCTCTAACAGTTGGTCTAATACCTCGATGACGAGATTGACCAGCTTTGGTTAATTTTTGATTTGAATGATCAGAATTACAAATTTGTCCAATAGTAGCATAAGTATTGGCATTAAAAATACGAATTTCACCGGATGGAAGTTTAATAATTGCTTTATCTCCATCAACACTTTGAATATAAGCAGCAGAACCAGCACTTTTGACTAATTGAGCACCTTTGGTAGTTTGGAATCGAAGACAGTGAATTGGAAGACCAATTGGAATATTTTTGATAGGCAAACAATTACCTTCTTTAATGGCAACATTTTCACCAGAAACTACAACATCACCAACTTTAAGTTTAGTAGTAGCTAAAATATAGCTTTTGGAACCATTTTCATAAGAAAGAAGAGCGATATCGGCAGTACGACCTGGATCATATTCAATAGCAACAACCTTGGCAGAAATATCGTGTTGAGTTCTTTGCCAATCAATTTGACGTAAGAAACGTTTTTCTTCGCCACCTCGATGACGAGTAGAAACATGACCTTGTGAATCACGTCCACTGGTTTTTCTTTTGATTGTAAGTAAAGATTTGATTGCCATATTTATTTAGTATTTATTTTTAAAAGCTCAAGTTTAGTACCTGCAGGAAGAGTAATAATAGCTTTCTTTTTATTGGATTTTTGGATAGGTTTTCGGCTTTTCCAATTAGTTTTTAATTTTCCTTTAAGAATAACAGTATTTACAGAAAGTGGTTTAATACCAAAAACTTCTATAAAAGCGGCTTGAATTTGGTTTTTATTGACACTACAGTTAACCCAAAAACTATATTTACTAGAATTTTCTTGAGCACCAAGAGATTTCTCGGTAATGATAGGTTTTAAATTGATAATACTATTAATCATATTATTTTAAATTTTTGATTGTTTTTTGACTTAAAACCAAAAAGTTTTGATTTGATAAGTTGTAAACATTTAGTGATTTGGTTGTCAAAAGAGTAATTTTTGATAAATTACCAAAGGCTCGTTTAACATTGGTCAAACCTTTAGTGGTAATAATACCTATTTTTTTGCTTTCTGATAATACTTTATTATCTGCCTTAAGTCCAGTGATAAGTTTGATTCCCTCTTTAGTTTTAGGAGTTAAATCTTTAAATTTATCAATGATAATAATTCTATTTTCTTTAGCAAATTTAGTTAATATACCTTTAATGGCTAATCGACGCATCTTTTTATTTAATTTTAAAGAATAGTTTTGCTGACCGTCTGGGCCTAAAGCTACACCACCACCAACAAAAATTGGAGCAGTACGATTTCCATGACGAGCATTACCGGTACCTTTTTGACGCCAAACTTTTTTACGAGTAGCACTAACGTCTGATCGAGTTTTGGTCTTAGCATAAGAAGACCTTTGATTCATTAAATATACTCGGATAGCTTGATTAACTAATGTTTCAGAAACTTCTTTATCAAAAATTTCTTTTGGTAAAAGGCTTTCACCAACTTTCTCAGCTTTAATATTGTAAATTTGAGCTTTCATAATTAAATTTTGCTAATAATCAACCAAGAATTTAGACTACCTGGGATTGAACCTTTAATTAATATTTCATTAGTTTCAGTATTGACTGAAAATACTTTTAAACCAGAAACAGTAGTAGTTTCAACTCCAAAATGTCCAGGCATTTTTTTACCTTTAACAACTTTTCCTGGAGTTTGAGCACCAATAGAACCTGGATGACGAACATAATTAGAAGCACCTAAAAGAGGTTGCTTTTTGAAACCATGTCTTTTGATAACACCAGCAAAGCCATGACCTTTGGAAATGCCAGTAACATCAATTTGATCATCTTTAGTAAAAACAGAATCAATAGAAATTGAAGAACCAACTTCTGGAATTTGATCTGCAGTTAATTTAAATTCTTTGAAATGTAGAGGTTTAATATCAAGCTTAAGTTTGGAAAGTTTTTTAGAAACTGCTTGTTTTAAAGTTTTTTTGGTACCTGAAGCTAATTGAATAGCATCATAACCATCTTTTTCTTTTGTTTTGATTTGGGTAACAATAAGTGGTTTAGCAATACAACGAGTAACAGCAATTCTCTTGCCGTCTTCTGAAAATATGCTAGTCATTGGCCCTTTTTGAGCAATAAATCCTGAGATCATAGTTTTACATCTTTACTTCGACTTCTACTCCGGAAGGTAAATCCAAGTGTTGAAGACTATCAACAGTACGAAGACTAGTGTTGGAAATATCGACCAATCTTTTATGAGTCAAGATTTCAAAATGCTCACGAGCATTCTTGTCGGTATGAGGACTAGTTAAAACAGTAATGGTTTT
>Ga0209340_1001288_pt1 | contig 18885 bp, 20 predicted proteins | sample EPASupsiteSAE323_FD_187266 | JGI IMG/M metagenome (GOLD analysis project Ga0209340, IMG submission 187266) | Bioremediated contaminated groundwater from EPA Superfund site, New Mexico - Sample SAE3-23 (SPAdes) (version 2) | ecosystem: Environmental > Aquatic > Deep subsurface > Groundwater >... | reverse complement strand
CATTTTTGATCGCCTGTATCGTGGTGATCCGTCCCGGAACAGGCAAAGCAAAGGAAGTGGGCTGGGACTTTCTATTGCAAAAGAAATAATTGAAGCCAATGGTGGTAATATTTCTATTGATAGTACACTTGGAAAAGGGACTGAAGTGACAATATTCCTGCAAAAAAATGACAGTTCAAATAGCGAGATAGAAAGTGAGCAGCTTGAAGATAAGTTTGCATATAATACTGATGTAAAGGAAAATTAAGTCCTATGTAATACCAGTGTAATATTCATAAAGTATAATAATAGTAGTCGAAATATATTTTACATATAGTTGAGGTGTGTTATGTTTAGAAAGCTGATTGCATCAGCTGCTGCCATAATAGTTACAGGTTTACTCATTACTGGAGCTGCATGGGCGGCACCTGATAAACTGACAGGTGAAGAAAAAAGTACAGCTACATTAATTGAATTGTCCAAACCGGAAGAAGATTTCTCTACATTCAGTGATTCCTGCATTGTGTCAGGAAAGTCTGAACAAGGGGTTCAGATTTATATTTACATAAAAGCTGAGAATGAAGATGAATATCAAAAATTGAAGGTTGACGGTGAAGAGGTTTCATGGCCGGTTGGAGTATCTGGTATATTTGCAAAAGAAATAGGACTTGAAAGAGATAAGGTAAATAAATTATTAATTTATGCTGAAAAAGAAACCGATTTTCAGATAATTAAGAGGGCAATAACAGTTAAAAACCTTACTTTAAAAGAAGTTCTAAAAAATGAAGTAATTAAAATTGAGGATATTATCACCAATATTTTAAACAAATAAGACAAAAAGATTTATTTGGTGAGGTAAAAAATGTTTAATCTCAAGGCAGGAAGAATAAAGACATATATTTTAGTATTTCTAATAATTACGAGTTTAATTTTATGTGGAAGCCTATGGTTTGATGATTACCATGGGTTTTCAACTTTTCTTGCCAAATTCGGGAATATGGATTTATCTAAACTTATTGGAATAGGTAAAGAGGATATTCAGACTAAATATGAAAGAATTATCCAACCTTCAAGAGTAATCTTAAACAACGGAGAAGAAGGACATTGGATACTATATCCTTCAAATCAGGAGCATGATAATTTTTGGAAGATAGCCAAAACCCTTTTAAAAAGTACAATATCAGATAATCAAACGAGAGCAAGCCTGGTGGATGCAACCGAATGGAACGGTCTACTAACTAAAAGCTCAATTATTATGTATTTTGATTATCCACTAACAAAAGAAATAATTTCTATGCTTTTCAATATGGATGAGAAAAGAATAAAAGATGAAATAAGCAAGCTAGATTCTATTGCTATAACCCGGGTTGGTCAGAATATAATCATGTACACCAAGGTGCTTGAAAGTGGGCGAGAGGCATATAGAAAATATTATTTATCAGACAGTAATCAAATCTCAGATAAGGATTTTGAACGTATTTTTAATGATTCCAGCTTGATAAAATATGCATCATTGAAAGAAGCACTGCCTAACGTAAAGCTAAACTTGAAATTTCAAGATGATGTATTTACTCCAATATTCAGTTTTTCAGATTCAAGAAGGAAAAGTCTGAAGCTTGACAAAGTTGAATTTTTTCCAAATTTATCAACGACGGATAATAAGAAAATTGATGAATTAGTTATTAAGTTTTTTGGTGGAAGTGATTATTCAAAGTTCATAAAAAAAGATGGTAGTTATATATTCATAGACGAAAATAATAATATGCTTAGGATATTTGCTGATGGATACTTTGAATTTGAACTTTCACAGCAAGAAAATACTGATTTCGGAATTAAGCAAACAATGAATCAGGCATTATCTACTGTTGAAAAGTTTGGTGGATTAGAAAATTTGTATATTTCGGATATAAAAATGTTGGAAAAGCAGGCAACATTCCGATTTGATTATGCAGTAAATGGAGTTTTGGTAGATTGTTCTAGAAAAGAAGATTCATTGGAAAAAGAAAGTGCGGTCGAAGTAGTTATCACACCAGAGCAGATAAAATATAAACGTTGTTGGCAAAACTTTAAACTTTTATCTGGGGAATATGATTTTTCTTCAGATCATGATAGTATTATTAATGCAGTTTTTGAAAAGGCAGGAGTTGTTAAAGGAAATATTGAAATTAAAGATATAAAGCTTGAATATAATATAGCTGAACAATCAAAGAATAATAATCTGCCTGTTTGGTTTGTAAGTTTTTTTGCTAACGGTAATGAACATAATATTACGGTTGATGCGGCAAAAGATAGGAGATGATTTCTTGAACTGGGCACGCGTAAAAACAATATTAATAATAGTATTTCTGGTAGTCAACATTTTTCTATTTTTTGAAGTAAGTGAAAAATATAGCAGTAAAGTGATTAAACCTGAAGAAATTTCAGATTTAAAAAATCTTTTAGTTGCAAATGATATTATTTTGGAAACGACCTTACCTTCTCAAATAAAATTTCTTCCGAGAATGAAAGTAACCAATCGTATTATTGAAGAGAATCAAACTGCTGATAAAATCTTAGGGACAAATAAGTGGATTGTAAGAAGTAATGCTAAAGATATGCCAATTTATTTCTCAGAGAATAAGCAATTAAAATATGATAAATTTGGTTTTATAGAGTATACGATAAATATAGGAAAAGATGAGGCATCAAAGCTGTTATCAAATGAAATTAAGGCAAAGCAAACCATTAATAACATATTGAGTAAATACTTAAAGTTGGAACAATATGTTCAGAATGAAATTAAAGTCAATAAAACTGCTATAATTATTGACTATTCATATTTTAATGAAAAAAGTGAAATATTTAATAATTGCATTGTAGCAAAGATTCTTTCTGAAGGGAAAATAGTAATAAAGCATGGACTGATTGATTATAATGGATTTACTTCGAAGAGCAAGAAAGTTACGCCAGTAGATGCAATTGTCGAATTAATCAGGGTTTTAAAGGATAAAGGGAAGACTACAATAAAAGAAATATCAATTGGGTATTATGCAGAATTGAACAAAGCAAATGAAATTGTGCGGTTTGGAGAGGCTGATCCAGCTTGGAAAATAAAAACAGATAAGGGAACATTCATTTTTGATGCGTATACAGGAATTTTAGCAGCAAGTTTTCTAACGGAGTAGTATTTTAAGAGACAAGGAGCAGCCATGAAAGCTATTGTATTTAGTGATTCCCATGGAAAAATGGATGCAATGATTGACATTATCGCAAAGAATAATGATATAGATAAGATTATTCATTTGGGTGATTTGGTGAGAGACGCAGAAATGCTACAGAATGAATATCCAAATTATGAAATGATATATGTGGCAGGAAATAATGATTGGTCTAGCAATGAGCCCAAAGAATGTCTGGCAGAGTTAGAAGGAAAAAGATTTTTTATAACACATGGTAATTCTTATGGGGTTAAAAATGGAATTTCCAAAATAATCCAAAGGGCCAAGCAGCTTGAAGCAGAAGTAGTTCTTTTTGGACATACGCACATTCCTTATGAATGTTATGTGGATAACATTCTATTATTAAATCCAGGAAGTATAACTCTTCCTGCTTGTGGGTCAAGGCGTTCATACTGTATAATAGATTTAACACCAAAAGGAATAAAGACTAATTTTCTTCAGCTTTAAAAGCAACATTTTCTTATAATTCTATTTTTTGTATTATTCAAGAAATAATGTTTGTTGAAAAAGAACAGATATTGTTATATAATTATTTCATAATAAGGAATACTAACTTCCAAGAAAACAGTTTGTATAACATTTCAAAAAAATTTTCCCCAGAAGTATTCTTATATCATAATCTACTTATGTTCTGAGGTGATATGGATTGGTTAGAGTTTTAATTGCAGATGATACTCAGTTTATGAGAGCGAATCTGAAAATTATTCTTGAAAGAAATAACATGCAGGTTGTTGGCGAAGCGGAAAACGGAATCAAGGTTGTAAAAATGTACGAAGAACTTAAGCCTGATGTCGTTACGATGGACATTACAATGCCTGGCATGGATGGTATAGAAGCTGTCAGACAAATTAGAAAGGATTTCCCTGAAGCGAAAATTGTTATGGTTACAGCTCTTGGGCAGGAGATGTTTGTGCGCGAAGCTGTTCTGGCAGGAGCAAAGAATTTTATTGTAAAACCTTTTAAGGAAGAAAAAATTGTTGATATACTTAATAAAGTAGTAACTACAAAATAAGCATAAATTCTTATTGATTCTTTTTTTGAAGGTATGCTATAATCAATTATAATAAGAATACAAGGTAGAACAATGGCGTTCTCATATTCCCAGAGGGGATTTATTGAGGACGCTTGTTTATTGCACAGGAGGCTGCGCGAAAACGACAAATACTTTTATTTGATTATATTTTAAGAATGAGAGGAGAAATAAAATGAAAAAGTATACTACAGAGGATGTAAAAGCTCTTGTTAAGGAGCAAGATGTAAAATTTATCAGACTCCAATTCACGGATATATTCGGAACATTAAAGAACGTTTCCATTACTAACGAACAGTTAGAAAAAGCATTGAACAACCAGTGCATGTTTGATGGTTCTTCAATCGAAGGATTTGTAAGAATAGAAGAATCAGACATGTATCTTAGACCAGATCCTAATACATTTACCATTTTCCCTTGGAGATCACAAAATGGAAACGTAGCAAGACTTATTTGCGATATTTACAATCCAGATGGAACACCTTTTGAAGGAGATCCAAGGTATATTTTGAAAAAAGCTTTAAAAGAAGCTGAAGACATGGGATATACCTATTATGTAGGGCCAGAATGCGAATTTTTCTTATTCCTAACAGATGCGGAAGGAAATCCTACAACCATAACTCATGATAATGCAGGGTATTTTGACCTTGGACCTGTTGATCTTGGTGAAAATGCTAGAAGGGATATGTGTATTGCTCTTGAAGAAATGGGCTTTGAGATTGAAGCTTCGCATCATGAGGTTGCACCTGGGCAGCATGAAATTGATTTTAAGTATGAAGATGCACTTACTGCAGCAGATAATATTATGACTTTCAAATTAGTTGTTAAGACGATTGCTCAAAGGCATGGTCTCCATGCAACCTTTATGCCAAAACCGATATTTGGGATAAATGGTTCAGGAATGCATACAAATCAATCTCTTTTCAAAAATGGTCAGAATGCATTCTTTGATCCGAATGGAGAATTACAGTTGAGCCAAGATGCATATCATTTTATGGGTGGATTGCTTAAAAATATTAGATCAATAATTGCAGTTACAAACCCAATAATAAATTCATATAAGAGGCTTGTCCCTGACTATGAAGCACCGGTATATATTGCATGGTCGGGAAGAAATAGAAGTCCTCTTATCAGGGTACCTGCTAGCCGTGGAAATTCAACAAGACTTGAGCTTAGATGTCCAGACCCGGCATGTAATCCATACCTTGCATTAGCTACTATGTTAATGGCTGGAATTGATGGAATAAAAAATAAGACACAGCCCCCAGAATCAGTCGACAAGAATATATTTGCAATGAGCAAGAAGGAAAGAGAAGAGTTAGGTATTGCTGGTCTTCCGAAAAACCTTGAAGAAGCAGTTGAAGAATTAGAAAACAGTGAGCTTACAAGAAAAACGCTTGGTGAGCATGTATTCAATAGATATATAGAAGCAAAGAAGATTGAGTGCGAAGAATATCAGATGCAGGTTCATAATTGGGAAACCGATAAATATCTAACCAAATTCTAAAAAAATTAAAAGATAGGTATAGAGTTCAAGCTGAACCCTATACCTGTTTTTTTTATTCCAATCACTAATTTGCGAGCCCAAGACCAACTAAATTCGCTAAAGGCAAATCACAAACTCGCTAATGCTCAGACAGCTGCTCTAAGGTCTCTCTAAAACGTTTTTTCCATAATATTCTTAAAATCTGCAAAAATGTACCTGTAGAAAGAAAATTCGATACATATGCTTGTTTGACATGAATTTGTTAATGATATAAAATGATTGTTGTTGAGAAGGGCTTCCAGAAGGATTTACTTTGAAACTTTTTTAGCTAAGAATTTTTGGGAGGGGTTTATTTGAAAAATACAACAATTATTGAGCATCCACTAATTCAGCATAAACTTTCTATGCTTAGAGACAAGAATACTAATACAAAGGAATTTCGTGAGCTTGTTTCAGAGATTGCGATGTTGATGGGATATGAAGTAACAAGAAATATGCCTTTGAAAGAAGTGGAAATTGAAACTCCTATGGGTATAGCAAAAACCAAGGTTATTTCGGGAAAGAAGCTTGGTTTTGTTCCAATCTTACGAGCAGGGCTTGGTATGGTAGATGCAATGCTCAAGCTAATTCCTTCTGCAAAGGTTGGACATATTGGTCTATACAGAGATCCGAATACACTCAACCCAGTTGAGTATTATTGCAAATTACCAGTAGATGCAGCAGAAAGAGAGTTTGTAATTCTTGATCCGATGCTTGCTACAGGAGGGTCTGCTTCTGCTGCAATTGATTACATAAAAAAGCAAGGTGTTAAGAGTATTAAGCTTATGTGCTTAATTGCATCAACAGAGGGTTTAAAGAGAATAAATAAAGACCATCCTGATGTGGGTATATACTGTGCGGCTGTTGATGAAAAGCTTGATAGCCATGCTTATATAATACCTGGGCTTGGTGATGCAGGAGACCGCTTGTTCGGAACAAAGTAGAGAGGTGTATCTTTTGAAAAATATTGTTTTTTTTCAGATGGAATATATTTTGCCATTTATCATTGCTTTTATTGTGGCGTTTTTTACAACACCTCTAGCTCGAAAGCTTGCTTTCAAAGTTGGTGCGGTTGATGTGCCTAAAGATGAAAGAAGAATGCATGACAAACCTTTGCCTAGATTGGGAGGTTTAGCGATTTTTGCCGGATTTATTGTTGCTATTCTTTATATTATTATCGCTAATTATATTTATACAGGTTCGATGAGTCTGGATTCACGATTTCAGGGATTACTTATAGGTTCTTTTATAATAATTTCTGTAGGGATTATTGATGATTCAAGGACATTAAAACCTTGGGTGAAACTGATTTTTCAGATTATTGCTGCTTTAATTGTAGTTTTGAGTGGCATAACGATACAAGAAATAACTAATCCATTTTCAGCTTTTGGCTTTACATCGCTTGGATTTCTGTCTGTTCCTTTGACAGTTATTTGGATTGTGGGAATTACAAATGCAATAAACTTTATTGATGGTTTGGATGGATTGGCTGCGGGAGTGTCGTCAATTGCGTTGTTGTCACTTCTTTTTATTTCAATATTTGAACAGCAGTTCGGAGTGGTAGCCCTGATAGCGGCTTTGGCAGGAGCTACACTTGGATTTTTGCCTTTCAATTTTAATCCGGCTAAAATCTTTATGGGAGATACTGGCTCTAATTTTCTTGGTTTTGCTTTAGCGGCAGTTTCTGTTATGGGAATGATGAAAAGTTATGCAACAATTGCGATTGCAGTGCCGTTATTGGTTCTTGCACTTCCAATTTTTGATACTGCTTTTGCAATATTGAGAAGATTATTTAATGGTAAACCAATCATGCAGGCAGACAGAGGCCATTTGCATCATAAGCTGATTGATATGGGATTTTCACAAAAACAGACTGTTATAGTTCTTTATATAATTAGTGGATTTTTAGGTATATGTGCAATTGAACTTGCTACAAAAGGTGTTTTTAGGGCAATAATTCTTTTGTTTTCTGTTGCTGTATTTGTAATAGCTGGGGCAAAATATGTGGAAGACATGAATTCAGAAAAAAGTAGAGATAAATCAGGAGAAAATGCCGAAAAGTAATTATGCTTAAAAGGGAGAATCTGATGATTAATGTTATGACGATATTTGGGACAAGACCAGAGGCAATAAAGATGGCACCTCTGGTAAATGAATTAAAAACAAGAAAAGATATCAGAACCATAGTTTGTGTAACGGCACAACATAGGCAGATGCTTGATCAAGTGCTTGCTGCTTTCAATATAAAACCTGATTATGATTTAAATATCATGCAGGAAAAACAGACGCTTGCGGGGATAACAACTAAAGCTCTTGAAGGAGTATATGACGTAATCATGCAGGAAAAACCTGATGTTGTATTAGTTCATGGAGATACAACAACAACTTTTGCAGGCTCGCTTGCTGCATTTTATGCTCAAACAAAAGTTGGTCACGTTGAGGCAGGTCTTAGAACATTTGATAAATATGCACCATTTCCGGAAGAAATAAATCGCAAACTTACGGGAGCTTTGACTGATTTTCATTTTGCACCAACACCTACAAATAGGAATAATCTTTTGAATGAGGCAGTAGAAGCTGAAAAGATTTACATAACCGGAAACACCGTAATTGATGCGCTTAAAACTACTGTTAGAAAAGACTATATATTTAATGATGCAACGTTGAAAAGCCTTGATTATTCAAAGAGAATAATCCTTGTAACAGCACATAGAAGGGAAAACTGGGGAGAACCATTAAAAAATATATGCACAGCATTAAGAATGGTTGCTGAAAAATATCAGGATGTTGAGTTGGTTTATCCGGTTCACCTAAACCCTATAGTAAAGAATACTGCGGCAGAGATACTTTCAGGGGTTAAAAATATTCATCTTATTGCTCCATTGGAGGTATTAGAACTGCATAACATAATGGACAGATGTTACATGGTTCTCACAGATTCGGGTGGAATTCAAGAGGAAGCTCCTTCATTAGGGAAACCAGTACTGGTTCTTAGAAATGAGACCGAAAGACCGGAAGCGGTTGTGGCAGGTACGGTTAAGATTGCAGGTACAGATAAAAATAAAATACTTAAACTATCTTATGAGCTTTTAGATAACCCTGATGAATATAACAGGATGGCAAAGGCAGTAAATCCATATGGAGATGGAAATGCTTCTAGAAGAATTGCTGATGCTATATTGTATGAATATGGAATAAAGAAGGACAAGCCAGACGAATTCAGCATATAAAAAAATACGACCATCAGGTCGTATTTTTTTATATGCATTTTTATTGAACTTTAAATCCTGAGCTGTAAATAGTATTTTTAATTGTTGATATATCGGTCGTAATAGGGTCGTAGGTTATTGTTACCTTTGAATCAAACAAATCAACATTTACAGTAGATACTCCACTTAGAGAAGATACTACATTTCTAAGTTTGCTTGCAGCTTTGTTGTCTGTAAGACCACTTACGTTAAAATATGTTGTTTCCAAAACAAATCACCTCCAGATTTATTATTTTCTCATGGTAGTTTTTACAAAAAAAATATTTTTATGCAATCATAAATAAAATTAACAAAATATTTAATAATTTGTTAAATAAGAATAAACAGGCATCCTGCGGAAATAATATATATTGTTTTCCAATTTTCCGGAGGGAGATATTCAAATGGAATATATGCCAACGCAAAAATACTTTGACATTAACCAGCCAGATGTTTCAAGAAATTTTTCAAAGATTCTTTTTGATATGATAGACAAAAAAACAGATGATTATGAACAGATAATTATATTATGTATAGGAACTGATAGATGTACAGGAGATAGTTTTGGACCACTAGTAGGATATAAGCTTTCTAATATATTTAATGAAAATGTTGCTATCTATGGTACACTTGATGAACCAGTACATGCAAAAAATCTTGAAAAAAACATTCAACATATTTATGATAATTATTCAAAGCCTTTGGTGGTAGCAATAGATGCTTGTCTTGGGAGTATGGAACATATAGGTTTTCTGACAATAGTAGATGGACCTATAAAACCAGGAATAGGTGTAAACAAAGAACTTCCTGAAATAGGAGATATTTCAATTACCGGAATAGTAAACTTCAGTGGATTTATGGAGTTTATGGTTCTTCAAAATACAAGGTTAAGCCTAGTAATGAAAATGGCTGAGTTAACCGCCAATGGAATACGAAGTGCAATATGGAGGCGGAATCTTCATAACAAAAGTGCTCTGCTTGTGTAAAAAAATATGGGATGCAAATTTTGCATCCCATATTTTTTTACACGTTTTTAGGGTTTACTTTTTATCGAAAAATGTTATAATAAGCAGGGTCACTAATTTTTAATTTTATATAATAATGTCAAGGGGGACATGTAAATGTACGATTTAAAAATTCTCAGTTGTAATGCCAGTAGAGCGTTTACGGAGGAGGTATGTGATCATTTAAAAATACCCCTAGGACAAAGTGAGTCTTTCAAGTTTGATAATGATAATATGTTCGTAAGGGTACTCGAAAGGGTACGTGAAGATGATGTTTTTTTAATTCAGACTTCAATGCCGCCAGTTGATTCAAATTTTATGGAACTTTTAATAATGATTGATGCGGTAAAAAGATCTTCTGCAAAGAGGATAACAGTTGTTCTTCCATATTATCCTTATGTTCGTTCAGATAAAAAGGATCAACCTAGAATAGCTATTACGGCTAGACTTGTAGCAGATTTGCTAACGGCTGCAGGTGCTCATAGAGTATTAACTTGTGATTTGCATGCAACGCAGATACAGGGATTTTTCTCAATTCCTGTAGACCAATTGACAGCAGAACCACTGCTTACACAATATTTTGCCAATAAAAAGTTTAATGATTTGGTTGTAGTTGCAGCTGATGCAGGAAGCTCAAAGAAAGCATATAGATATGCAAAGAGCCTTGGAGTTCCAATTGCTTTATTGGATAAGCGCCGACTTGGTAATCATCAGGAAGTAACAATAGATAATCTGATAGGTGATGTTAAGGGTAAGAGGGCAGTTGTGTTTGATGATGAAATTGACAGAGCGAGTTCGTTAATGGAAGCTGTAAATACATTAACAAAGTATGGTGCAAAAGAAGTTTATGCTGGATGTACACATCCTGTATTGTCTGGTCCGGCTATTGAAAGAATAAAAAATTCTCCAGTTAAAGAAGTGGTAATTACAAATACAATTCCGCTTACGACGCAAAAACAGCTTGATAAAATAACAGTTCTTTCAATGGCGCCGTATTTTGCTGAAGCTATAAAAAGAATACATTATGGTGAATCTGTAGGACAAATGTTCATTTAAAATATGCAAATAAAGAAGAGAACATGATTATCATGTTCTCTTCTTTATTTGCATATTTTTCTTACCTTTTGCGTATTAATTTGTAAGGTTAAATAAAATAAATTTTCCTGCATTGCATAATCTTAGAATTGATTGTTAATAATATTTACAGGTGAATAATCGATGTGGAGGTAGCAATGACAAAGAGTTGTGCTAGAAAAATAGTAGTATTGCGTGATATACCATCAAATATGATTGAAGAAGCCATTCTTGTTCTTAAATCAGATGGTTATGATGAAAATAAGAATAGTAATGAAAAAAATGATGTTGAGAAGAAAAGAGATTTTCTTATAATAAAAGAGGCTGAAATGATAATCTCAAATTATATTGTAAATAAAAATTCAGTTAATAATGAGCAAAAGAAAGTACTTGAAAGCAGGAAATGGTATATTGATTTTTTTATTAACATGGGACTAATTATAGGAATTGGAATCTTTGCTTTTATGCTGATAAAGATGCTATAAACAGGTAAAACAAAAAGCCGTTCATCTGAACGGTTTTTTGTTTTTCCTATTATTTCTTATGATATAATCAAAGAAGCCATATGAAAATGGCTTCAGACATTGATAAAAAGAAAAACGAATTTATTTCTATTCATTGAAACAGCAACGGTATATAGTTTATGATTAATTATAAATGATATAAAGATAGTCAAAAGGAAAAATAGACTTCTTCACTGAGGGAAAGTTTACATACAAGGACCAATCGAAAGGTTAATTTTATGAAAATAGGAAATGTTCAACCTTCAAATATAATCTTCCTTGCGCCTATGGCGGGGGTTACAGATATGCCTTTCAGGCTTATATGCCGTGAAATGGGTTGCGGGCTTACATATACTGAAATGGCAAGTGCCAAAGCTTTTGATTATTCTCACGGGAAAACGCAAGAAATAGCCAGACTTAATCCAAACGAAAAGCCAGCAGCAGTTCAAATTTTTGGTTCTGATCCTGATGGAATGGCAAGGACAGCAATCAAGTTGTGTCAAGAAGGGGCTGACCTAATTGATATAAATATGGGATGTCCTACTCCTAAGATTGTAAAAAATGGAGAAGGTTCAGCACTTATGCTCGAACCTGAACTAGCTGAAAAAATTATTGTAGCGGTTGTAAAAAATAGCAGTGTACCAATAACAGTCAAAATGCGAAAAAGCTGGGATGATTCAAAGAATGGAGTCAATGCTGTTGAGCTTGCTAAAATTGCAGAAGCCAGCGGTGCTTCTGCTGTGGCTGTTCATGGAAGAACCAGAGAACAGTTTTATTCTGGGAAAGCAGATTGGGAAATAATTCGCAAGGTCAAGGAAACGGTAAAAATACCTGTAATAGGAAACGGAGATATACAAGCACCGCGAGATGCACGTATGATGTTTGAAAGTACAGGCTGTGATGCGGTTATGATAGGAAGGGCTGCGCAAGGGAATCCATGGATATTCAAATCAATCGTACATTATCTTGAAACAGGAGAGATTATTACTGAACCGTCTAATCAGGAGAGGGTTGAAATGGCAATAAGGCATTTTAATGATATGATAGCTTTTAAGGGAGAATTTGTTGGGGTAAGAGAAATGAGAAAGCACCTAGGGTGGTATCTGAAGGGAATACATAATGCTGCAAGGATGCGGGAAGAGATAAATAGATTGGAAGAACCGGAGGCTGTAATAGATGCACTGAATGTTTTGCTTTAGAGGTATTTCGAGTAAGGCAAAAATTTTGCTCAAAAATTATTTTTTTCCTTTTGAAATGAAATTATTATATTGAATATAGAAAAAGAGGTGAGAATTTTGAAGGTTGTTACGGCTGAACAAATGAGGGAAATTGAACGTAAGGCAATAGATGAATATGGCATACCTGGAATAATCCTGATGGAGAATGCATCTTTAAATATCGCGAGTGAAATAAAAAAAGACCTAAAAACATTAAAAAATAAGAACATTGTGGTGTTTGCTGGCATGGGAAATAATGGTGGGGATGCTTTGGGTGTTGCAAGACATGTTTTTAATTCGGGTGCTAATGTTCTTGTTGTTCTTGTAGGTAATGATGAATCTGTAAGAGGTGATGCCCTTATAAATCTTAATATTGTAAAAAATATGAGAATCAATCTTGTTATCTTGCAGGATGGTTCATACAATGAAGAGATTACAGATTCTCTTATGATGGCTGATGTAGTTATCGATGGGATTTTAGGAACGGGGATAAACAAGCCTATCAAGGGATTTATGTCTGAAATAATAAGAATTATTAATAATGCTAAAAGAAAAATTGTTTCAATAGATGCTCCATCAGGGATTAATGTAACTACCGGAGAAATATGTGGAATCTGTGTAAATGCATCAAAAACTGTTGCACTTGGGCTTCCCAAAATTGGGACAATTATAGGAGATGGTGCAAAATTTGCCGGACACATCGAGATATCAGACATTGGAATCCCTAAAGGTATTGTTGAAGAAAGCGAATTGGATATAACCTTTCTTACAGCTGATTATATTTCACAGTTGATTCCACAGTGTTCTCCTTACGCTCATAAAGGAGATAAGGGCAGGGTTCTTGTAATAGCAGGTTCAACCGGGTTAACCGGGGCTGCGGCATTGACAAGCAGGGCTGCACAAAGAGCTGGTTCAGGGCTTGTAACTCTTGGTGTTCCAGAAACTCTTAACAGCATATTGGAAGTAAAGCTTACCGAGGAAATGACAATGCCTCTTGCAGATAATGGAGATGGGACTTTAAGTAAAAAATGCATAGAAAAACTTAAAGACCAAATAGGCAAGTATGATGCTATTGCGTATGGACCAGGACTTGGCAGGGGAATGGATATTACTAAAATTACACAATGGCTGTTACTTAACAGTCCTGTTCCGTTGATAATTGATTCGGATGGAATAAATTCTTTGGCAGGGAATATAGATTTATTAAGCAAAGCAGTATGCCCGATTATCCTAACCCCACATTTAGGAGAAATGGCAGTTTTAACTGGTTCGTCGATTGAGGATATAAAAAGAAACAGAGTAAATATTTTAAAAGAATACAGTAGAAAATTTAAATGTACAATAGTATTAAAAGATTGGAGAACGGTAATTTGTACCGATGTAGGGCATATACACATCAACTCTACTGGAAATCAGGGGATGGCATCAGGCGGAACAGGAGATGTTTTAACTGGAATAATTGCAGCATTTGTGGGGAAAGGAATTCCTCTAGAGGATTCTGCAGTTACGGGTGTATACGTGCATGGCTTGGCGGGCGATTTGACGGCTCTTGAAAAAGGAACAGAAGGAATGACGGCAGGAGATATTGTTGAAAATCTTCCCTATGCTTTGAAAAGCATATTAGGGAAGAACTAGTTTAAAAAGTATTATAATAGTGGGGAGTGAGTTTTGACTTGAAGTATTTAAGAATACTAATGGCGGCTCTTTCACTAATGATTGTCATGTCAGCTTGCGGGAACAGGTTAAGTGCTGACAAATTCCAAGGTATACAGAAAAAATTGTTTGAATTAAAAGGTTACAAATGCACATTGGAGATAAAGGTTGTAAACAACAAAAATTCAACAAAATATCTGGTTAGACAGATGTATTTTCATCCTTCAAAATTCAGAACGGAAATTCTTGAGCCAGAATTCATGAAGGGAATAATAACAGTAAGTAATGGAAAAGAAACCTGTGTAAGCAATACAAATTTTGATACGAACAACACATATGTATCAGAGAATCTTATTAAATTATCAGGGAACAACATGCTTTTAACTAATTTTTTTAGTAATTATGTAAGTTCGGAAAAGTCAATAATGGAGATTGTTGGTGGTACGTATAGACTAAAGACATACATACCTTGTGAAACAGATTATATGGAAGCAGAAATTTTATGTATTAATAAACAAGGAAATCCTGAGAGTCTTAAGATATTTGACAAACAAGGAAGCTTGAAAGTTGATATCAAATATATAGAATTTGTAAAAAATCCAAGGTTTGAGGAAGGAATATTTGATTGAAAAATAATTTTGTTGCCTGAATGTCAACAAAATTTAATTTGACTGGAAATGAGGCAAGATAATATAATTAATATATCAGAAGTTGATTTAAACAATTACTTTTCAAAATAACATTTCCAAGGTCATATTATTTTACATTTAAGGGAATAATGCATTAAAGAAGAATCTTGTTTCAGAATTCTAGAGATATCACAATTTGTTTCCTGTTTGTCATTTGTTTTGAAATGGGGGGATATTCTTGGCTGAAAGTAGAAAGATAATCATAAGTCTTCCAACAAGCCTGTTGAAGGAGGTTGATAACATAGCTTCCCTCGAAAGAATTAACAGAAGTGAGTTCGTGAGGCAGGCTATGAAACTTTATATCCGCGAAAAGAAGAGGATGGAGAAGATTGAGACCATGAAAAAAGGTTATAGAGAAATGGCCGAAATAAACCTGAAATTGGCTGAGATATGCATGGAAGCGGATAACCAGATTCAAAAAAAATATGAAGACCGATTAGCGGGGTGTGAGTAGAGTGGTAATACAAAGAGGCGACGTATATTATGCCGACTTGAGTCCTGTTGTTGGATCAGAACAGGGAGGGGTAAGACCGGTTTTGATTGTGCAAAACGATATTGGTAATAAATATAGTCCGACAGTAATCGCTGCTGCAATAACATCGCAGATAAACAAAGCAAAACTGCCCACACACACCGAAATTGGAGCGAAAGAATACGGACTAGCAAAAGATTCTGTAATTCTGCTTGAGCAGATAAGGACAATAGATAAGAAAAGACTCAAAGAGAAAATTGGACACCTGGATGATGGTCTTATGTTAAAAGTAAATGACGCACTTCAGATTAGTTTTGGGCTACAGGATATCCAATAAAATAAGGGGGTATACCTATGAAAAAAAGTATTTTATGGATAACAACAGTAACGTTAATCCTAGCTGCATTATTTAATATTGCACTTGCGGCTTCGGGAACTGCGGGTTCAGAGAATGATCCATTAATAACATCAAGTTATCTTGACAAAAAGCTTCAAGAGATTTCTGACAGTATACAGACGGTAGTAAAAAAACTAGAATCAAAGATTGAACAAAACAACTCTAATCTTGCGGTTATGGACAAAAAGATTGAAGAGATGAGCAGCCAAACGGGAGGAAGTTCGAGGTCAATATATGAAGTAGTTAGTCTTCCTGTAGGCAAGAAATTAATTTGCCAGAATAGTACAGAAGTAATTTTAAGATCCGGTAAAGGAAAGATAGTAAGTTCAAATGCAGCAGGATTATCAGATGTAACTACTGGTTATGATGTAATTCCGGGTGCATATGTTGAAAGAAATCACTTGCTTATAGTACCAAGGACAGACGGTAGAGGAGTAATTGCACAGACTACATGCATATTAATGGTCAAAGGTGCTTATTCAATCGAATAGTTATATTTGTTTTTAGGGCAGACAAATAGTCTGCCTTTTTTGTTTCCTACGTATTCATCAAGAGCTTCTTGATTAGCGAAGTGAATGAAGCTAAGAAACTTGCCTAAATACTCCAAAATAGTATATAATTCTTTAGGTGTTAAAATAATATTCGAAAACTCAATTCTGTGAGGTGCGTTTTTTAATGAAGTATTTACAGAAAAAAAAGCTTGTGATTGTTTTAATAGGACTTTGTACTATTTCTATCTTAATGTATGGGGTAGGTGTTTATAAGCATCGTTTTTCACCAAAAATCTTACAGTATAACAACAGTAACTGGCAAAAGGCTGCATCAAGTTATGATATTATTGTTGTTGGTGGTGAGCCTGAGGGAATATCTGCGGCAGTTTGTGCGGCAAGGTCAGGTGGAAAGGTTTTACTTCTTTCATATGAGGATGGACTTGGTGGTCTGATGACTTATGGTATGTTAAACTCGATAGATATGAATAGAAACTCAAAAAAACAGCTTGTTACTCAAGGAATCTTTCTTGATTTTTTCAATGGCATTGGGGGAGACTCATTTGATGTAAAAAAGGCAAAAGAAGTATTTGAAAAAATGGTAAAGAGACAGGAGAACATAGTCTATATTCCAGAAATAAAGTTTATTTCTCCTATAATGGATAATAATACTATAAAAGGCATAAAAGTAGAGAAGAATGGAGCACAGAAGGGTTTTTATGCGAAAAGAGTTATAGATGCAACTCCTGATGCGGATGTTGTAACTTCTGCTAGAGCGCCCTATACATTAGGACAAGAAGATGTTGGACTGAAAAATACATATATGTGCTCTACTTTAGTTTTCAGGCTCAGAAATGTTGATTGGAAACAGCTTGGCATAGATATTAGAAAGAACCTTAAAACTAAAAAGTTTAAAGATGAGGGTATTAATGCTAAATCTGCCTGGGGATTTGGAGATATAAGAAAAGAATACAAACCGCTTCATGAAAACATGAAAATTAGGGGATTAAATATAGGAAAACAGAATGATGGAAGTGTTCTTATTAATGCTCTTCAGATTGTAAATATCGATTTGTTTAGTGAAGCTTCACGGAAGAAGGCTATAGAGGAGGGGAAGAAGGAAGCAGAAAATATTACTAGTTACCTAAGAAATAAGATTCCGGCTTTTGCGAATGCTGAATTTGTAGATACAGCTAACAGCTTATACATAAGAGAAACGCGCCATGTAAAAGGAGAATATATTCTCAAGGTTTCTGATATATTAAACAACAGGGATTTCCCAGATAAAATTGCAGTTGCTTCTTATCCGATTGATATTCAAGCAAACAGTATCAAAGATATGGGAACTGTAATTTGTCATCCTGATCAATATGGTATACCTTTAAAATGCCTCGTTCCTCTGAAGGTTGAAAATGCATTTGTTGTTGGAAGGTCAGCTTCGTATACTTCAATGTCTGCGGGAAGTGCTAGAGTTATACCGGTAGGAATGGTTACCGGACAAGCTGCAGGTGTTGCTGCAGTATATTCAATAAAGCACAATATTTCACCCAGACAGACTGCCAAAGACATGTCAATTATTAAAGAAATTCAGCAAACCCTAAAAAAACAAGGAGCATATCTGCCTAATTTCAATATACCCAATAAAAATGCCTCACATTGGGCATACCGGGATATAGAGAAGCTTTCGGCAATTGGCGCTATCGGCGGTGGCTATGACAATAATTATAAATTTGATGAACAAATTTTGAGAAAAGATTATATTAATTTACTTGTAAAAACGTTAAGAATAAATTCGAAAAATAGTTTTGACAAAAGCTGTGAAAAAGCTTTATATCAAATTTGCGATGATAAGTTTGTTACAAAAGGTACAGCAGCTCAAGTGCTTTTATATATTTATGACAAAAAGGTGTATAATAAAGACGATGCGTGGGAAACTGCAAAACAAAGAGGGCTTTTAAGCCCGAATTTTATTAAACGAGTCCAAGACAAGAATTCTGTACTTAGAGGACAGGCATTTAATGAAGCAGTTTATTTTATTGAAAAAATTACTAAAAAAAGTATAGTGTATTAAGCCATAATTTTAGGAGGAAAGCATGCGAATGACAAAAAAAATACTTATAGGAATAATTGCAATTTCCTTTTTGGTTTCTTGTTATACTGCACTGAATAGATATAGGGCAGAAAAGAAAAATAATCATGTTGAAATTGCAATTGACATGACGGAATTTCAAGACCTTGCCGGAGAAATGGGAATGAAATTTGAAGATCTTACAGAAAGACTCAAATATTCAGGAGCTACTTCTGTTGGTGTTCAAGAAGCTACTCTTAAGGACTTAAAGGAAAGGGGATACATAGCATACATGCCTTTAGGAGATTTCATGATGGGTT
>Ga0209340_1001287_pt1 | contig 18887 bp, 13 predicted proteins | sample EPASupsiteSAE323_FD_187266 | JGI IMG/M metagenome (GOLD analysis project Ga0209340, IMG submission 187266) | Bioremediated contaminated groundwater from EPA Superfund site, New Mexico - Sample SAE3-23 (SPAdes) (version 2) | ecosystem: Environmental > Aquatic > Deep subsurface > Groundwater >... | reverse complement strand
TAAAGTATACATACTTAGAATTGGTGTTAATTTTGCTGTATCAGCAAAATCATAAGCAAATTTTCCTTTTGTCAATGTCGGACATGCACTTGGTTCAACAGCAACTGCTCTTAATTTTTTGCCCTTAAATTTATCTTCAAGAAACGGGAAGGCCATACCTGCAAAATTACTTCCACCCCCACAGCATCCAATTACAATGTCTGGGTATTCTCCAACCTTCTCCATCTGCTTCTTCGCTTCGATTCCTATAATTGACTGATGGAGACATACATGATTTAAAACGCTGCCAAGAACATAATTTGTATCCTCATGAGTAACTGCATCTTCTACAGCCTCGCTTATTGCTAATCCCAAGCTACCAATATAATCCGGATAATGAGAAAGTATATTCCTCCCTGATTCTGTCAAATCACTTGGGCTAGGAATTACTTTTGAGCCAAAAGTTTCCATGAATGCACGTCGGTATGGCTTCTGCGTAAAGCTAATCTTTACCATATATACAGTACATTCTAAGTCAAACTGACTGCAAGCTAAGCTTAATGCACTTCCCCATTGTCCAGCTCCTGTTTCAGTTGAAAGCCTTTTTAATCCCTGCTGCTTGTTATAAAAAGCCTGAGGTAAAGCGGTATTTAATTTATGGCTTCCAGTTGCGTTAACGCCCTCGTATTTATAAAATATCTTAGCTGGAGTATCTAAAAATTTCTCCAATCCTCTTGCTCTATATAATGGTGCAGGCCTCCACTGTCTAAACATTTTTCTGACTTCTTCCGGTATCTCGATCCATCTTTCTGTCGTCATTTCCTGTTGAATCAGCTCTTTCGCAAATATAGCCGACAAATCATTTGCTTCTAAAGGTTTGTTTGTTTGAGGATTGATCGGCGGATTTGGAGGGTTAGGCATGTCCGCCTGTATGTTATACCAGAACTTTGGAATTTCTTCTTCTTCTAAATTTACTTTTATGTATTCCTTATCCAATCTTATTGCTCCCTTCATATTAAGTATTTCATTTCCGATAACTACCACCGCTAATTCAATAACCGGTGGTACGTCACATGGATAACGGCTTCTAAGATTTCGATTCATTCTTCATCCAAATCCAAGAATCCTGTTTGCCCGATTCCTACCACCGCTAATTCAATAACCGGTGGTACGTCACATGGATAACGGCTTCTAAGATTTCGATTCATTCTTCATCCAAATCCAAGAATCCTGTTTATGTATATGTCTATTCTCATACCTATTTTACTATGTAAATATTTAGCAAACAAGTGTTGTCTACTTAGAAATAATTATTTCCTCTTTGTGATAATATTTTTTATCAATAAACTCGTGCCTAAGCTTCGTATTACCCCTTGAATCAAAGCTTTTTTCCAGCATCAGAAGATTATAGTCTCCTTTTATCTTAACAATTTCAAAATTAACCTTCTTAAATCTTTCAGAAATTCCTGACTCAATTAGTTCTGGACAATATTCTATTACAAATTCTTGATTATTCAAAATATTTCTAACTGCATTCTTCATATCCTTAAACAAATATTTCTCCTGCCACAAACATCTTCTTAGCCCAAAATTATTCATTACAAAATCAATTTTTAAAATTTCTTTAAATTCATCAATATCTTCTTGAATTATATTTTCGTAAAATTCAAATAAAATATCATAATTTTCTTCTTGTGAAATCCTCCTTGTCTGCATATTTCTCTTATACCAGTAATCAGACAAATCCTGAAACAGAGTAAATGGACTTGTGTAAATCCTGTTTAAGTAATTAAAGGCATTCTCATATCTCCCTGAATTTTTGTATATCTCAAGCATTTCTTCAATTCGTTTTAACTTGATTATTTCTTGATAAGAAATATATCTATTCTCTAAGACTTCATACGGAGGCTTTGCAGTAAATTTATAACCGTGCTTCTCGTACTCATCCCTTATTCTACTTCCTTTTAAAAGTTTTAGAAACCCCAATTGGAGCATATGTGAATTTAAAAAATACACATCATTAAATGATTTTTCAAAGCTTTTATAATTCTCGTATGGAAGGCCTGCAATCAAGTCCAAGTGTATATGGATATTATTTTTAGTTCGTAATGTAGTTACAGTTTCCTTAATCTTATCAAAATCGGTCTTTCTTCCGACCTCACATAATGCTTCTTTATTTGTTGTTTGCACTCCAATTTCAAATTCAAACATACCTTCTGGTACTTTAGAAAGAAAATCAAGCACCTCATCATCTATTAAATGTGCTGCAATTTCAAAATGAAATATTGTGTCTTTATTGTTTTCAGTGATATATTTCCATATCTCTAAGGCTTTTTCCTTTAAACAATTGAAAGTTCTATCAACAAATTTAACCTGCTTTGCGCCAGCATCTATCAGTTTCTTCAAATCGCTTTTAACCCTATCTATAGGGAAATATCTTACGCCTTTAATGGTAGATGAAAGACAATAACTACAGTTATATGGACATCCTCTTGAGCTTTCATAGTATGCAACCTTATCTTTATAACAGGATAAATCATCATTAAATGGAGATGGAATTTCCGATAAATCTTCAATCAAGTGAGGATTATTAACCCTGATGTCTCCGGCTGAGTTTCTGAATGTTAAGCCTTCAATAGAATTAATATCCAAAGCATTATCTGATAGCGCACAAATCAACTTGGGCAAAGATTTCTCGCCTTCGCCGGAGATTATATAATCAATAAACGAATTTTCCTTCATTATTTTTATAGATTCATATGAAACCTCAGGACCTCCAAGAACTATTATTGATTCAGGTTTTATCTTCTTGAGATTCGCGCAAATTTCTAAAGTTTGCTCTATATTCCATATATAACAACTAAAAGCATATATGTCTGCTTCTGTTTTATAAATAGACGCCAGGATTGATAATGTATTATCGTTGATAGTATATTCTTTTAGAAACGTCTCACAATTTTGAGTGTACTCTTCCAAACATACCTTAAGATACCTTAAAGCAAGATTAGTATGAACATATTTTGAATTTAATGTGGCTAGAAGTATCCTCATTAGAAATCTCCAATTATAATATAAATATTGGTAATTTTTTTCCTATATTATATCACAGCCACAGTAAATTATTTCTTATTATCCGATTCATACCACCGCTAAATTTATAAACGGTGGTACATCACATGGATAACGGCTTCTAATATTTAGATTTATTCTTCGTCTAAATCCAAGAATCCGTTTACCTTCCTATAAATTCCTCCACTATTATTAATCCATAATCCTTACTTTTCGCTATTCCAATTCCCGTATAATTATAATTCTTGTTCAGTATATTTTTTTTATGCGAATCGACCTTCATCCAAGCCTTTATTGTCTGCTGCACATCTGCACTTCCAGCTATATTTTCACCTGCTGTCTTGTATCTAATTTTATTATTATTAAGCATATCAAAAGGAGAACCATACTTCTTTGAAGTATTTGAAAAATAGTTACCATTAACCATATCTTGCGCCTTTATACGTGCAATCCTTTTTAGATTCTCATCAAATTTTAATGATTTCACACCACTTTTTTTTCTTTGCTCATTTATTAAGTTTAAGAGTTGTTGTTCCTGCTTTTCATTAGTATTAACATTATTTTCTACCGGTATTTTTCCCTTATAGCTTTTAACAAAATCAGCTCTTATCAGACCAAAATAATTATCCGCAGTCTGAATTAAATACCAACCATTAATATCTGCATAAGCTCTCAGAATATCTCCTTGAAATACCCTGCTTACGATTGAGTAATTAGTGCCAGGACCAATTCTCACATTCAAAATATTAGCTATTACCTGAACAGCATTGTTATCTACCTTTTTATAATCTTCCATCTTCGCTTCTGTTATCTTCACTCCTGTAAAAACAACAATTACGAGAATAATAATTATTATAATGACTGCTAAAGAAAGATTTTTTTTCTTCATATTATTTACCTCCGATTCTTAATTTAGGAATATCTTTACCCAAAAATCAAAGCCCTTTGATGCCGAATAATAAAGTTACGACACAATTCAATGAGTTAGCTTATTATAGTATTTACAGATTTTTACCAGCTTATTATATTTTTCTCAAATTTTTCCCTTTAGATGCTATCAGTGTGATTTTGTTCATGCTGGTAACAGATTCATTTTTATCCGATGTTTACCCCTTTATTATTTTGATTTGTTGCAAATAATATTAAGGATACGATAATAAAAGGAGGAAATATTTATGAATAAGTGCCAAAGAATTCTCTGTTCAGTTGGAAGCTGTGAATATAATAATAAGGGACAAAATGAATGTCATCTTGATGCAGTTCAGGTAAGTGCCTCAGCAAAATCAGATAGTGGCGCACCTTATGATGAAACGCTGTGTGCAAGCTACACTTCGCGCGATAAGAAAAAATAAGTAAATAAAATGAGAATAGATTTAAATCTATTCTCATTTTATTTGATAATTAATATTAATAACCAAACATGTTATGTCCATGATGCTGCCTTCTCCTTAGAAGTTCTCTTATTAATAAGATTCTAATAAGATCACGAAATACTCTTCTTCCGCCAAATCCGAACTGCCTTTCTGAATCCTTCTTTTCTTTGTATTCTTCCATTTCTTCAACCTTAGGACCTACATCTTTATGGATACTTTCAACCATTGAATCCATTTCGTCTTTTGAAGGCATATGCATTGGCCCATACTTCATCTCCATCATATCACATTGATGCTCAACTGCATTATTGACCATATGATACATTTTCGGGTACATATCTTCCATCTGCTGATCTGGCATATAAACCATGGGGTAGTATGACTGCGGCATACCTGTCATATACATACCTGGAATATTTGATGCACTCATCATCCCTTGCATATTAGGTACGTTTGCTATTCCTTGCATATTTTGTGCATTCATTATCCCTTGCATATTTTGCATATCCTGCATTTTACGATAATAGTCATATTCGTACATAAAGTACCTCCTAATAATTAACTTATTTCATATTATGACAATATCTTAATACAGGTTACATTTATTTACTGTTATGTTACTTATCTATTAAATCTATCCTCCTAACGTAATATCCTGATTCTGATACCATTCAAGTGCCCTATAAAATTGTTCTGGCTCAAAATCAGGCCACATTTCTTCTAATATGTAAAAATCAGCATACACAGACTGAACCGGCAGCAAACCACTTAATCTTCTCCTTCCCCCCCAGCGTATAATAAGATCGATTCTTGAGATATCTGATGATGCAATATAATTACTAAACTTGCCTTTCTGACCTGAATTCTCTTCAAAAGCTCTGCTCAAATCCCAATGCCATCCGTAATTAACGAGAAAATTCACTTTAATAAGCCCCTGACCAAATCTTACCCTCCTTGTGTATGGTTGCAATTCTACAGGAAATGACGACGATTCTGCATCTCCAATAACTAGAAGGTCAGCATCCCTTTGTGCAAGCTTCATTACTGCATCTACGCATGCCTTCTGAAACGCTTCTTTCTGAACCGCAGGTCTTTTTGTATTATCTTGTGTAAATCCGTAAAAAGTTAATTCCTTAATTCCGATATCAGCACAAATATTATAAAGCTCAAAACCGGGGTCAATACCACTCTCATATCCTTTATGTTTTTCTAGCCCATTGCTTTCAGCCCATCTTCTATTCCCATCCGGAATTACACCAATATGTTGAGGTAGTCTTTTAAATTTAGGTAGTTCCATTAATATCTCCCTATTTAGTATTGTTATCATTATTTCCATTTTTACATAATTTAATAAGGTAGCTTGAAACATTTTTGTTTCGTACTGCCTTATACCAATTTGTCTTAAATATCAGCTTTTATTATATTTATCTAATATGCCTCTGATTTTGGCTGCATGTGCTCCTTCATCCTCTGCAAACTTCTTAAAAACATTCTTTATATCTTCTTCTTCAATCCTTTTTGAATACATTTCGAAATCTCTCACAAGCTCCATTGAATTTTCCCATGCTCTCATTAATCTGTCATACGTTGTGGACTCAATTTGATTATCCATACTAATTCACCTCAATTACAAAATATACTTTACTAAATATATTCTTAAATAATATTCCTCTTTTTATTCATTACATTGATATTCACTGATGAATTAATCATATACTACTAATGATCTGTTTTATTTTTTATTAATAAATGCTACTTGTACTGATATTATCTTTTTCAAAAAACCTATTTTACTTGTTTTCTAATTAATATCAGATTTTGTTCAACAATGAATTGATAATGATTTTTTATCGATAAAGGATGTTAATAATTAAGGAGGTGAACATTATGCGTAAAATTGTAAGAAACTTAAGAGGTATACTTGATAGAATTTGTTCAAACTGCGAATTGCTGGTTGACTCAGATGATGTAATTTGCCCGCACTGTAGTGAACCTATCCCCCTGTATATTTCCAAGTAAAATGACTAAAGGCAAACCCTGAGTTTGCCTTATTTCTTTATACAAAAAGGACTAAATTCTTAAAGAATTTAGTCCTTGATAAGCATTTAATCAGTTATTGTATCCCTAATACGTCTATATGGCGAACAAAGATCCGCACAATAGTCGCATTTTTCTCTATCTGTACAGTGACCGCAAAATCTAATATTACGATTATAGTTACATGTCTTTTCTATTCTTTCTATACATAGTGCTTCTGTGCTGTTTGCTGGACAATTTTCACTGTTCTTTACACCACATTCCAATAGTGCCATGTCAGCCAACCCCCCTTCCGTCGATAGTTATCGAAAGAATGTTATTTTTCAATATAATACCTCCTTAATTCGAAATACAATTCGAAAAAATAGCGACTATACACTTAATATTGAATTGGATTTTATTGTAATTATACTATCATCTTATCAACCCGTCTGCAATAGTTAATTTTCGTGAATGAATATCTTTGCCCCCTCAATGACCCTTTTAAATCACACTTTACCTACAACGTCAAAAATAATAAAACAGAATTTAATAGCACAATAATACCCGTTATTACCCATCCAATCACATTTGTAACAGGCTTATTTACAAAAGGCCCCATTAAATCCTTGCGTTTTGTAATCAACAGCATAGGAATTATTGCAAGAGGTAATACAAAGCTCAAAACAACCTGACTCATTACAAGCGCAAACATAGGATTTATGCCTAATATAATAATCAGCATTCCCGGCGCCATTGTTACTAATCTTGTTACATTATCTGATATATTCAATCCGACAAAACCTTGCATGATAGTTTGGCCTGCCATGGTACCTACTGCTGAAGATGATAGTCCCGAAGCAATAAGTGCAAGCCCGAACGCACCGCTTGACGCAGTACCTAACAATGGAGATAACGACTTGTGCGCTTGCTCTATTGTATTAACCTCCAACCCATTTCTATAGAAAACTGCTGCAGATACAATAACCATTGCAGCATTTACTAAAAATGCTATATTCATTGCGATAAAAATGTCAATTCTTTCCATTCGTAAATGTTTTTTCTTATGTTCTTCAGTATCGTCATCACTATTCCTACATTGTACAAGTTGAGAATGCAAATAAATAACATGAGGCATAACTGTTGCTCCAAGCATTCCCACTGCTATAAGTAGTGCTTCACCATTAGGTATTGAGGGAATCCATATATGCAATCCAGCTAAGGCCCAGTCAGGTTTAGCTAAAAAAAGTTCAAACGTATAGGCTATACAAATAATTGCAACTAATACTGATATTATGATTTCAATAATTCGCTGACCGTATCTCGCCATATAAACAATAAATAAGGTTAATACTGCTGTTATTAATCCTGCACAAGCCATTGGTATATGAAACAATAAATATAATCCTAAAGTACCACCTAGAAATTCTGCAAGATTTGTAGCTATTGCTGCTAACTCTGCAACTATCCAGAAAAGCCAGTTAGTTTTTCTTGAGAATACTTTTCCGCACATTTGAGGAAGATTACATCCTGTAGCAATACCCAATTTAGCAGACATAGATTGGAGGAAGATGGCCATAAGGTTACTCCATAGAATCACCCATAATAGGCTATAACTGAATTTTGAGCCTCCGCTGATATTAGTTGCAAAATTACCGGGGTAAAATACCTCACTAGGAACACGGGAAGATGCTATCTGCCGAAACAGGCTTGTACCAAGGGGTACAAGCCTGTTAAATTTTTGAAAAATAGCTCGAAAAATAGGGCTGAAATTTTTTACAGAATAGTTGAGATTTTTGGGCTTATTTTTGTTTAAAATTGTATCATGAAAATGAGGTTATCCTTTTCAGAATAACCCCCTCTCTTTCAGACTTGTATAACTTCCACTGTCACCTATAATTATATGATCAAGAACCTTGATTCCTAATAGTTTACCTCCATCATTCAAGCTCTTAGTTAACTCAACATCATCCTTGCTTGGCTGTACTTCCCCGCTTGGATGATTGTGAAACAGTATTATTGAAGCTGCATTGTTTAAAAGAGCTTGCTGGAATACCTCTCTTGCTTGAACAACTGTCTGGTTCAGCCCGCCCACTGCAATTATATGCAGACCAGCTATTTTATTCTTTGAAGTCAGAGTTATCAACCCTAACTTCTCCATTGGGGAGCTACTTAACTCAAATACCTTTTCAATAACATCTCTTGCAATTTCAGGAGAGATTACAGCTTTGTCCTCCAGTGAATAATTAATGCTTTCTTCTTTGACGAGCTTAACTGTGTACCTGTTAATTCTCATTACAGTCACCCTTTCCTTTTTGTTGAAAGGGCACAATTTTACGGAATGAATTTCAAGTAACCGTGGAATAAAAAGAGAAGCATAAGCTCGGTTCTACTTATGCCGCGAAAGTACTTGTAAATTCTAAGGGAGTAAAATTGTACAATGGAGAGATATGGGAAAAGAGCTGTTACTAAAACAGATTCCACATATTCGACGTGAAATCTGATTATTATAGCTCCAAGCACTTTCATCTGTTTCAGTATTTCTTAAATATAGTTAAAATTTAAAAAAACTTCCTAATTGCGTCTCTTAGTATGTATATACCTTTAATATTCCTTGGCCCATCGGCAGACGGTGTTCCTATCTATCCCCATTTCTTCCAATACTCTTGTTTCCGATTTTTCACTCTTTATTATGTGTCTTGCTGCTTTTTCTCTCATTTCATCTGAATATTTACTATTATTACTTGGCATCTATTTCCTCCTTTTGTATACATACAACTTTAACATTGTTACTCAACAAAAGTAGACACATTCCACTTTTCGCAAAGATAATTTTTTTACCAACTAAATATTTTTTTGTCTGGCACCGATTATCCTCCCAAGAATAAAGCATTATTTGTATAAATAATATTTTTCAAGCTTGATGACACAAACCGAACGCAATGCTGCTTTGTCTGTGTCTGATAGTTCAAACCATACTTCAGGTGAAAAACCAAAGTACATATTTTGAGAATCAAAAGCAAAATAACCGCTGGACATCAGGGCTTTGACGGGATTTGCAAGAATGTTTCCAGCAATCTCTTCATCACTGACACTTAGATCCTGATAGATGCAATTGTTCTTCTCTATTTTTAGCCCCAAATTCGAACGGTTTTTGTAGTAGTTTCGGAAATATCTAACTGCATCGTTAATTGGAATCATCCCATTTGTAGTTTTTGCATCAATTACAGCCATTATAAGTATTGGCTTATATGAATACGACATGCGCAAATTTTTACAGTAATCAAACAGTGATTTCTTTGAATCATCGAAATTTACGATTGTATCTGCATATTCAATCTTGGAGCTATTGCAATTCGTCGGTTCCAAGCTTAATGCCGATATGATCTCTTTTGCTGTTTTTGCAACTGAGAGAATGGCTGCATTATCAGCTCCAAGATAAAAAGCTTTGATTGACTTTTTCAACTCTGTTTTTAGTTGCTCAATGTCTTCTATTTCTTTAAGAGATTCAACCTCTCCGGCATTTGACATAATAAAGTTATATGCCTCTCTTGATATTGGCCTTATTGAGCTTTGCCAAGGTGGGTTTGGTCTATTTCTTACGCTTTCATATCCTTTTTGTTCTATATACCCACCATCTTTCAAATATATTGGAACCTTATTTTCAAATGTTTTGCAATTAGTTAGCTCAGCAAAGTAGCTTTCTTCATCGGTTGTATAAATCTTTCCAACAATTCCTGAGCCAAAGTAATATCTCTGTTCCTTCACTAATCTGTTGCCTTGGTAGTAAATGAATATATCCCCTGTATGTATCTGGTTTCTATATCTGGCTGGAAAATGATAGGTCTCAAATAGCTTATCAGAGTATGTTGAATCAGTATCAATTTTTTGAGAAAGTACAATATACATAAATCACCTCTCAGGTATTTCAAAAAAACCGATTTTTGGGGCCTTCAGCGTTCCGATTGCCATGCCTCTGTCGAGTAGTCTATTCCCGCATTCACAACATGTTTCAGGTAACAGAGCACAATTGTGACATGCAGCCAGATTGCATGACTCAGGGCCCTGTCCAGCAGACTGTATGCAGATGGGATCAGCTGAGCACCATGCTGCATTTCTCAATGCTGCAATTATTGTATCCTCAATCCGTCCCTTTTCCCCCTGCCGAACAAGACCTCCAAGCGAACCCTCCGAATCGCCTGATGCGGTATATATAAGAACACCATACATCTCACATTTATTGCTTGTTTTTTCGCAATAAATACGTTCACGTATTGAAGAACTACCATATCCACATTCGAAACTCAGCTGATTTATCAAAAGATGGGCAAATGTATGAATTAAAACAAATTCAGGCCTAAGTTCGCCAACATTATCCTTACTAAAATTTGAATTGTGATATGCCCGATTCAGTTTATCAATTCTCGCTTTGACATCATCCCGAATTTTCCAGTTTTTTAATGTATCTGAATCGAACTCAAAAAAAATCCCTTCGCCATATACCTCAATAGCGGGTAACCAGTCGCCATTCCCAAGACGTAACATTCTTTTTCGCTCTGATATGTCTATAACATTAGGTTCCAGCCTTGAAAAGCCTATAAATGCCCGTGTTTCCCGAAGCTTTGGCACAAGAGAAATGCTCCGAAAGTATTTATGTATGGCAGGATGATACATGGATATCGGATGGTTTTTTGAATGAAAATCTAGTGTGTCACTACCACTGCTTTTGGTAAGCACCAAATATTCTGCTAGGCGGTAATCATCTTCTGAGATATCTTCGTTGACTTCAGGAAGCCCTTCAAGGTTATCTAGCTTATATACTGCAGCATTATACAAATCGTCTGCGTTGACATAGTTTGCTGCTGCTAACATATCGATAAATCCACGGTTCAACTCCCCATTAACTCGGCTACTTCGCAACGCGTCAAAATATTGATCTAGAACACCAATAATTCTGCGGTTAGCAGTCTCATCATCTGTAGGAATATGAATGGAACTTCTAGTATCTGCAAACCAGACGTTTGTTGCTCCACGCTGGAGCACTTTGACATCATCATTTTCGCATGGGTGATCATCATCCTCTTCGATACCAAGCCATGGCTTGGAACCCTTGCAATGGTATGCAATACGTTTTAAAGTGCCCGGTCTAGTTGCTCCGGCCATTGATTTTTTGGCACCGCAAGAGCATTCATAGAAGACACCTGTTAAAGCTGCAGATGTTCCACCTGTACTTCTTCTGATTCTGCATGTATCAGTATTATACTGATGGTCTGCACCTTGGTGAAGCCATTCTGTAATAGGAAAATCGTCAATGTGCCCCTCTGGACACACTACAACAAATCTTTCAGGAATCAGTTTGCGTTTGAATCGTTTATTTCCTGTACATGAACGTCCGTGTTCCCATGGGTATCCGTCACAATATGCTTCGTTTGTATAATACGTTAGCTTTTGCATAGTTCCGCAAAAGGGACAATAATGCCATCTTGGAAACTTAATTGCCGGAATTCTGAGATTATAGTTTTTAGAATCCGATTTTTGGTCTCGGAAATCGGGTGGCCATCGCAACTCTTTTACTCCAAGTCTTTTCTGCAGGCGTTCATCCTTGATAATGAAACCTTCAGTCGAATTGTATCTCCACATATCCAAGCCAGCAATCATTAGTGACTCATCGTCAGGGAAAGGAACGATGGCACCTACTCCCCATGGGCTGATCAATTGACTACGACGCATTGGTTTTTTTGAAAAAGCCATATTCATTCATCCTCCAAAATATAACGATTTGCAAGGACATACGCTTCGCACGACGAGTCAACACTTCTCATGGAAGTCGGTGTTGGCAGTCCTCTTTTGCCCCATTTTTCATTAGGCATTACACCGGACGGATACATAAGCGGCAATGGATCTCCAGCGTTAAAATCCTGATATTTTTGTGGTCGTTCAGCTTGCCATTTTTCAATGATTATATCCATATGAGTTAAGGTTGCCTCTATCTCATCTTGATCAATATCATCAACCCGATTTCTAATTATCGATTCCATCCGTTTTATTTCATTATTATCCGGTAATTTGGGTGGATCCTCGTTAAATGCAAGATCGCTTTCAAGACGCATCATTCCAATCATAATTGCATGTAGCGCACGTTCACGCAACGGAGCAGAGAATGGTGTTACACTTGTTGGTTCAACATTGCAATATACCCTGGAGTGATAAGAACGGAATTGTTCATAATGTGACTTATCCCGTGGTCTACCAGGGCGATACAAAACAAACACTATACCCGGAGACGCGCTGTCACGACCGACACGACTCGTTGCCTGAATATACTCTGATGTGGTTTTTGGCTGACCAGCTACTGTCATCAGACCAAGCCTTGGAATATCAACGCCAACGGATATCATATTGGTTGCAAGGCAGATATCCACAGGACGTTTTTCGCCATCTATAGAAGGGTACTTAATTCCAAGGCTCTGCAGGCTAAACGGAATCTTATCACTACGAATACGACTGGTCAATTCTTCATCCCGCCAAATATAGCGGCGATTTTCCCGATAACCTTCTTTTCTGTCTTCATACCGTCGTTTATAGATTACATGGAGATATTCATCGATATCTGCACGAATCCATGTAGCAGCCTGACCAAGTTCACGTATACTGTTAAAGTAACCAATATTTGTCCAATAAGGATCTCGCAATTCTTCTTTTTCTACCTCCATCGCTTTCGCACCATACAGCAGCGCAGCATACAACCTGATAGCAGTCGTTGCATCGGAGGAAGCTCCTGAAGCAAGAATTCCCACATACTTGCGCCCATTCTGGTTTTTGTCTTCAATTGCAAAAAATGAATTGCCAGCATCAAGTCCTGAAGGTGGAAACTGAACTACATTTTCTCTACCGCAACCATACAATGCGTGACACTGTTCCTTGGCACGGCTTATAGTAGCAGTTGATGCGATAATTTTAGGATGGATTTCACCGCTGCCTGTTCTTTGTATACAAAGTTCATGAATGAGTGTTTCATAATGTCCTACCATGGAACCCAGCGGCCCGGAAATTAAATGCAATTCATCCTGTATTATCAAGTCAGGAGACGTTTTTTTAACTCCATTGTAGATTCCGAAAAGAGCTTGTGCCTGTGGCCGAAATGGAAGCATAGCGAATTTATCTACCGTTCCAAGCAACAAAGTGGGAGTTTTTTCGTATATCTCATCATCAATTATATACAATGGCAGCTCATATCCTTGCTGCGAAAATTCGCAGCCATGTGAATTGTTTGCACATTTAAATATAAATCCCGCCCTGCGACCGCCAAGTTTACAATATCCTGGAGTTTCGCGGGTATGATTTTTCTTGACTACCACTCCCATCTGTGCTCCACACCACGGACATTTTAACATTATGAATGGGTTTACATCACTTCTGCCATTATACAATTTTTCATAGGCAGATACCGCTTCCCTTGTACTGTTTGGAGTTGTATCTCCACCAACCCAGAGTCCTATTGTAATTCTGGATTCACCCAGCTCATCCTGTTTTTCTCTTCTAATCAGGTCGCATGCACAAATCATTGCGGAAGCTCGTTCATATTGTTGCGCAGTTAAAAGCCTCAACGTGTAACGCATAAGAATGGTTGTTCCATCGTCATTTACATTCCTGAGTCTTCGTATAAAAATGGTATATGCTGACAGACCAAGGTATGCTTCGGTCTTTCCGCCTCCAGTAGGAAACCATATCAGATCAACCATATCCCGCTCATTGCAGGTTTTGTCTGCCATTGATTTGAGATTAATTAGGATAAACGCAAGCTGAAAAGGCCTCCACTTTCCATAACGAGATTTGTCCCCATACCATGTATCAGGATCATCAACGACTGGTAATTGTTCAACTGGAGATTCAAGTTTTATGCCGCCAAATTCATCATCAATCCAGTTTTGTAAAGGAAGATTATAATGAAGTTGTTGTAGCAGCATGGCTCTGTTCATGTATTGAAATGCTTTTCTCACGATAACATCTGTCTTTAATAGCTCAACTCCGTCACACATCCTCTTAAGACATGTTTCACAGTTTAAAATGTGTATTTTAGCAGTTTTCTGATATTTTTCTTCCAAGGTTAACATGGAAATCTTCAAAGAATTAATCCAATCTCTGTATTTCCCACATAGGTTTTGTAATTCATCGATTGTTTCTTGAAAATTTCCTAAATCACTCATTTTTAGCATTTCAAGTGATACACCTAGAATTGTACTTGGAACGATAGGGCTTATCTCATATGATGGAAATATGGCTGTTGATATTTTCTGTACTTTACCATCAATTTCGTCCCAATCAGCAGCACAACCATGCCCAATTGCATAATTTTTGATATCTCTGTACAGGAGCTGGTTTGACCAGTAATCCTCGTCCTCATTAATTTTTTGGGTGTCCGGAAGTGCCTGAAAACCATATTCAGAAAAAATTTGAAACTCTACTTGAAAGTAACAATCATCATCTTTAATCGAACCTTCATTATTCACTTTTTTATTTTCAAGTGTAAATGTATAAATTGAGTAGTTTCCCCTACGATATCTGTAAGTTATATCAAAACACAGATTTGTTAACCCCATATTCGAGTCAATAACATCAATTTTCTTTACTCCTGATCCTAGTATGGGTAATACCATTGGCAATCCATCATTGTTCCATGCAATTGATGTCCGAGGATATCTTGAGATATCTTTGCCGTTAACCGGATCTTTAGATGTGATGGTGGTATATGCTCCGGCTTTGACACATACTGTTAAATTGTCACCTTCCTTAACTGCAGCTGTAATACTGATCGCCGATTGTTGATATGCATTTGATCTGTTAATGAGTTCTTCTGCATCTTCAAGAAACTCAAAACTTTCCCCGGAGACTTCTTCAGGCTGGTTAGAAGTATCTTCTTTCTCTTCAGGCTCTATCTCCACAGCCTCGCTATCCTGTTCAATTGCCTCTGATAAAACTTGCTGAGGAAAAAGAATGCCAGCTGCATATCTGATCCTAGGTGGGTCAGATGCTAAGATTTCTTCACCGTTTTCCTGGATAAGATTAGGGAATTCAATAGGATCCGGCCCAATGAACTCGCGCTTGATAATCTCGTATAGTTGTTCCCGTCTTTTGTCATCCATTACAGCATAAACCTCCTTTTCTGAAGTTCCAGATATTCTTTCTGTGCGTTCTCAGACATTAAAATATAAAGCCCAGACCTTGCCCTGCTCAATCCTACATACATGAGCTTGTCCATTCTGAAAGAGTCAATATCGGCAAGTATAATTACCATGTTTTCAAGCCCTTTATAAGCCTGAATAGTGCAAAAATTGATCATTCCTTTATTTGATGATTGAAAGTCTGCAATTTCAAACTTGTCTACCAATGAAACAACAGACCTCTCTTGTTTCATTGGTGAGAGAATAGATATGCTTTCTTCTGATATTCCGTTTTCAATCAATGAAGTTAGCAATTCCTCTAGGCGTTTTTTCTGTTCTTCATTACTCACATATGTAAAATAATTGACAGGCGGGCCCTCAATCTTTGTCCACAATTTTGTTGGTGCTTTAAACCCAGTAACCGTCTGGATTTCCTCGCATATTGGCTTTGTATTGCGGCAATTCAGAGTCAGCTTGAATATAATAAATGATGTCTGCTCTTCAAGAAGCTCACGTAACTCTTCCCCAGACTTGTTCCCTGTATAAATCGCCTGCATGGAAAAGTCACCAAACATTGTCCATTTGCCATGCACAAGACCTTTTTTAAGGCACATGTCGAAAATATCCAAATATTGTGGTTGTATTAAATCCTGCGCTTCATCAATTATGATTTTATCAAATTGTTCATCTGCAGCTTTGAGTATCTCTTTTGCTACTGCCGGGATATCAAAACTGTAGAATTGAGGTAATTCCTCTTCATCTTGCGGAAAGGATAATGGAATGTTTTTCTTCTTGATCAGGTGAATCAAATATTTATGGAAAGTCCCAACATATACGGGCTGCAATTCAGAGGAAATCGTGGAAAAGTAATTACTCAACCAATCACCGAGATTAGCATTATAGCAAAATAGCGCTACCTTTTCTCCTTTTGCAGCGGCCTTCTTTGCTTCTTCAATCGCAAGTAGTGTTTTTCCTGTACCTGCAAAGCCTTGAATAAGACACCGTGGATTATCATCCAACTGGTCGAGGCATCTGTATTGCTCCTTGGTCAATTCAATCAGCGACTCTTCGGCATATTTTAGTTGAATACCCAACGATATAGCTTTATCAAAATCTCCGCGAAGAATTGACGCAATGTATTCAACATCATCCTTCGTTGGGAGTTTACACGTATCTAATGTTCCATAATGATATTCCCAATTTTGTTTTGTACCTTCGAAAATACGATGGACAAAGTTACCTATATTCTTTCCGTCATTGCAGTCAAAGACCTGCCACTGCTCTTCATCTACCCCTGTGGCTTTATATTCAATATCCGGGAATATTACACCTATTCCCCATAGCACATCACCTATATGCTTGTGATTGTAGTCAAGTTTTGTCTTGATGGCTTTTACAATACTAAATGCTCCATCATATGCCTGCTCGAATGGCCCACGCGTTTTACTGTTGACCTTTCCATATTTGTTTGTAAAGAACCAGATCCCGTTCTCACGTCTAACGCGCCCTCCCTTTACCTCAAGAGCAAACAAACCAAGTCTAGGCGCCAGTATAAAGAAATCGGTTTCACCATAAATAACTTTGTTATGATTAGCAATGCCGAGTGAATGCAGTACAATCCAGTCCGTAGTAGATGGATCATCTCGAAACCATTCAAATACTCTGCGCTCTGCACTGCTTTTGACTTCTGGCGAAATAACTGAAGGAATCATTCTAGCCAATAAAATCACCTACATTTCTTCTATCAGGCGATTTGCGTTGCCTGCATCAATTAGAACAGGATTTCCTATATCAATGACTTTTAATATTCTAACCAAGCCAATGTTTTCAAGAGTCAATGAAACAGGCTCCCATATATTAAACGGATCGATTTCTCCGAATGACTGCAGTTCAGATGCCATTGTACTTTTCAATTGACTCGAAAGGTATTTACCTGCTTGCATATGTGCTGCTCTGACTGTGCGCGCCGCCTCGAAGACCTGATCAGCAATCTCCATAAGCACTGCATCTTCTGTTACCTTTGCTATATGTATAATATCTTCTTTTTGCTGTGGTGCAATAACGTCTTCATCTGTCATCCAACGACGGACTGTCGGAAAGTCTTTTGAACATCCAGCTGCCTTCAGCTTTTGATATATATCCTCATTGGAAGAGAACAAGCTTTCCACCACCAAGGCTTCTTTCCATTTACCCGAAATCTCTCGGCATGAGCTTTTACTACTGTTTGTGAGCATGGCATCAGCGATATCCCGAATTACATCCCTGTTTGCCTCACGAACAACAACAAAATCTCCGACTTTAAGATCTGCAGGTACAATCATTGCAATTTGATCTCCATCATTTACAATAATGTCCGTTGCAGTGACAATCTTGTGTGATGTCTTGAAAAAGGCCAAATATCCTCCAACAAAGTTCACGGGTATAGCCTCGATGACTTCACCGGCAAACTGCTGATCGCCATGTGCAACAAATTTACGGTACTTATTATCGCGCAGAATAAATTCAATTTCTGCCAATTCATCACGTTGTGGAGCCGTATTATCAATGCTTGTATTTTCTTTGAATCGTGTTACGGAAATTTCTGCAGCGGCACTGAATGATTTCCTAATTATTTTCTTTGTGCTCTCGTTACTTAAGATGCGGTTCCAAGTACTAATATGTAGACTTTTCCAGCGCCGCTCATAATCATACAATAATACGATATAGTTTCTTGTGTTATAACTATGCAATATATTTCTCATAATATTACTACTCAACCATCCGGCAACTATAGTTGCGTCAAATTCATAGTTCGATGCAATGTGGTATTCTGAAGGAAACATAATGGAAATATTCATAGATAATTCATGTAAAAGGCATATGCCCCGCCAATATTCTTGGCATGAAAGTTTGTTTGTTCGTTCTGGAATAACAACACATACATTTTGAAAATGACTATTGGTAAATCGTTTTTCCAGTTCTTCTATTTTCGCAAATCTAAAAGACGCATTATAAACAATTCTCAAATTATTTATTACTTGCAAATAGTCAGAATATGTATCCGGCGATATGAATGCTCGCTCTCCGGTGAGACACCGTTCGCATTCGTCCAATTGCAATTGCATCTGCTCCTGCAATGTTTTAGTTGTCGGAACAAGATTCCTAAGCGCAGAAAAAGTCAGTGTGAAAAGCTTCCCAAATAAATTATTCATTTCTGGTGACTGCTCTTGAACTTCTCCGCGATGCATATATAATCGTTTTAGTGCCTCACTAATCTCGACGCCGTCCACGGTCATATATTCGACTTTTC
>Ga0209340_1001285_pt1 | contig 18898 bp, 13 predicted proteins | sample EPASupsiteSAE323_FD_187266 | JGI IMG/M metagenome (GOLD analysis project Ga0209340, IMG submission 187266) | Bioremediated contaminated groundwater from EPA Superfund site, New Mexico - Sample SAE3-23 (SPAdes) (version 2) | ecosystem: Environmental > Aquatic > Deep subsurface > Groundwater >... | reverse complement strand
CCCATTTCCCATCAGGAGAAACCTGGTCCCCGGAAATCCGATCCAGAGTCACAAGATCACGAACATCAAAAGGATGTGGCGCAGGAGAGGTTTCGGCTTTCACTACCCATGCACCTAAAAAGAAAATAAATGTGATTCCAATCATTACTAAACGCATCCAAATCCTCCTACTTTTTTTTAAGTGAAATATACTAAATCTCATAGTACTCCAAACCTCCCAATAAGTCAACCTACTTTCTTGAAAGAAAGTAGGCAAAGAACTTTTGATAGGAGAAGCCTATGGATATTGGATGTAGGCGAATATTGGAATTCTCTCTTTTGATGCTGGAAGTATTTAAAAAAGAGTTGGCAAAGAACTGCCAGGGGTGCAACCCCTTTTGTTAAGAGGAGGGTAGGGGTAATGGAATTACACTGATATTGAATTTCTCTCTTTTGTTATTGGAAGTGCTTAAAGAAAGCAGGCAAAAAGTTTTTGGAAGTCCAGAAACCTTTTTTCAAAAAGGTTTTTGGCCGCCGGAGGCACTTCTTTTCTCTCTGTGTTCTCGATGCCCTCTGTGGCTAAAAACATTTTGTGCGTATTTGTAAGTATTAAAAAGGAATGGCGGAGGGGGTGGGATTCGAACCCACGGACCCGACAAGCGGGTCAACGATTTTCGAGACCGCCCCGTTCGACCGCTCTGGCACCCCTCCGCTCACGGAAAAATTCCTGGAGAATATTAGAAGACTCTTCTAACATTATCCCTGGTTTCACCGTAATGGTGTGATTAAAAATGTCTTTCGTTAACTCGAATTTCCCGGTAGAAAAAATACCTGTCTTGAAATCATTCGCGCCATAAAACAATGTACGAATACGAGAATGAATCATCGCATTGTAACACATCATACATGGCTCAAGTGTCACATACAAATCGGTATTTACCAACCGGTAATTTTCGATACGCTTTCCGGCTTCCCTCAACGCTAATATTTCAGCATGAGCAGTCGGATCGGATTCCCTGATAACCGAATTGTAACCCGTACCAATCACTTCTCCATCAAGAACTACTACCGCTCCTACCGGAACCTCATTCTCCCGGAATGCTTGCTCCGCCAGGTCAAATGCCAATTTCATGAAATACAACTCGTCTTTTATCATTTTCCAAGACAATAAGTGTATACCATTTCCCCTGTTTTTGTCAACCTCCTTTTCAATTTAGCAGCAACTCAAATTTTGGAAAACAAAAACGAATCCGTATCATTTCCGGGTTGAAATTTAAAACCAGCCTGCTCAGGAATTTTTTCTCCAATAGGCAAAAAAAATTTCCCAATGCGGAAAAGGTAAAAGTTATAGTATAACTTCACCATAGTTATAGTATAACTTCACCAGAGTTATAGTATAACTTTGATGAAATCAGGTAGGGGAAATAGGAAAGTTATAGTATAACTTTTTGAAACTCAATAAGGAATCCAATTTTTTCAGTCGTCATTTTGATAATTCTATAATGAGAATTACTGGAAACAGGCAGGAAATATTGATTTTTCAAAGGTTTTGGCGTATAATTGAACAATATGGGAAGCCACACACGCAGGCGACTAAAAATATTAACGAGGTAAATAATGATACGATTACGTTTTGCACCGTCACCCACCGGTTTTGTTCATGTGGGAAATGCCAGGACAGCATTATTTAATTTCCTGCATGCCCGCCGTAAAGAAGGGAAACTAATTTTACGCATCGAAGATACGGACGTTGAACGCTCTAAAAAAGAATACGAAGAAAACCTGATCCGTGATATGAGATGGCTGGGTATCGAATGGGAAGAAGGACCGGATACTGGCGGTGAATTCGGCCCGTACCGCCAATCGGAGCGAAACGATATATATAAAGACTATGCTCAAAAACTAATCGATTCAGGTCACGCCTATTATTGCTTCTGCTCCCCGGAAGACTTACAAAAAGAAAAAGAATCAGCCACCGATAAAGACAGCGCTGCCGGCTACTCAGGGAAATGCCGTCACCTGGATATAGAAGAATCCAAACGCCGTGTCCAGGCTGGCGAAGAAGCGGCTGTACGCCTGAAAATTCCAAAAGACACAACCCTCGAATTCTTCGACATGGTCCGCGATAAAGTCTCTTTCGATTCCAACCTCCTCAGCGATCCCGTTATTCTACGCTCAACCGGGATACCTGCGTATAACTTCTCCGTTGTCATAGACGACCACTTAATGAACGTATCCATGGTCATTCGAGGCGAAGACCATATATCGAATACCGCCCGCCAACTCGTTCTGTACGATGCCCTCGGCTTTGAAAGACCCCAGTTCGGACATCTATCCATGGTCATGGGTGAAGATAACACAAAACTTTCAAAACGTCACGGTTCTACTTCGATTTTCCAGTTCAGGGAAGAAGGCTATCTCCCCGAAGCACTTTTCAATTACCTCGCTCTCCTCGGCTGGTCACCGGGCGGAAATACAAATGTCGTCCTCACCAAAGAACAACTGATCCAGAGCTTCAATATTAAAAAAGTAACGAAAGCTGCGGCAATCTTCGATTATCAGAAACTGAAATGGTTGAACCGGGAACACATCCGCTTACTTTCCGATCTCGAATTGGGAAAACGGCTGATCCCGTTCATGCGAAACGAAGGCTTCATGTTCGACGAAACAGACCAGATTATCGAATGGATTGGAAAAGCAGGAAAAATCCTTTCCAACTACAATTACTTACTGGCTGAAATTGCAAAAGACTTCAACCAATTCATCTCTATGGAAATCCCGGACGAAGTCCGCCATGAACTGAAATCAAACGAAAAATCTCAAAAAGTTCTCTCTGTATTATATAATGAAATCGAAAACCTGGCTTCTCCGGTGGAATTCTCAAAAGTATCAGAAATTACAAAAAAAATCCAGGAAACAGAAGGAATCAAAGGCAAAGAACTCTTTCATCCCATACGATTGGCTTTAACCGGTAAAGAATCGGGGATCGAGTTAAAGGATTTCATCCCGCTTATCGAAAGAGGTTCTCAATTGAATTTCAAACCTCAGGTATTGGGAATGATAAATCGTCTTAAATCATTGTGAGAAAATAATGAATATTGGATCTTTAAATAGTGTTATCGAAGCGTTGCGTGAGAATCTTCAGTTCAATAAACTTTTTATATCCACGTCGAGGCGGGATCACCGCATCGATAAGGTTATCAAACTTTGCCGCGAGAAGAATGTGGTATTTCAAATGGTCCCGGAAGAAGCGATCACGCGAAAAGCAGGTGAAGATCACCAGGGAGTATATGCCGAATTATCGCCGATACGGTTTTATTCTATTGAAGAAATTGTGAGTAATCGAAAGAAGGGATTGATTTTAATCCTGGATAGTATTACAGATACCGGCAATCTCGGAGCCATTATCCGGAGTGCTGTAGCTGCGGATGTTGATGGAATTATTATTTCTTTGCGAAATTCCGCCCCGATCAACGAAACGGTTTTAAAAACATCCGCCGGTACACTCGTAAAAGCGAAAATCGTTCAATCCGGGAATCTTTCACAGGATATCAAGTATTTGAAAGAGAATGATTTCTGGGTAGTTGGAACGGTTATGGAACGGGATAAGAGTATCCCTTATTACAAATTCGATTTTACTGTTAATACTGCTATAGTTATGGGGAATGAGTTCAAAGGTGTTTCGCCGTTATTGCAGAAGAACTCCGATCAATTGGTATATATCCCTCATTCGGAAGCGATCGATTCGTTGAATGTATCTGCAGCAGCCGCTGTTTTATTGTTCGAAGCCTTGCGCCAAAAAGGATAAAGAGTGAGGAGAAAAGAGCTAGTTTTGGGTTTTAAGTTTTGAGTTTTGAGTTAGGGGCCGCGGGGCGGCGTTTTAATTTAACCGCGAATGTTCAAAGCGCATAGTAATATAAGTAGTCGGAGTGTAAAATAGAAGCGTAGAACATAAGCGAAGGATGGGTGCTTCGAACAAGGGCATATTTGTGTTAGTGATATTGAGAAGAGAAATTTTGTTGGGGCGGTACCTCTACATTATTCCCAGGGATTTATCAGTTTGGCTCCAGAGTTTTCCAGATCTTTTGTATTTCGAGTAACAAAAATTAATTTCTCTATTACTGCTGATGCAGCAAGTAATCCATCGATTACCGGTATTTTTATACCTTTTTTTTCTAATTCACCTTGTTGTTTCCCCCAATAAATTGCAATTTCCAGGGTAATATCCAGAATTCTTCCTTCAAATCTATTGATTAAATCTTCCTCAACCCATTTTTGCAATTTTCGACGTTTTTTTGAATCCGGTAACCTGGATATCCCTTTATAAATTTCTCCGATAGTCAGAACACTCAAGAATAAATCGTTCTCATTTTTCCCGAGTAACCATTTGATGACTTTTTCATTTATTTGAGGTTTGACCAATTCGGAAATAATGCATGTGTCTAAAAGGTATTTCAAAGTACGACCTCTCTTCCGAAATCCTGGTCCCTATCCAGGTTAATGTCGGAGGCATACAGAGGGGATTGCATAAAGAAATCAACCAGGGTATCATTGTTTTTTTTTATATCCGGAGGGTTATTATCGAGGACTGTGACATAAACTAATTTTTTTTGGGTATGTTTGAGGAAATTGGGTTTTTCTTCAAGCCAATGTAACCGGTCGTTATTAATAATGGCTTTATATGTTTTCAGCATATTGTACCTCCTTTTTTAGATTACAGTAAATAAATGTTTTTGTCAACTCCCGGATATTATTTATTTCGTTGTGCCCCCCTTGTACTCCAATAGATTTACACCGTGCATGACTTTGATACTTTTTTAATGTAATTTCGGGAGAAAACAACAGGTAGAAAAAGAAGGATTTACAGAATTCAAAAAACAACATTGCTTTGAAAATAAATCAATAAAAAAGTCTTTTAAACAACTCTGCTTTGAGGATGATTTAAATAGAAAATCGACAAAACAAGACTGTTTTGTAGATTATCACAAAATTGTTTTTCTTGTAAACAATTGATAACAAAAGGTTTTTCAAAAACTCACGTTGAGGGCTCGACTTAAGAAACGCATGGAAGCGCAATCCCCTTTCAGGACATCCAAAAGCTTTTAGTTATGCTTCATAAAAAATACTTTTAAACCAGCGGACGCTTTCCGCTTGAATTCCCCAAATGAACGAATGGAAAATAACTTTTTAATCATATAAGAAGGACGGGTATAAAACATTTTATATCCCCTGATAATCATTTGAGAAAGCTCCTCCCGCGTAAAATACTGAGGCCAGTGCGGCGGCTGAAACTTCGGATCCAATTGCCGGGCAAATTCCCTCCAATAATCCTCTGGAAATACTCCCTTCTCAAGTCCTTCCATATAAATAGGCGTTCCGGGAAACGGCGTGAGTATGGTAAGATGTATAAAATCAGGATTCAACCACCTGGCGACTCGAAATGTCTCCTCAATGTCCTCCTTCGTCTCTGATGGCGACCCAATCATGAAATACGCAAGAGTCTGCATTTTATATTTCCTGGTTAAATCCATTATCCGTTTCGCCTGCTCAAGGTCGATTCCCTTTTTCAATACTTCAAGAATCTTTGGAGTGCCTGCTTCAATCCCGTAATGAATTCCCCTACACCCGGCCTGCTTCAACATGCGAAGCATTTCTTCATCAAGGGTATCCACCCGTGCACGGATATCAAACCCGACATCAAGCTTTTCACTGATTATCAATCGACAAATCTCCATGACCCTTTCTTTTCGAATCGTAAACGTATCATCATAAATTAAAAATTCATGGATACCAAGCTTGATACAGGCTTTGAATTCTTCCACAACACGGATAGGACTTAATGCTCGAAACTGTTTCCCAAGATGGGGACGATTGCAAAATGAACAGCGATATGGACACCCACGACTGGTAAATGCAGTTGTAATAGGCATACGTTTAGCAAGCAGCGAACTATACTTTTGATAAGGAGTGAGATGGCGCGCAGGAAAAGGAAGAGTATTCAATACATCTTCACTGATAATGCCAGGAAGACCGGTGCGAACGATCTTTCCTTCTTTATCTTTAAAAACGAGTCCTTTGAGAGATTCTAAAGATTTATGATTTTCGAGGTGATCGAGAAGATTGGAAAAAAGAATTTCACCCTCTCCGAGTACAAGGAAATCGATCAGATCGAAGCGGATGGTTTCATCAGGGTAAAGGTTTACATGGGGTCCGCCGAGAACGAGTTTACATTCGGGGTTTACTTTCTTCACAACCCGGGCGGTTTCCATGACATCGAGCATTGTAAATGTCATAGCGGTGATTCCTGCAACATCAAATTCAATTGCCCGGATACGTTCTTCAAATTGAGGATAAGACAATTCTTCAACCTGAGCATCGATCACAGTTACTTTATGACGGGGATTTCGTTCTTCCAGGTATCCTGCGAGCATCAATAAACCGAGAGGTGGATTATAACCACGTTCGGATTCGATAATCTCGGGATTGTTTCCCATAAGTTCATTGAACGAAGGAGGATTGATTAATAATACTTTCATGATAAATAGTCCCGCTACAATTTACTCTTTTTATCTATAATATCGGCAATCATCCCAATTGAGAGGGTTTGCAGCCCGGCGAGAAAAAGAATCGAAACCGTTGCATCCAGGATTCGTGGGGTAAAAAATGCAGTGTAAAACAATACTCCTGCTGATAAAAAGAAAAAAAGCAAGGATAAGGGAAGAAAAACTTTTAGAGGATTGAAATACAAAACGGTGCGGATAATAAGTTGAATAAAAAGGATTGTGTCGCGGATGGGTTTTATTTTACTTTTGCCGGTACGTTTGAGGTAATTAATGGGAATAAATTTGACATGCATATCATTGGTAAGCATGGCAAGAGTAATAGTAGTGGTAAAAGAAAACCCGCGGGGAAGAATACCAAAGAGACGTACAGCATCTTTTTTACGAAATATACGAAGGCCGGAATTGAGATCAGGGATATAGGAAGCAGTGAGATAATTGGCAAGTTTATGGAGAAACCATTTCGCAGGTTTTCGGACAAAGGGAATATTGACTTTTTCGCCGGTACGAGCCCCGACAACCATATCGTAATCAGGCATGTAGCTGTAAAGTTTGGGGATATCTTTGATAGGATAAGTACCATCCGCGTCTGTAATAGCAATATATTCATATTTTGCGCGGCGAATTCCCGATTTTAAAGCGGCACCATACCCGATGTTCCGTTCATGGATGACAAGTTGAAACAAAGAGGCATAACGGCTTTGCTTCAATATTTGGGCGGTATTGTCTTTGGACCCGTCATCGACCACCACGATTTCAAACTCGGAAATATTACTTTCGCTTAATACTTTATGCACTTCAGCGATTGTTTCTTCGATGATGTCTTCTTCATTATAAACAGGTATTACAACCGATAAGCTCACGTATCCTCCTATTTGATAAATGATTACCTGAATTTGGAACCGCTATTTTTGAATAATGCACGGGAATAAGCATTGAGACGAAGATCGAAATAATTGATATTGGGATATTTTATATATTTTTCATATCCTAACCAGGCAACCATGGAAGCATTATCCGTACAGAATTGGGGAGAAGAAAGATAAAGCCGGACAGATGAATCCCGGAACGCACCGGTAAATTTTTCTCTCAGGAGAGTATTCCGGCTGACCCCACCGGAAACAATAAGGGACCTGGGTTTTGTTTTTTCTATAGCCCATTGTGCTTTGAAAAGTAAGTAATCCATAATAGAGTTGAGAAATGAAGCGATAAGATCTTTCAGAATGGGTGAATCAGGGGTAATGGAAGCGGCATCGATCTCCTGCTGACGGATTGCAGCGGTTTTATACCCGGAAAAAGAAAAATCATCCGAGCCGTCGGACATCTTAGGAAACCGGAATTTAAAGCGGTCCGGGCTGCCTCCTTTATAAAGTTTATCAAGGATAGGACCACCGGGATAGCCGAGATTGAAGAATTTGGCAACTTTATCGAGTACTTCACCAACAGCGTCGTCTCGTGTTTTGGCTAAAACCTGGGTATTCCATTTGTCTTCCTGGTAAAAAAGCGTGGTGTGTCCACCGGAAACGACAAGCGAAACAAGCGGATACTCAATTTCCGGGTTATCGATAAAAGCGGCTTCGATATGAGAAAGGATATGATCAACCGCAACCAGGGGGATTTTATTTGCATAAGCAATCGCCTTTGCAAAAGATAAACCGATAATAAGTGGCCCAAGCAGGCCGGGTCCCTGGGTAAGTGAAATCAAATCGATATGATGAATGGTGAGTCCGGCTTGTTTTAGGGCAGAGGTAGTCAATTGATCGATGACTTCGTAATGGTTCCGCGAAGCTATTTCGGGGACAACTCCGCCGTATTTGGCGTGGAGAGGGATCTGCGATTTGATTTGTTCGGTAATCACCCGGCTGTGTTCTCCGCGTTCGATAATCGCGACAGCAGTTTCGTCACAAGAAGATTCTATTCCTAATATATACATAATTATTCACATGATTCATAACTATACCAGAAATTTTTGAAAACAACAATGGGGAATCATGACTTTGCAGAGTTTTGTATTGTTTTTTTCTTGAGAGTAAGGAGAGCTGCAAACATCATTACCCCGGCAAGACCGCACATATACCACAGTATTTCGGGGCCATGCGAAGAAGCATAAAGCTTTGAACCAACAACAGGGCCTGCTGCCATCCCGGCGGAAAATGCAAAAGAAAAGAACCCCATATACTTCCCTCGTACTTCGTCGTTTGAATGTTCGGCAATCAGGGTAGTCAGAGGAGAAAGCATAAGGATTTCACCCATGCTCCACAGGAAAACGGTGAACGCAGCAAATAAAAACCCGTGCCCGAACGGCATTAGTCCCATTCCTAACCCGAGACAAATTGCACCGGGTGCAATGATCTTTATTAACGGTTTGCCTCTCAATGCTTGCATCAAAGCCATTTCTATCGTCACAATCAAAGAAGTATTGATCGCCATCAGGTACCCGATATGATTTTCCCGGAACCCGAACGCTTCTTTATAATATAAAGGAAGAGTATTGAAAACCTGGCTGAAAACAATACCGATCATAATGACGATTCCTAAAATTTTCAGGAAGTAATGATCCTTCCAGATGGAAACAGGGAGATGAGGATTTGCAGGGACTGAATCTACTGGAGCAGGTGGCCGGGAAGTTTTGAAAAACATCAGAAACACAATAAGCGCCGCATAACAGGTAATACCGTCTGCCCAGAAAAGAAGATGATAGTCCCTTATTGCCAGGTATCCACCGATTACAGGACCGATGGTTACACCAAGGTTCGATGAAAGCCTGCGAAGAGAAAATCCTTTCGTTCGGATTTCCGGGGCACAGACCTGTGACATCGCGGAGGAAATAGCAGGAAGCATGGCTTCGCCTACCAGACCAATGCAAAACATCATTGCAAGAATGGCAGGGAAGGAGCGGAGATACCCAAGGATAATGAGCCCTGTTCCTTCAAGGAAAAGACTGCCTCGCTGTACCCAATAGGCTCCGAATTTATCGGTTAGCTTTCCTCCCAGGAAAGCTCCGATCAGGGCTCCTACTCCCCATGCGCTGATTGCCCGCCCTGCTTTGACCGGGGAGTAGTGGTATACCTGTGTGAGGTACAACGTCATAAAGAATAGTACCATAGAACCGCTCCGGTTTACGAAATCGGTCATGGCGAGAAGCCAGGCTTCTCTGGGTAAACCTGCGTATGCGCTTTTGTAGGTCTGGAAAATTTTTTTAAATAATGTCATTGTGATTTATTACCTTTAGAACCGATCGCCCCGTTAAATGGAAAAGATAGGGGCGGCAGGCCCGCTACCCCTAATAAAAAAGTAAAAATTCCGTTAAGATAAGAGAGATTCCGGTTGCCGGTTTTTAGCGATTCATAGGATCAACGCTACCCGGACGGCGGGTATACTCTCCATTTAACAAGGCTTCGGTATTCTTATACCATAAACGCAATCATGATGTCAATACAAAAAAAATTTCCAGTTATTTTCTCTTTACCTGAACCTGATGTAGTAACCCAACGAGAACCTTCCCGCATTTAACTTAAACGACGGCACATTAAATGTCCCGGTTCTGCTGAAACTTTTTGTCGGATTATACCCACTTTTAAGATAAAAATCAACAGTATCCATATCATTATAATCGGGAGAATCAATCGGAGCATGAAGATATTGAAAGTAAATGCCTGAACTGATTGTATTGGAAGGGAAAAATTCAACACATAGTCCTCCCAGGAAAGCTGCATTTATTTGATGTTTCGCTGTCGATGAATTAAATGAAGTATCATTCGAGTATCCCCAGGTTGGATTGAGTTGCATGTTCGTATTCGCAAAGGAAGCTCCAATCCCTGCTTCAAGTTTTATCCCTATATTTTTATTGTAACCCACTGGCACTTGATAACTTCCTGTTACCAACCCGATATTCGCTGAATACTGCCCGGCAAAAAAGATATCTGAAAAATATTCTTGTTGATTAGCTGTGATTTTTACATCCCCATACATTCCTGTACTATGGCTCCCCAATGAAACCCACTCCAACCCGGCAAGGAAATTATCCCGTATAGCATACTCAAGACGCACACTCCCAAGATGAGGCTGTTCATCTCTATAATTGACGTAATTGTCTAATTCTCCGGTTCCACCTTGATCTCCAATCGCCGGATCGCCTGGAACTACTACCGAACCCCCCGTTAGACTATTGTCACCCTCCACTCTATGATAAAAAAAAGGCCTCCATGATACCTGGAACCGCCCCAGAATTCCTTTCGGAGAAGTTCTCTTTGATGAAAGAGCATTCTCACGCGTGCGTTTTTTCAATTCAACCAAAAGCCCCTCTATATCAGAAGCCGACATCTCCTGTACCTTGAATATTGTTTTTTTGTGGGATAAATGCTTTAAAAAAGCACCGAAACCCATTCCAACAATTGCCAATGGAACACTCAATTTCTTCTTCTCCTCCAATCTCGAATTAATAACCATGCCGGAAATTATCCCGGCAACTGCTCCATTTACTTCGTAGTAATTCCTATCTTGTGAACGCATAATACTCATGTTTTTTACATTATCGATAGAAATTTTTACTCCTTTCCCACTCAACAGGTCAAAAATAGAAATGTCACGCCCCAAAACAGACATTAACTCCCCTCTGTACTTCGTACCATCCTTCATATTCACCTGTACGATCCCCCCTAAACCTTCCAGGGAAGCATACGACGGGATAACCGAAATAATACCCGTCAATACCAAAAACAACATAATTTTTTTCACAAACCCGCTAATTTTCTTATTTATCATATTCTTCTTATTCATAATAAATACCTCCTTTATCAGATATAAAATAGAATATCCTCTTTATACCAGGATTTCAAGGCGATTATGATCAACAGGAACAAACCCGTGACGAAATAAACGATAAAGCGTATGAATGAACAAAAAACAGGACGAAATTACCCTCATACCCCCTACCCTTTCTCCCCATTTTGTATTATAATATGTTCCTGATAAAAAAAGGAGACTATACCGTGACCGATACACTTAGAACCAAAAACCTGGTGAAAATATACGACGATATACCTGTTGTGAACAAAATCTCTCTCAATATCCAAACCGGACAGGTTATTGGACTACTGGGAAGAAACGGAGCAGGTAAAACAACTACCTTCCTTATGCTCTCCGGGATTGTTAAACCGGACAGCGGGCACGTGTTCCTCGATGACCAGAATATTGATAATCTGCCTTCCCATATCCGCGCAGAAAAAGGTCTCGTATACCTCCCGCAACAACATTCAGTCTTCCTGAAAGCCTCCGTTTACCAAAACCTTTACATGGTTCTCGAACTTTTCTACACCCCAAAAGAAGCCGATCAAAAAGCATTGGAACTTCTATCCGATTTCGGCCTGACTAACGTAATGAATTCCGAAGCTTACCAGCTCTCCGGCGGTGAAAAAAGACGCCTCGAAATCGCTCGCGCTATGATCAAAAAACCAAAATTCCTCTTCCTCGACGAACCATTCACAGGCATCGACCCCATTACCGTTCTCGAAATCCAAAAAATCATTGCCAAACTCAAAGAAATGAAAATCGGTATTATCATTACCGACCATAACGTGAAAGATACTTTCGATATCACCGATAAAGTCTATATCATCCAAAAAGGTGAAATCCTCAGCTATGGTTCCCCCTCCGATGTAGTCAAAGAAGAAAAAACCCGAGAATTATTCCTCGGCGACGATTTCGAATGGGAAAGCCGCCCCATACTTTCTTGAAAGAAGGGGACGTTTCTCTGTGTAGGCAAAGAACCTATGAGTTGAGCATTTAATATTGGAAAAATAAACAAACCGGGAATACCCTCTTTAAACACTTCCCACTAAGAAAAAACACACACATTTTCAAACATTTCCATGTATTTTTGAGCAGATAACTCCCAACGAAATTTCAATGCTTTCTCAAAACCTTTCAAAACCATTGTATAATAAACTCCCGGGTTCTCACGGAAAAGCCAGGTACCATGCTTCATTATATTATATAACTGCTCAACCATACCTTTTACCCACAAATTGGAACCGCGCTTCTCAACACACGTAAAGTTTTCCATAAAATCCTTTATATTATCCAACTTATAGGATTCAACACTTTCCCGGTATAGAAATCCATCCACTCCATGAGTGACCTGGTTTTTAAGTCCTCCTGTTTCCCGCCCAATCGTAACGGTTCCATTCACCATGTATTCGATTGCTGCACCAAAAGGTTCATAAATCGAAGGCATTACCCCGTATGTACTCCCCATTTTCATAACATCAAACTGCTCCTTACTAATACGGGTAGGAAATACAACAAGATTCCCTCTACACCTTCCGGCTATATCACGAAAGAAATCCAGGTCGGATTGCTCAACAGGCATCGGAGTCAGTATTACTTTTATCTCATCCTCTTTAAACTTCTCCACTGCCCGTAATAAAATATCAAAACCCTTCTGAACAGGATCCAAACGGCCATTCATCATATAAATAGGAATATCGGGCGGTAACGACTTTATTGACTTACCTTCAAACGTCAACTCTCCAAACTTCCCATCAGGTGAACAATTATCGAGAACAGAAAGGAGGTTCTTTCGCTTTTCCTCTTTTATTTGCTTTACTTCAATAAGAGAATGGGTTTTCCCCGGTTCATAATCAGGTGGGAAAGGTTCAAACATCCCGTTATTAATCCCATACACTCCATTGTATCGAAAAATACCCTGGAGATGACTGGCAAAATACCCTGTCTGGATGATATCAGAAGTGATTTCCACTGCATAATGATCACTCACAACTGAAATGGGACCATCTACCAGTTGTAATCCCAGTTGTAAAGCCGTATGAAATTGATTCCTCGCAAAATATAGATAACGGTTAAAATAGTTTTCATCCAGGATAAGGCGAAGTTCTTCCGGGGGTACATACGAATCGAATGTATTGTGCATGGTTTGAACCGATGCGCAAGATTTTAGATTTCCTTCGATCATCGCGATTTTTGCAGTCAAAGACACCAGCGTGGTTTGCCATTCCTGCAAATGAAAAACGATATTCTCTGTTAACCCCACTGCTTTTGCAGCAGCAGGAACAGCTTTTGCAAAAAACAATGCATTATAGCGCTGAGCTGATTCATTCTTTTTCAAGAAATCGATTTGAGATTCACCCGGAAGCCGCTCAAAGTAAATATAAGGATCCTTGAACCGATTATTAGCATTGAAAAAGCCCGGCGCATAAATATAGAATTCCTCTATCGTACGTCCGCCGGTTTTCCGGCTTTCATTATCGCAATATTTAAGAAGTTCGACACGAGTTGGGGAATTATTGAAAGAAACATCAAACGTAATCCCGGTTTTCTCCAGTTTTTGGATATCGGAGATCAGCGGGTAGAATGGGGTAATGAGGATGACTTTCTTGATGTTTTCCAGTTTATCGAAGTAAGGCAGGATGCGAGTAGTAACTGCTGCCAGACCACCGCATTTGGCGAACCGATTCTCAAATGAACAATACACTACATGATCGACCCGGATTTTCTCCAGTTTATCTCGAATCGCGTCGATCTCATTTGAAGTGAAAAACCCTTCCATCAAATGCCAGTTCTTTTTCCAATGATTCAGCTCAGATAACATACGCACACCTCCATTAAAAAAATTTGCCGTATGTTATATTATCCCTTATCTCAACCCTAAAAATCAAGAAAAATTATCAGGGGGATTGCATCCCCAAAAAGGCCTCCGGCAGGCAAAACCCTTTTTGAAAAAAGGGTTCTGCACTCCCAAAAACTTCTGATAGTAAAAGAGTTATTTCAAAAAACAAACGTTTTTAAGGGGTCCAGGGGGCGTTTTTACAAAAAAGCCCCCTGGTATTTACAATTTTAGCAATTATTTACAACCGATTTTGAAAGAGCCTTTAGGGCATTTGTCGATACATTCGCCGCAGGCAAAGCAATCAGGTCTTAGTTTGGCTTCTTTAAGAATTTCAGGAATAGCTGAGCATGGCGTTTTATCGGTGCAGATGGTGCAATTTGTGCAGCTATCTTTTTTGAAGCGAACTTTGAAGATAGCGATCTGGTCCAGCCAGTGAGTATAAAGGCCGATGGGGCAAACAAAATGACAGAAAGGCCTGTACAATAAAAACGCTACACCGATAGTTAAAAGCAAAGGTAAATAATGGATGATATTTTCAAGCATATCCGCATTCCATCCAAATTCCAAACCGTGGAAAGGATTGATATAGTCGTACAGGGATTGAGCATATTTTTCACCCTCGTAAATCTGGTGAATGACAGCGGTTGCGCTCAAAAAGATAAAGAGAAGGAAGATAATCACACGTATGGTATGAGCTGCGGTGAAGTTTGTCTTTCGTCTTCGGATTCCCAGTTTATCGGAGAGCATTGAGATGAGTTCCTGGATAGCTCCAACAGGGCAAACCCAGCCGCAGAAGAGTTTCGGACCGAGAAGGCTCAGGAAGAAAATCACTCCAAGAGTTATGACAAAAATAGTCCCGAAACCGTATAAAATCGATTTTGTAGCGGCACAAATCGGGGATGGATGCATAACGAAGTAAGGTGCAGTCCAATTTCCTAGCAATCCAAATAAAATAAAAGTTAAAGAGAGCATGGAAATTTTAATGCCTTTGTTCATTTTTTTGGTTTTGAGAAGAACCAGGGCAACGATGCCGAGAATCAACATAATGACGAATTTTGAAATACGGGGTGAAAGTAATACCTGGAAAAAAGAAGGGCTAACTTCTTTTGCATGTTCTGCGGTTTGTTGTGCGGTTTCCGAAAACAAAGCCGGGCCCGTAAGTAAGAGAGTCCAAACGATAAAGAACATTTTTTTGATGCGATTCATATTAAATCTCCTGTGGGTTAGGTTTCATGAAATACTACTTATAATATGATACCAGATTTTGAGGGATTTGTTAATACATGAATACAGCAAATCTAATTATGAGTAATTTGGAAGGGAAGGGGACAAGGGAAGGGGACAGGCAAAAAAATTCTGGGACGGTTCGTATAAATGTATAAATTTCTCGAAAAATCATAAAGGGGACAGGCAAAAAATAAGAAGTGAGAAAAGTGAAGTGAGAAAAAAAAGAGGCGGGGCGATCCGAAGATCGCCCCTACAAAAAACAAAAATTATCTAAATCTGGGAGTAATATGAACTTCAAGGGTTCTCTTATACTCCTTCCCATCTTTAGAAGTCTCTATAAAATCGAAAGAGTATTTCCCGATAAAACTGGGTCCGGGCATCCAATAAAAAATACCGTTCTTTACATCGAACGTAGAACCCACAGGCAACTTTGAAATCGCCTGGACAAATTGCGTGGTTAATGCATTACCCACCCGGATTTCCAAACGTTCCAGCTCACGGATTTCAACTACCGTATTTCCTTTTGCATCAGGATAAACCATGCGGTTCAAGTTATTTTTACCGAAGCCTTTGCGCACTTGCACAGGAAGATTAGAAGAAGCAATATTGGAATCAAGAGAACCGGATTGAGCTTGAACCGGGGTTGAAAGAGAAGCGGTCGAATCGCCTGCTGCACCGGATGTGGCATTGTATACCATAAAATAACGGCTGCCAATACCTTCGCCATTTCCCGCATTGTCTGTAACGGTCCATTGGATCGTATGAAGCCCGTTGGCATAATTTCGGGTATCAAAATAATAATACCCCATCGCTCCCTGGCTATTCAAATAACTGGGAAATAAATTCCGGATATCATCACGCAATATATTATAGGTAGGATTTCCAATATTAACACCATCTATCCAGACATTAATCGTAGAACCGTTCAAAGGGATGTAGTTCGGAGGAGGTGTCAAGGCCCATCCGAATACAACATAATCACCACCCGTAGCAGTTCCACCCGGAGCCGGAGTATCGATCGCTCCGAAAGGTTTTACCGAATGCGCATTGTCAGAAGTAATCGTTTTGGTTCCCAATACGGTCTGGTTCCCGCTCTTATCTTTTGCAACCGCTGTGAATGTATATGAACCGTTTCCTCCGTTCGGCAAGAAATGAGTCAATAACATATATCCCCAACCTGCTTTTGAATTCTGAGGATAATCAGGATATGCCGCTTCTACGTCCGGGCGTGCCCCTTCAACGAAAAGAGCATCACCCACATAATAGGAATTTTCACCATCCACCCTGTAGATTTTCACCGAATCCATTTCGATATCATCAAGCGCCCAACCCGTAAATGGGACTGAACCATAAACCGTTGCACCCGCTGCCGGGGTTTCAAATGCACCGAACGGGCTGATACTTTCAGTTGAACCTGCCGGGTAGACTTTTAATGTTACCGTTACTACCTGAGGGGAGTTTGTTGCATTGGGATCGCTGACAAGAATAAACCCTGTGTATGTCCCGGCAGATAGTCCTATCGGATTAACCATTACAGTGACCTGCGCGGAATTCGTTCCGCTCTTTGGTGTACAATCCAGCCACGTAACGTTCGAACTCGCAGTCCAATTTAATGTACCGCTTTTTGCATTGGAAACTGTAAACGTCTGTGAAGAGGTTCCTCCCTGACCAATGATATATCCGAAATTCAATTTACTTTTGTCTGTTTTGATTTCAGGAGAATCTGCAAAGAGAACCGAAGCGGTTCGATTGGTATTCATTATGACAGTGACAGTCCGGTTTGTATAAGTAGTACCGTCAATATTCCAGGAATAAAATCCTTTCCCGCCATAACTGGCCGGTGCGGTTAATGTCACAGATGTACCGGATTGAAAGGTGCGTGAAAAATTCGTTGTACCATTACTTTTTCCTGCTGTATCGGAAGGCGAAACGGTAATCGAGGCACCGGAAGAAGAAGATGATTGAACGGTTAAATCAAAGGTATACGAAAGACGTGTGGCAAATGCATCATAAGTTCCACCACCGAAATAATCCTGGTATGCATTTTTCATCGGAAAATTCGTACTGTCTGTTTTACCTGCCAGGAATATATGACCCGCTTTATCCAGGGCAATCCGTCCGCGCTGGTCCATTCCATTTCCCCCAAGGTAAGTTGAAAACAAAACCGTTTTACCGGAAGAATTAAATTTTGCAACAAAAACGTCATCTTTTCCTTTTAATGTGGACTGGTACGAATTTGTAACGGGTAATCCATAGGTACTGGAAGTATTGAAAAACAAATAAATATTTTGCGAAGCATCGATGGTAATATCTGAGAAATCATCTTCCCCCGGACCTCCAATGTAGCTGGAGAAGAGGAGAGAATTCCCCGCAGCGGCGAATTTTGCAAAGAATGCATCGTAAGAGCCGCCGCCGTGATAAGATTGGTATGCGTTTTTAACCGGGAAGTTCGGGCTCGTCGTTCCACCGCTGACATAGACACATCCTGAGTCATCGATAGCAACACCCCAGATATTATCGAGGTAACTGCCGCCGAGGTAGGTGGAAAAAACCATGCTGGAACCCAGTGGATTGAATTTTGTTACAAAGCCATCGTGTGTCCCACCATAGAAGTAAGATTGGTATGCATTATATGTAGGAAAACTGTAACTCTGGGTAAAACCTGCTACAGCGATTTCACCGGAGCTGTTAACTGCAATTGCCTGTGCACCTTCATAATAATAGCCTCCCAGATAGGTGGAATAAACCATCCCGAGATTCGAATCCAGGATCGTAACAAACGCATCCGAATACCCATACAGGTAATATTGAAATGAATTCATCCTTGGAAAATTGGAGCTGAATGTATGCCCTGCAATATAGAATCGCCCGTAGCTGTCCGTACAGCATGCCCACCCGGAATCATATCCGGTCCCGCCAAGATAGGAGGCTTTACGAAGTGCTCCACTGTCTTCCAGTATAATCGCCACCACATCCATATCTCCCGATGGATAATTGGATGCAGGAAAATTCGTACTGGTAGAATTCGCTACTATATATGCTTCATTATGGCTGTTAACTGTAAGAGCCTTTCCCGTATCCACACTGCTCCCTCCGAGATACGTTGAATAAATAAGACTGGAACCATCGGAAGACAGTCTCAATACAAAAACATCACTGTCTCCGGCAGTCCCATTCTGGTATGCATTCTCTGTAGGAAAATTCAAGCTGTAGGTATTCCCGGTTAAAAACATTTCCCCACTCTCATTAACCGCCATACCTGAACATACATCAAGCTCACTTCCCCCGAAATATGATGAAAAATCAACCGCTACAACCGGGTCAATCACAAGTTCAACCCGCTTATCATAAACTCCTGTATCAAACCCGAATGTTGTGTTCCCAATTTTTTTAAAGGACACAGCCACTTCATTTCGTTTTCCATCGATCACCTGGTATGCAACAGGCTTTTTATGCACTAAATTCCCGAAAGAAGTTTCAATTAACAGGTTTCCTTCAGAATCGA
>Ga0209340_1001284_pt1 | contig 18926 bp, 10 predicted proteins | sample EPASupsiteSAE323_FD_187266 | JGI IMG/M metagenome (GOLD analysis project Ga0209340, IMG submission 187266) | Bioremediated contaminated groundwater from EPA Superfund site, New Mexico - Sample SAE3-23 (SPAdes) (version 2) | ecosystem: Environmental > Aquatic > Deep subsurface > Groundwater >... | reverse complement strand
CGGTTAATTTAAGTTTATCTTCTTTAAAGTTCATTTTAACAATGTTTGTTCTTTCATTAACCATTGTAGAAGCTCTATCTATAGCTTGATTCAATAAATTTTTATCTGCTGTCGCTTTTATTTCATAATTTTTAGGAATTAATTGCTCATAAGCAGGATATTGTCCTTCAATAAGTCTTGAAGTAATATATCTATCTTTTAATTTAAAAAGTATCTGACTGTTTTTAACGGTTATAGAAGCTGTTTTATCATCAACTCCCGATAAAATTCCCGCAAATTCTTTTAAAGTCCTGCTTGGAATGACTACTGAATAATCTTTTTTATCATTATTTTGAATGCTTTCTTTTACTCTTGTAAGTCTATTTCCATCTGTTGCAGCCATTTCAAGATTATTTTCTTTTATTTTAAACAGTACTCCGCTTAAAACATTATTTGTATCATATGTAGCCGTTGCAAAAGTTGTTTGTTTAATGGCTTTTAACAGCGGATTTATATCTATATTTATAAATTCTTCCGACTCGGGATATTCAATTTGAGGAAATTCGCTTGCTGATATGCCTTTAATATCAAATTTTGATTTTCCGCATTTGATTTCCATTAAATTATTTTCTTCGTTAAGGTTAAAAATAACTGCTTCACTGGGTAATTTTGAAATTATTTCAAAAAGTTTTTTGGAAGGCAGTGTAATACTTCCTTTTTTTACTATGATTGCGGGAATGTTTATTTCTATTGAAATATCAAGGTCTGTTGCGCAAAGTTTTAAAAGATTATCTTCGGTTGTTTCCATTAAAACATTTGATAAAACCGGCTGAATTCCTCTTGATGCCGCTGCTTTTCCAACAACATTTAATCCGTTGTAAATAACATCTTTTTGAACTGTAAACTGCATAATATTTTTTATCTCCTTAACTTTATTTAAAAGATTATTTTTTGCTTATTTTTATATTTTACTTACTAAATAAAATATATTAATTTATTAATTTAGTAGTAGTAGAGTAGTCCAATTTCTGTAGAAAAGTGTTTAAAAGAGAGTAATAGCCTTGAAAACAGTTGTAGAAAACTTGTCATGAGTGTGTGTAAATTTTAAAAGTTTTCTACATGGGTGAAAGTTTTCTACATGTTTTTTATACAACCATAGAAAGGTTTTCTACAGGTTTTGAATAAGTTTTCTACAGGAAGTTAAATTAAAATAAAATGTTAAAAAATGTTAATCATTTTTAAAATCACTGGCTTTTATTTTGTGAATCCATTTACTGAATTTATGTTGGTCATAACATAAAGCATATTCGTTTAAAGCTTCGATTAAAACTTTTCCGCTTTTTGTTTTTCCTATAAGCAAAAAAACCCCTCTGTTGTTTTTTAAAATACCGATTTCGTTGTGAATGATTCTTTCCACATTGTTTTCAGGATTTTTCGACAATTTTTCTCTTAACCACCTTGTTAGAAGAATCAAAGTTGGAATTTCAGAGTTAAAAGTTTTTATATAATCAGAAAAAGCTTTAATAATCATTTTTTATACCGATAATCTATTGTGAATATAGTTTTTAGCGTTTTTGCCGGAATATTCGGCGACAATTTGTCCGTTGCCGTAAAGTTTGTATTTATAAATTGTAAGCCCTTCCAGACCGACAGGACCGCGCGCATGTGTTTTGTTTGTACTTATGCCGACCTCTGCTCCAAAACCGTACCTGAATCCGTCAGCAAATCTCGTAGAAACATTACAGTATACCCCCGCTGAATCTACAAGGTTCATAAATAAATCACGATTTTCGTTATTTTCCGTAATTATGCAATCAGTATGTCCCGAGCCGTATAAATTTATATGATTTATAGCATCATTAATATTATTAACTATTTTTATTGAAATAATTTTATCGCTGTATTCTGTTTCCCAGTCTTCTTCCGTGGCTGTTTCTATGTCTTTAACAATTTTAAAGGTTAATTTATCACCTTTTACCAGAACTTCATTTTTTTTAAATTCAGAAATTAAGCCGGGTAAAAGTTTTTCAGCAATGTTTTGATTTACTAAAATTGTTTCAACAGCATTGCATGCGGCAGGATATTGGATTTTTGAATCTATAGAAACCTTTATAGCTTTGTCTAAATAAGCATATTCGTCTATATAAATATGACAAATTCCTTCTGTATGACCGAGTACAGGTATTTTTGTATTTTCTTGAATATACTTAACAAGGTTATTGCTTCCTCGAGGAATTAAAAGATCAATATATTTGTTCATTTTAAGAAGTTCTTTAACATCTTCTCTTGTTTTTATAAGGTTTATAGTATTTTGGGGAAATTCTGGAATAGTTTCAAGAGCTTCGTTTATTAGTTTAACAAAAATTTTATTGGAATTAAAAGCCTCAATACCGCCTTTAAGTATAATAGAATTAGCAGATTTTATTGCAAGAGAAGCAATTTGAGGGACAACATCCGGTCTTGATTCAAAAATAACCCCAATTACACCGATAGGACAACTTACACGATACAACTCAAGGTTTTTGTCAAGTTCCATTCCCCATAAAGTCTTATTTATAGGATCTTCAAGTTTTACAACATCTTCAAGACCTTTTATAATAACATTTATTTTTTCTTCATCAAGTTTTAACCTGTCATATAAAGGTTTTGTTAAGTTTCCTTCCTGTAAAAGTTTTTCAGCTTCTGCTAAATCTTTTTTGTTTTCTTGAAGAATCATATCAATATTGTTTTTTATATGATCAGCAACTTTTAAAAGCGCTTTATTTTTAATATTTTCGCTTAAAGATGCCAGTTTGTATGAAGCCTGTTTTGTCTTTTGTGCTGTTTTTTCCATTTTAAAACCTTTTTTGTTTTTTTATTTTCTTTTTTGTTGATTATATCAGTTAATCAAATTTCCTTCTATTGTATATATTTAAGTATATATAATATTATTTTTTGTAACAATTTTGTTAAATTTTTATCATGGTTTTTAAACTTTTGGCGAAAAAAACCGAAATATATATTATTAGGTCGGATTAAAGGATAAATGGGTATGATAAACGATTTAGCTCAAAATTTCATAAAATATCTTGATACAAACAACAACGGTGTTGTTGAAGCATCAGAATATCAAGCCTATTTACAAAAACAAAAAATGCCTTTAAATATGGTAACAGGCGCCCTTTCTTTGTTTGATAAAAACAAAGATGGCAGTTTTTCTCAACAAGAAATGGTTGACGGTTATACAAATTTTGATGCAGACGCGGATGGTTCTCTTACTTTTAACGAAATGTTAAACGTGCAAAACCAAATCTCCGGAATAACTATAAATACCGCAACAACAGCCACCCAATACAGTTCTTTGTTTTCAACGGCTTATAAGTTTTTTGCATCAGTAGATACAAGTCTCGATAACAAAATAAGCCTTACTGAATATCAAACAATTCTTGAATCAAACAATTACGATGTTAGCGATGCTGCGGATTTTATAAATTTTTATGACGAAAACGGTGATGGCAGTATAGATATTTTAGAATATCAAAAAAAATCAATAGCACTTGATACAGACAAAAACGGCACAATAAATACAACAGAAATTAAACCTGTAACGGATTTAATAAGAAAACTCAGTACTATTGAAATTAATGCAAAAGCTTTTATAAAAGCTCTTGATCAAGATACCGATCCTGATAAAACTATAGATACCAGAGACGGTTTAGTTAGTTTTTCAGAATACAGTGATTATTTAACAACAAATAAAATGCCTTCCGGTATGGCTCTTAATGCAATGAACCTTTATGATACAAATAAAGACGGTTTTCTTTCTTATAATGAGTGGGTTAGCGCAAATATGTCTTTTGATGCTGACAGTGACGGCATTTTAAATTTTGAAGAAGCTATTTCTTTTCAAAATTCTGTAACAGAGCTTCAATTTGACGGTTCTTCCATTGATCAAACACAATATACAAATCTTTTTAAAGCTGGAAAATCTTTTATGGCGCTAGATGTTGATGGTGACGGCGAAGTTGATATAGAAGAATACAGAGCTGCTTTATTAACACCTAATACAAAAACAGGGGCAACTCAACCTGAATACTATGCTGAAAATTTAATGATGCTTTTTGACCAAGATCAAAGCACAACTGTTCTTAAAGATGGAAAAATCAATATTTTTGAGTATATGCAAGGTCTTATGTTGTTTGATAAAGATAATGACGGTAAACTTAATTCAGTTGAATCATTAGCTTTAAAAAATGAGTTAGACAATACAAAATTATTTGACAAAGTTAACGAACTTTTTACAACATCAGATTTTAATAACGATAAAAACCTTAGTTTAAGCGAATATCAGACCCAACTTGTTTCGGAAGGCGTGCCTTCTTATTTGGCAAGTGAAGCTATTAATCAATTTGACAGTAATATGGACGGAAGCCTTAGTCGTATAGAATTAATGCAAGTTTATAAACAATTTGATTTAAATAATAACAACGACCTTGATATAGACGAAAAACTATCTTTATATGAAACTCTTTCATCCGGTACGGTAAATCTTGGTCTTGATTCAACCAAAGTTAAACAATATACAAATATGTTTAATTCTTTACAAAATTATGTAAAAGAAAATGATTGGGATAACAATGCTTTATTAAGCTCTACAGAATTAAAACAATACTTCAAAAATCAAAATCTTCCCGATTATATTGCTAACGAAGCGATTAATCTTTTTGATATAGATAAAGACGGGAATCTTGATATTCTTGAATTAATGAAAATGAATCTTGGTGTTGATACAAACGCAAACGGAACTCTTGAAGTTAGTGAACAGTTAGCATTAAATGAAACAATTTCGGGTGTGACTTTAAATGCTACAACAGCAAATGAAATTCAATATGAAGCACTTTATTCTGGATTAAAAAAATATCTTGTCGATAATGATTTAAATCAAGATAAAAAACTTGACAGTACAGAGTTAAGAGCATACTTTAAAAGTCAAAATCTTCCTGATTATCTTGCAGACAAATTTATTTTAGCTTATGACTCAAACAGTGACAACGCTCTTGATTTAATAGATCTTATGAAAGCTAATATTGATTTTGATGCAAATAAAACAGGCTCTCTTGAACTTAATGAAGAAATGGCTCTTAACGAAAGCCTTTCCGGTGTTAGTCTTGGCGCAACAGCCTTAAATAAAGTTCAATACACGGCTCTTTATACAGAATTGGAAAATATATTAAAACAATTTGACACAGATAATAATAAAATCCTTAATACAACTGAATTAAAAAATTATTTTGCTTCAAAAGGACTTCCTCAGGATCTTATAAGTGGTCTTATAGCACAATATGATTCTAATAAAGACAACGGAATTGATCTTTTAGAATTAATGAAAACTTATGTTGACAATGATTCAGACAAATCAGGCAAACTAGAGCTTAATGAAGAATTAACATTAGAAGGAACTTTGGCGGGTGTAAATTTAAATGCAACAACCGCAAATCAAACCCAATATACTTTAATTTATAATACAATCAAAAATATAATAGCTGAATGTGACAGTACAAATAATAAACAATTAGATCAAGCTGAATTAAGAGCTTACTTCAAAAAAAATAATCTTCCAGACTATGTTGCTGATGGTCTTTTAGCTAAATACGATTCCAATACAAATAATAATATAGATCTTTTAGAATGGATGCAGGCATATATTACTTATGATGTTGATAAATCAGGAGTTCTTGAGTTTAGTGAAGAACTTGAGTTTAATAGTCAGCTTGCAGGTATAACTTTAAATTCTAATACTTCAAATCAAAAACAATACGAAGGTCTTTATAACTATACAAGTAATAATATTCAAGCTTATGATAAAACAAGCGATAAAAAATTAAATAATGCTGAATTAGCAGATTATTTTGTTGCAAACGGTTTTTCCGGAAGTCTTGCAACAGAAGCTCTTAATCTTTATGATGTGAACAAAGACGGAAGTCTAGATAAATTAGAACTTTTAAAGGCCAACATTGATTTTGACGGAAACACAAACGGTGTTTTGGAATTTAATGAAATTTTAGCTCAAAACGCAAAATTTGCGAAAGTTAATATTTCTTCAGCCGCTGCTGATGCTAATCAAAACATCGGAAACTTCCAGGGAGCATCAAATGTAATTGCAGGATATGATGCAAGTGGAGATAAAAATTTATCCACAACAGAACTAGGAGCTTATTTTAAAGCCCTAGGTCTTCCACAATATATGGCAGATAATTATTTAAGTCTTTACGATACAGATTTAGACGGCAAATTAAATAATATTGAACTTATGAAAGGTTTTATAGACGTTGATCAAAATAAATCAGGCGGAATTGACTTTGAAGATTCTATAAAATTATATGCACAGGCATCCGGAGTGGCTGTAACAGTAACACCGGATAATTATAACCAAATGGCAAACCTCTGGGGCGCTTCATTAGGAACTTTAAATGGATATGATTCAAACGGAGACAGAAAATTAACACAAACAGAAGTAAAAAATTATTTTAAAGCATTAGGAACCCCTGACTATATGGCAGATAATTTCATTGCTCAATATGATAATAATAAAGACGGATCAATAGATGCAATGGAGTTATTAAAATCATTTGCCGATGTAGATATAAATGGATCAGGCGGAATTGATTTTGAAGATTCCATGAAATTATACAGCCAAACATCCGGAGAAACTGTAACTGTAGATTCAAGCAATCGTAATCAGGTTGCCGGTATTTATGGACAAGCTGCTGGAATAATGGGCTATGATCAGGATGGAGACAGACAATTAACAGCAGCAGATGTACAAAGATGGTTCAAAGACTTAGGTTTGCCTACATATATGGCAGATAATTTCTTTAATGCCAATAAAAATGCAAACGGATTAGTAGATGTAATGGGATTAACAAAAGCACTTTTAGCAGCAGACAATGCCGGAAATAAAAACGGATCATTTTATGAGTTTGATGAAATGGTCAATACTTATGCGCAAGCATCCGGAGTAAGTGTAAATGTAACAGCAGACAATTATAATCAAATGGCAAATCTTTGGAATACATCAGCAGGAACAGTTAGCGGATATGATTCAAACGGAGACAGAAAATTATCACAAACAGAAGTAAGAAATTACTTTAAAGCCTTAGGTGTTTCTGATTCTATGGCGGATAATTTCATTGCTCAATATGACAATAATAAAGATGGATCAATAGATTCAATGGAATTATTAAAATCTTTTGCGGATATAGATGTAAATAAATCAGGCGGAATTGACTTTGCGGATTCTATGAAATTATACAGCCAAACTTCAGGAATAAATGCAAATGTAACAGCAGATAATTATAACCAAATGGCAAATCTCTGGAATGCTTCAGTGGGAACTTTAAATGGATATGATTCAAACACAGACAAAAAATTATCACAAACAGAAGCAAGAAACTACTTTAAAGCCTTAGGTCTTCCTGATTATATGGCAGATAATTTCATTGCTCAATATGACAATGATAAAGACGGATCAATAGATGTAATGGAATTAATGAAAAGCTTTATAGACGCAGATATAAATAAATCAGGCGGAATTGATTTTGAAGATTCTATGAAATTATACAGCCAAATTTCCGGAATAAATGCAAATGTAACAGCAGATAATTATAACCAAATGGCAAATCTTTGGAATGCTTCAGTGGGAACTTTAAATGGATATGATTCAAACACAGACAAAAAATTATCACAAACAGAAGCAAGAAACTATTTTAAAGCTTTAGGTCTTCCTGATTATATGGCAGATAATTTTATTGCTCAATATGATTCTAATAAAGACGGGTCAATAGATGCAATGGAACTTATGAAAAGTTTTAAAGACATAGATATAAATGGATCAGGCGGAATTGATTTTGAAGATTCCATGAAATTATACAGCCAAATTTCCGGAATAAATGCAAATGTAACAGCAGACAATTATAAGCAGATGGCAAACCTCTGGAATGCTTCAGTGGGAACTTTAAATGGATATGATTCAAACACAGACAAAAAATTATCACAGACAGAAGTAAGAAACTTCTTTAAACCATATGGAATGACCGATTATATGGCAGATAATTTTATTGCTAAATATGATTCTAATAAAGATGGATCAATAGATGTAATGGAACTTATGAAAGCATTTGCTGATATAGACAAAAATCAATCAGGCGGATTTGAAACAGATGAACTTATAGATTTGCTTCAAAATTCATCAGGAATTAATTTAACAAGTGGTTACACAAGTTCGGCACAAGTGGCAAATCTTTATGCAGCATCTGCAGGAATATTTAGTTATGATACAGACAAAAATGCTAAACTAACAGGCAGTGAATTAGATTCATATTTAACAGCCTGGGGCTTTACCCCAACACAAATCTCGAAGGCTAAAAGCAGTTTTGATTTAAATAAAGACGGTGCTTTAGACTTTGCTGAAATGATGAAAACCCTTGAAAACTTTGATGTAAACAAAAATGGTGTTTGGGAAGCAGCTGATGACGCAGCTTTAAGAAGTGCTCTGTCATAAGATAACAATATTATCCCTTGTTATTACCGTATCATAATTTTTAAAGCCAAGTATTTTTTCTATTTCTTCAGAATGTTTGCCTATAACCCTTTTGCATTCAGAGCTGGCATAATTTGTCATTCCTTTTGCAAATTCTTTCCCGTTTTTGTCAATAATAGAAATAACATCCCCCTTTTTAAAAGAATTTATTATTTCTATTATTCCTACCGGCATTAAGCTTGCCTTTTTTTCAATTAAAGCTTTTTTAGCACCGTCATTTATTTTTATGTAACTGTTTATGTTTGTGGCATATGCAATCCATTTTTTTCTGCCTGACAGGTTTTCTACAGGCAAAAATAAAGTTCCGACTTCTTTGGAGTTAAAAATTTTGTTTATAATTCCTGTTTCTTTTCCGTTTGCAATTAAAAGCATTCCACCCGAGTGCATTACGACTTTTGCGGCTTCTATTTTTGTTTTCATGCCGCCTCTTCCGCCTTTTGAAGCTTCAAAACCGAGAGCTTCTATCTCGGGGGTTATTTCTTTGACTACAGAAATAAGTTTTGCATCATTATTAATACGTGGGTCTTTATCATAAAGCCCGTCTATATCAGATAAAATTATAAGCAAATCAGCATCAAGTTTGCTTGTGACAAGGGCAGAAAGTTTATCATTATCCCCAAAACAAACTTCAACATCATTTTCTTTGTAGCACTCCAGTTCGTTTGTTGAAACAGTGTCATTTTCGTTTATTATGGGGATTACTCCCAGCTCAATAAGCGTATTTAAAGTGTTTCTAAGGCTTAAATATTTTTTCCTGTTAGCAAAATCATCGGCAGTAAGAAGAATTTGAGCTGTTGTGATATTAAATTTTTCCAACGCTTCTTCATAAAAGTGCATTAATTTTCCCTGACCTACAGCAGCACAGGCTTGTTTGAAGCTTATAGGGTCGCGGATTGTCGGCAGAGGCTGTAGGGGAGCTTTGCTTCCCGAAATGCCGTTTATGGCCGGCAAACAAGTTTCCTTTTCTAAAAATTTTGCCCCCATTCCGACAGCGCCGGAAGTTACAATAATAATCTCTTTACCCTCTTTTTTCAGATCAGAAATGGATTCGATAAAAGAATAAATTCTTGATAAAGCTATATCACCGTCTTTATTTGTAAGAGTGCTTGTTCCGAGTTTAAAAACTATTCTTTTTGCCTCTTTTATATTTTTTTTAAAAGTCATTATAGGATTCTCTTTAGTTTTTTTGCTGTTTTCAATAAAATAGGTCTGAAGTATTACAAAATATTGCAGTCAACAGGGTAATACACCAGATTGAAAACATCTAATATTATTTAAAATATAAATACATTATATGTTTTTTTATAATAAATTAAAAGAAATCTTTTAAAAAAGCTAAAGAGGGTTGATATTTTGGGGTTGTAAAATTTTTACAATAGGTTATATTATTATTACGCAGGTTTTTTCTTAAGTGCAACCTTATTAAACTCGGAGGTCAGGCTATTGAATACATCGTCAATCAAGAGAGTAAACGAAAAAATTTTAAACGATACAGAAAAACAGGTAGAAATCTTATTTGAAACCTCTGTTAATGGTGTAAAAATGCAGGAAACAATAACACTTTCCGGAGAAGGCTCGGTTAAAGTTTTATTACCTGTTTAGTCTTGTCATTGCGAGGAAGCTCGTAGAGATGACGTGGCAATCTCAGTCTTTATTTCTCAAATTTTAAAATAGAGTCAAGGTACTTTGCTACCTTGGTTTTTGGTATTATATATTGACCTTTGGCGTAAGTTTTTCTGAAAATATCAATAGGTTCTTCATTTCCGTGAATAAGAGCATGTCTGACCTCGATAAATTCTTCCATCAAAGCTTCTTCAACTGAAATATCTTTTGTTTCAGGAGTTTTAAGCACTTTTTTCTTGTCTACATAAAATTGAAATTCTGTTACAAAAAGTTCTTGTCTTTCCATATTAAAATCTTTTAAATCAGGCTTTGGATTTACCCATAATTCGCCATTTCCCTGTACTATCCATGAGGGAATCTGGTATTTTAAATCTATTGGGAGCGTTATCGCAACATTATAAACGCTTTTTGTTTTTGCAACAGCGCAGTCAAAATGTCTTAAAAGTATTTTATAATCTATAGTATTTGCTCTTGTTATGTTAAGGCGGTTTGAGCTTATTTCTCCTCTGGGAAAATTTTTTTTTAATTCAGACAAAAAAGCGTCATTTAGGCCATTTTTAGAAAAATAAAGAGTCATAATTTTTCTCCTTTATCAACCCCTCCCCTTGGGGAAGGGTATGGGATGGGGTTTAAAAATTAGTTTTTAGAAGTACCCTAAAAAAGCATAACAAATTAAAAAACTTTTTTTAGCTGCCGAAAGTATAATTTTTTAATTTTCTAAAATCTTTTCTTTTTGTAAGTTTAAATTTTCTGTTGTTATAAAAAACAAACCGCCTAAAGAAATAAGAATAGTTGCAAAAAGCTGATATATTATTGAAATAGCAAAAGCTGTTTCCCGTGAAATATTAAAAAAGCCCAAAGCTATTATATAGCCCCACTGTAAAGGACCTAAGGAGGCGGGTCCTCCGGGTATTAAAGAAACAAAAGCTATTATTGATAAAACAAATAAAGCCCCTAAAAAACCTATAGAGTATCCAAATCCTTTAATCATAAGGAATAAAGATAAGCCTTCACAAAGCCATACCGGAATTGTAAATAATAAAACTTTTAAAATTAAAACAGGCGAATTAAAAAGTTCAAGACCGTTCATAAAGGAAATAGTTGCGCCGGTTATTTTATTAAAAACTTTGCTTAAAATTTCACAGATTTTTTTGTTTAAAGAATTTTTAATGAAATTTTTTTCTTTAATTTTTAAGATTAAATAGGAACATTTTTCTTGAATAAAAGTATTTTTATAAAATTTTGAAATTAACAATAAACATGAAAAAGCGCTTATAAAAACAATTCCGGCAATAACAGAAACCTTGAAAAACTTTTCGCTTGAATAAACAAAGGCAGAAAGAAGTAATAAAATTAAAAATAAAATAAATCCGTCAAAAATTCTTTCCAAAACAATTGAAGCCAGAAGTGTTATCCTGCTTATGTTTTCTTTTTTTCCAAAAGAATGAACCCTGTATAGTTCACCGCCTCTGGCAGGGACAAAACAGCTAATAGTCCAGCCTTTAAAAATAGAGCTTAAAAAAGAGGGCAGTTTGATTTTGTCTGTCGAATTTCCGCTTTGTAAAAGAATAGTTTTCCATCTTAAAGCTCTGAATAAAAAAGAAGAATAATAAACAGGAATTATTAAGGCTGCATAAAAGAAATTCAAATGTTTAACGGCTTCAATAGATTTATGAATATTGATGTTTTTTAAAATAAGTACAATAAATATTGTGCCTATAATTAAACCTATGAATTTTTTATCAAATATTTTCAGGTTTTTACTCCGATTTTGTATAATAAATTTGAGTTTTTTTAATATGGATATTATTATTATACATGTTTAGAAAAATATTAATAATAGTGGATACGGGTGAAATATATGACAAGAGCAATGACAATAACAGAAAAGATTTTAGCGGCGCATGCCGGTCTTGATGAAGTAAAACCGGGAGATTTAATAACTGCAAAAGTTGATATTACTCTTGCAAACGATATTACAGGTCCCGTTGCAATAAATGAATTTAGAAAAATCGGAGTAGAGAAGGTTTTTGATAAAGACAGAGTTGTTTTTGTGCCCGACCATTTTACTCCCAACAAAGACATTAAATCAGCCCAAAACGCAAAGATGATAAGAGAATTTGCCAAAGAACAGGGCTTAAAACATTATTTTGAAGTCGGAAGACTTGGTATCGAACACACACTTCTTCCTGATCAAGGAATTGTAGGTTCCGGAGATTTGGTAATAGGAGCGGATTCTCATACTTGTACTTACGGGGCATTGGGTGCTTTCTCAACAGGCGTGGGTTCTACAGATTTAGCATGCGCTATGGCTTCTGGAGAAACATGGTTTAAGGTTCCAGAAACCATAAAAGTTATTTTTAACGGTAAATTAAACAAATGGGTTTCGGGAAAAGACCTTATACTCCACCTTATCGGGGATATCGGTGTTGACGGGGCGCTTTATCAGGCGCTTGAGATTACTGGTTCGGCAATAGATGGGCTTTCCATAGACGGAAGATTTACTATTTGTAATATGGCGATAGAAGCGGGCGCTAAAAACGGAATTATCCCCCCTGATAAAACTACCGAAGAATACGTTAAAAACAGAACTTTAAGGCCATATAAATTTTATCAAAGCGATGAAAACGCAGAATATGCAAGAGTAATAGAATATAATACTGAAGATATTGAGCCTACGGTTGCTTTTCCACATCTTCCCGAAAATACAAAGCCGATTTCGCAAGTCGGAAATATAAAAATAGATCAAGCTGTAATCGGAAGTTGTACAAACGGAAGATTGCCTGATATTAAAGAAGCGGCAGAGATTTTAGACGGGCAAAAAGTTCATCCTGATGTAAGACTTATAGTTTTGCCGGGGACTCAGGAAATTTATCTTGAATGTATGAAATTAGGCTATGCTGAAATAATTGTTAAAGCCGGCGGTGCTTTTTCTACTCCTACCTGCGGTCCTTGTCTTGGCGGACATATGGGAATTCTTGCCGAAGGAGAAAGAGCGATTTCGACAACAAATAGAAATTTTGTCGGAAGAATGGGTCATCCAAAAAGCGAAGTTTATCTTTCTAATCCCGCAATTGCTGCAGCAAGCGCAATTTTGGGAAGAATAGCCTCTCCTGACGAGTTATAAAAAAGCCATATATAAACGGGAAAAAGCCGATCTCATGGTCGGCTTTTTTGAATAAGCAGTTTTGTTTTTTAAGCGTCAAGTCTTTCCCCGAGAGCTTTCGGGTTTGATTCAGCAATTTTTGTTGCTGTTTCTATTGTATTTGGACCGTTTTCTTTTCTTAAAATTCTTCCTGCTTTGTCGAGGAAACTTAAAATTTCTTTTGTTTTGTCGTTTTCACCCATTTTTGCTCTTATTGCAAGTGCGAGGGCTTTTGGGGTATTTAAGCCTTTTCCTTTTGAAAGATTTTGGAAGTATGCTTTTTCAAAGTCAGAAGGAGTTTGTGCTGTCCAGTTTTTAGATTTTTCTTCCTGTGTATTTGCATCGGGATTATTTAATCTTCTTTTATCGCCTAAAGCATCAGGAGCTGTAAAGAACTGGTTTCTTGCAGTGAAAATTTCAGCAAATTTAGCATTTCTAAAAGTTTCAGGATTTGTTTTTAGTTCTTTGGCAAATTTAACTTTTTGAGCTTCTTCAGAATCATTTTTAAAAGTTAAATCTCCGGCTAAAAGGTCAGATTGATTTTCTCTTTCGGTGTTTGACAAGTCTATAAGAGAGCGGTCGTCATGGCATCCCGGTCCTATTGTTATACCTGTTAATTTATAACCTGTGTTTGTTTTTTCATGGTCGTTTGAGTTTCGGATGCTGTTGTAAAAAGCGAATCTTCCCCATTCGTCTTTTGCGTATCTTGTAATATGAATATGAGGAAATTTATTTTTCGTTAAAAGTACTGATTCTCTAGGACCGCCGAGGGCTTCAATGTTTATATCTTCTTTTTGAATAGCATGACCGTTTTTAATCTGGTCATTAATAGCCATTTGCATAATATTAAGCATTTTAGTGCCGAGAATTTCGGGAGAGCTACTGTTTAAAGGATTATTCTTGCTGGAAATAGGATTGCTTAACTGCCATCCTGCATCAATTCTTGCACCGTCATAATTTGTGAGAAAAACATCAAATTTCTTTTTAAGAAGTTCGCCAGCTGCTCCGAGGCTTCCGTTTTGATTATATAATTTTGCTGAATTAAGACAAGGAGTTCCCCAGTCTCTAAATACGTCTTTGCCGTTTTCATTAGCCATAGCCCCGAGAGTTTTTCCTTCTTCGAAAGCAGGCTTAAACGCCCATTGATCTCTGTATGAAAATCCTATCAGGCAGTCGCCGAAAAGTTTTATTCCTTCGTTATTTAAATTTTCTTTTGTTTCAAGATGCTGTTTAGTTGCAATAAACTGTTTAAATTTATAAAAATCAACAGCATCATCTTTTTTAAGTTCTTCCTGTCTGACTTTTTTCTTTAATATTTCTTTTAATTCTTTTCCTAATATTAAACTTTTTTCTCTGTTTTCTTTTTTTAGATTAACGTCTTTTTTTGAAAGTTCTGTTAAACTTTTTAATTCTTCTTTAATTTTTGTTTCTCTATTTTTATCATAATTAAACAAATTTTGGTCTAATTCGGCTTTTTCTCCCTGCCAGTTTGGCCAGTAGTCTGTTCCGTACTGTTTTTTCAAAACTTCAAGCATTCCGTATTTTTCAAGGTGCGGATTTTCTTCATTGAAGGTTTTAAAGTCTTTTTTTAAGGAATTGTCTTCAGGAAGTTTTTTAAAGTTTTTGTAAGCTGTTTCTAAATCAGGTGCACCAAGTTTTTCAAGGTCTATAAGTTGTTCGCCGATTTCAAAAGGACTTCCACTGAAAGGAGAGCGATTATCTTTTGTTACAAATGTTCTTGGAAGTGCTTGAACTACGTTAATCCCGTTCATTTGCTGCATTAATTTTACAAATTTTAAGCTTTCGCTGGAAGAAATAGTTCCTTTTGGTGCGTAAAAATCAGGTAAGATTAAGGCTGTATTATTAAGTTTTTGAGGTTTATTAAAATCTAAAGGATCTTTTATTTCATATAATTCTCTGGCTTCAGCAAGTTTTTTTGTATAAATATCCATTTCTTTCGTGGTGAAAGCTCTTCCAAATGCTAATTTCGTTTGATTGTTTGTTGAAGAAATGTTCATCATTAATAAAAATCCTCGTTTAAATATTTTTTAGCTTTTTTAAAACTTGCTAACGATAAAAAGCAGGTGAAGACAAAAAATTGACATGTTTTTATTCAAAATACTTATATATTTTACAAAACATGAAAAAATCCTTATAAAAACAGAGTTTTAAGTAAAAAACCCGCTTAATATTTTGTAATATTATTTTTTTGAAAAATTAGCTTTAAGTAAAAATTTTTTAATGTAAAAATATAAAAAGAGGAATAATTTGAGGAAAAAAAATGAATCTTATTACAAAACCTTTATTAACAATCAATTCAGAAAATTTAACACAACTTTTTGCAGGTTTGAAATCCCTGTATAATTTTGCAAGCATTGATGAAAACAGAAAAAATTATATTATTAATAAAGTTCAAAAATACGGTTATCTTCCCTATCCTCATATAAAAGCACTTGAAGAATTAACGGAAGCGGAAACATTGCTTGCTCTTGAAGAAAAATTAAAACTTAATAACATTTATAAAGACGAAAAATTTGATTTTAAACTTGAAAATATCAGTCCTGTAAGTCGCGCCGGATATAAAAATTCTGACTGGATTGATAAAGAAGGACATAATATAAAACTTGTAAACCTTGCAGGGCTTGGAAACGGAAATGAAACAAAAGAACCGGGAAAATTTATTGATTGGCTGAAACAGCTTGTTATTTTGCCTTCGGGAAATCTTAAACAAGGAATTTTGGCTACAACAATGTATGTAATTCCTTTCCATCCGAGAGAATTCGGGTGTGCATATCTTCCTAAAAGCTCTGAAGTCAGCGAAAATTTAGAAGATTCTCTCTTAAAAGAAAATTTGGAATTGGATGCAAAGAATCAAGTAAGATTTTTTCTTGCCTTATCACAGCTTGCAGGTCATCCAACGATGTATGATGTTCTTCCGCAAACAGGAAGGTTCTCTAAAACAGTTCTTGCGCAGCCATATATTGCAAGATGGTTTGATATTAAGGAATTAACCGATAAACTAACGGAAGAAGCCGAGAAAATAGCTTTAAAGTTATCACAAACTAATAATTTTATCTTTGTTGAAAGAGTTAAAATTATTTTGCAGGAAGAATTATTGGGAATTTATATTCCTCTTACCGATGATTTAAAAGAAATTTTTGATATTTTTAGTAATAAACTTTTTTTGAAGAAAAAAGAATTTTCAAACAGTATGCTCTCAAAAGAAAAGCAGGAAAAAATTTCGCAAAGAGTAAAAGAAATAATTTGTAAAAAGCTTGAAAAGCCTATAGACACGCAATTAACGGAAGATGATATTACAAAACATGGTGAAGTTATAGGAGAGCTTATTCAAACCGGTTTATGGCCTGCTCCGGGCGGGGCATGGTGTTCTTCAGGCGTGCCTGTTTTTGACAAAATGAATGAAGGTGCCGGTTATCCGTTGTTTAAACATTTTGATAACCTTGACAAAGATGTTACCAATTTTGCGAATCTTGATTGCCAAACCCCTTATTATTTCGTTTATTTTGACCAAAAAGAATACAATCAAAAAGTAATAGATTTTTATTTAAGTTTCTTGAAAAAAATTCAAAAAGATTATAATTTTGATGGGTTCAGGGTTGATCATATTGACCATATTGTTGACGAAGTTTCCGAGAAAGATGGTTTTCCGATTAGTTACAGAGCTCCTCGAAAAGTTTTAGGGCTGGCTAACAATGAGTTGAAAAAAGAAGTTCCTCATTTTGCAGCACTTGCCGAGTATATGCTGTGGGATGATTTCTTTAAAGAATATCATAATGATATGGCTTTTGACCTTCTCTGGGGAAGCGATATCATTTCTCAGTATACAAAAACAGTTTCAAGAATTATGGAAGACAATGAGCAGCTTGAAGAATACAATAAAACAACAGATAAAAATCAGGGCAAACTTTCAATTCTTAAAATTTATAATAATCAGGATGGAGAATTTAGGGAAATTAATCAGTATCCTGGGCAGCTTGGAGAAGCGGGCGCATTGTTTAAGTGGTTTAAATTCAAATTTCTTCCCGGTGGAGAACTTTCTTCAAGACCTGTTATGTTTGTGGACGGTGACGAATCCTTCACCAAAACAGGTATAGAATCTGTAATAGGCGCAGAAGAGTCCATGAAAAGAAACAATAATTATGAATTTTTTAGAAAATTTGATGCGATAAACAGATTTTCTGTAAATAATAATATTTTGTTAAACGGCAAAGCAAAAATTGTAGGAAATAATACAGAAACCGGTTTTGTAAGCTGGTTAGTGCTTTCTGAAAATTCAAAAGAAAACCTTTTTGTTGTTGCAAATGAAAAATCACCGACAGAAGTCACCAGAAATTCTGAAGGAGAAGTTATAAACGTGGAAAATAAAGCGGTTTATAATATTCAAACCATTGTTCCTAAAGGGTTTTCAGTTGTTTCAGAATATGTTTTAGAAGGGGAAAGTTTAGATTTCTCGGAAAAAACCGAAATCAACAATTTATTGGACAATAAGCTTTGTTTTGAAAAACTTGAGCCGTCAGAATTTCATATTTATAAGGTTTTAAATAGCTAAAAAGCATAGTTTAAATATTAGCAATTTTGCGAATAAAATTTTGTTTTTATTGTGTTATAACCAAAAAGTATTCTCTTTGAAGGAATAACCAACAAAAATAAAGGAGTTAGGCGCATGAAAAAATCTTTAGCAATATTTGGCATGCTTATGGCATTATCTCAACCGGTTTTTGCAGAATGTTGTAATCCTTGTTACACAGGCGCAGCATGTCCTGTAACTACTTGTAATCCTTGTCAACAATGCAATCCATGTTGTGAACCATGTTTAAAAATAGTTCCTATCGCTAAAACCTGTGTAAAGGCTTGTGTTCCTGTATGTGATCCTTGCAATCCATGTGCAACAGGCGCAGCAGCCCCTGTTAGTGTGTCAGCATTTGCAGTTGATCCGGAATATGAATATTATTGTTGTCCAAAACGCGGTTTTTGGAAAAATTTCTTTAGCTTTTAGGTTTTAACTCAGAAGGTTTATAAATACCTGTTTCTGTAATGATTCCGGTTATAAATTCAGCAGAAGTAACGTCAAACGCGGGATTAATTATATTTACGCCTTTTGCGCAAATAATTTCCCCGTTTATATGGGTTACTTCTTTGCTGTTGCGCTCTTCTATAGGAATTTCATCACCGGATTTAATAGACATATCTATTGTTGAATGAGGTGCAGCTACATAAAAAGGCACATTATGAATTTTTGCAGCAAGAGCAACAGTGTAAGTGCCTATTTTGTTTGCAGTATCACCGTTTGCGGCAATTCTGTCCGCACCGACAATTACAAGGTCAATCATACCTTTTTTCATAAAATATCCGCACATGCCGTCAGTAATAAGCGTTGTCGGAATTTTATCTTCTACAAGCTCCCACGTGGTAAGTCTTGCACCTTGTTGACGGGGGCGGGTTTCGTCTGCAAAAACCTGAATAGTATTATCTTTTGCGAAAGCCGACCTTACCACTCCAAGCGCTGTTCCATATCCTGCGGTTGCTAAAGCCCCTGCATTGCAATGTGTAAGGATTGTTGCGCCTTTTGGAACTATTGTT
>Ga0209340_1001283_pt1 | contig 18949 bp, 10 predicted proteins | sample EPASupsiteSAE323_FD_187266 | JGI IMG/M metagenome (GOLD analysis project Ga0209340, IMG submission 187266) | Bioremediated contaminated groundwater from EPA Superfund site, New Mexico - Sample SAE3-23 (SPAdes) (version 2) | ecosystem: Environmental > Aquatic > Deep subsurface > Groundwater >... | reverse complement strand
AGTGTTAATGAAAGAAAAGACAGCAACAGGAGATGCATATTTGATTTTGGTGGAGAAATAATTTTTGGAAGGTGGACTTTATGGTTAATACTTTGAAATACAAACTTTTTGGATTTGTGTTACTCTTTATGGTTATATATATTTCTTTCCCAGTTTGGGCGGCGGAAGGTGATTGCGGTTATGAGGGAGGCATATCTTCAGGTGTAGCAGTTGACAAAAAATTTGAGTATAAAGAAGTTATTTTTATTACAGGAAAACCAATAATCGTTCAAGGAGACCTTACAGTAAAGAAAACAATAAAGGATACAGCGGAAACATGGACCTACACATATTCAAATCTGAAAAATACAGATGAGAAGGTTACGATGAGCAGAACCATCACTTATAATGTCGCAGTAAATAAAAAGGATGACGGACAGATACAGAAACAGGTTTCCCTAGGGAAATTTTCTGAATCAATTAAGGTAGATAAAGTTACATATACGCTAAGTAAATACAGCTTTTCAAAAAGTACTCTTGTAGACGAAAAACCTGTTGCACAATACTTTGCCGGAGAATTTGTGGGAGACAAGACTTATAAAGTCTCAGGAAGCGAAACCTCTGCGGGAAATGTAACAGTGAGGGCTGAAGGGAATATATATGGATATAATCAATATTGGAGTAATACTGAAGCGCAGAATATCAATTATTTAATTCAAGGAACTATAGATGGGCTAAATTGGAATAGAACAGCAAGTGTTGGAATCTCTATGACAACAAGCAAAAAAATAAATTACGAAAAGAACAAACCTGATGCAATCAGTTTTGAAGGAGGATATGTTCAGACAGAAAACAATGTATGCCTGCTTCAATATTCTTCAGAATTTCCTGAGTTAGATTCAAAGGGAAAGCCAACCGATTATATTAATAAAGTTCAGGATTCCGTGAAGTTTGAAACATCTCCTCGGATTACCAGGCTTGTTGCACCTTCGTTGCGCCAGATAAAGGGTCATTGGGCTGAAAATGATATTAAGATTGCATATGCACTGGAGGTCTTTAAGGAAAAGGCATCTGACTTTAAGCCGAATGATTTTATGACTAGAAGAGAATTTGCAAGGGTAATGGTTATGGCAGGAAGGCTTATGACTGATGAAGAAATTTTAACTGCACAAGCTGCTTTTGATACCACAAGCAATACAAGTACAACAAAGAAGACAACGGGGAACAAAAACCAGCAGGCGCAGATTTTTGATGATGTGCCGGCGGATTATCCCTATTACGCTTATATAATGAGGGCTTATGATAAAAAAATAATGGATGGGCTAAGCGAGCTGAGCTTTGGTCCGCAGAGTGCTATTACAAGAGCACAGGCAGTAACACTTATTATAAGGGCACTTGGGCTTGAGGATACTGCACCGGGATCGGTTTCGGTTACATCCTTCAAGGATAACGATGCAATTCCGTCTTGGGCACGCAGTTCGGCTTATGTAGCAGAGAAGCTTGGACTTATAAGAGGGGATTCTTATGGGAATTTCAATCCAGATAAAAATATGACAAAGGCAGAAATTGCTACAATGATTAATAGGTTTATTGATTATATGAGGCAGGATATTATTAAGGATTATAGAGACAGCGCAGTAATGTATTAAATTTTCTATATAAATTATAATGGCATAAAAAATGAAGGCTAGACTTCATTTTTTATGCCATTGTTTTCTAGTTTGGGACTTGATTTCGAGTATGCAAAATGATATAAATTAATTTAGTTTATATCGGGAGGAAAGAATAAATGTCAACAAAATATGTGTTTGTTACAGGAGGAGTGGTATCTGGATTAGGGAAAGGTATAACTGCTGCCTCATTAGGAAGACTTCTTAAGTCAAGAGGGGTTAAGGTAACCATTCAAAAATTCGATCCTTACATAAATGTAGACCCAGGAACTATGAGCCCATATCAGCATGGTGAGGTTTTTGTAACTGACGATGGTGCAGAAACAGATTTAGATTTGGGTCATTATGAAAGATTTATTGATGAGAATCTTAATAAGAACAGCAATGTTACAACTGGAAAGATTTATGCCAGCGTTATTGGAAAAGAAAGAAAGGGAGACTTTCTTGGTGGAACCGTTCAGGTAATTCCCCATATAACCAACGAAATAAAAGAGAGAATCTATAGAGTAGGGAAAAGTGAACATACAGATGTTGTGATAACAGAAATCGGGGGAACTGTTGGAGATATTGAAAGCCTTCCGTTCTTAGAAGCAATTAGACAGTTTTCGGTTGAAGTTGGCAGAGAAAATGTTGTTTACATACACGTTACACTTGTTCCATATCTCAAAAATTCACAGGAATTAAAAACAAAACCAACGCAGCACAGCGTAAAGGAATTAAGGAATATTGGTATTCAGCCTGATATTATTGTTTGCCGTACAGAAAAGCCTATAGATAAGGAAATCCGAGAAAAAATCGGGTTCTTCTGTGATCTTGACAGTCAACACGTAATCCAGAATCTTGATGCACACATTCTTTATGAAGTCCCACTTATGTTAGAAAAAGAAGGACTTGCTGATATAGTTTGCAGAAAGCTTGGTATTTCATGTGCGATGCCTGACCTTGCTGATTGGGAGCAAATGGTTGAGAAGAACAAAAAGCTTAAGGACAATGTTGAAATAGCTTTGGTAGGCAAGTATGTTCAACTTCATGATGCGTATCTTAGTGTTGTTGAAGCTTTAAAGCATGGTGGAATTGCAAATGATTCTACAATAAAAGTTAAATGGGTAAACTCAGAACATATAAATCAAAATAATTATAAGAAGGAGCTTGATGGCGTTGACGGAATCCTTGTACCGGGAGGCTTTGGTGACAGAGGAATCGAAGGAAAGATTCTGGCAGTCAGGTACGCTAGAGAGAATAATGTCCCATTCTTTGGAATTTGTCTTGGAATGCAGATGGCAGTAGTTGAATATGCTAGAAATGTGCTTAATTATCCAAATGCTCACAGCTCAGAATTCAATATTCACTCGGCATATCCGGTAATAGACCTTATGCCTGAGCAGAGAGACATAGATGAAATGGGTGGAACCATGAGATTGGGATTATATCCTTGCAAGGTTGCAAGTAATACCAAGCTGTCAGAGATTTATGCTGAAGAGCTTATATATGAAAGGCACAGACATAGATATGAGTTTAATAATACATTTAGGGATGAGTTTCTTGAAAAGGGATTGGTTATAGGTGGAGTTTCTCCTGACAATAGATTGGTAGAGGCTGTGGAGCTTCCAAATCATCCATGGTTTGTTGGAGTTCAATTCCATCCAGAATTTAAATCAAGACCAAATAGGGCACATCCATTATTTAGAGATTTCATAAAGGCTGCATTAAAATACAGGCAAAATATTACATAATAGTATATGAAATATTACAAAAATATCACGAAAAACAAGAAACATTAATTATCAATGGTTTGAAAAGAGTAATATATCAGAAATATTAGTTGAATTTTACATTTTTATTACATGTAGAATACTCCATTGACGCTAAAAAAACCCAATGGTATAATTTAACTTGAATCAGGATAGGTAAACCCTACCAACCCCTGATTATATATCAAGTGAAGTTAGGTTATTTTATATAAAAAGAAAGAAAGGCGTAACCTAACGGATTTTTTAACATTTAAAAGCAGCCTTTCTTTCAAAAAAACAATATTAAAAGGAGGATTTCAAGGTATGAAAAGCATGAGAAAATCATTGGCATTCCTAGTAGTTTTAGCTATGGTTCTCAGTTGTGTAGCACCAGTTTTTGCAGCTACACCAGCTGACGTAGAAGGAACAGACTATGAATCCGCAGTTGGAAATCTTGCAGCTCTTGGAATTATTTCCGGTGATAAAGAAACTGGAAACTACAGACCAAACGACAGTATTACAAGAGCAGAATTTGCAAAAATCGCTTGCTACCTTCTCGGTATGCAGGCAGCTGGTTCACTTGGAGCAACAACACAGTTCAAGGATGTACCTGCAAGCCATTGGGCATCAGGTTTCGTAGCACTTGCAGCTGGTAAGGGCATAATCAAAGGTTATCCAGGTGGTTTATTCAAGCCAGAAGAACCTGTAACATACGCTGAAGCTATTACAATTCTCGTAAGAGCAATTGGAATGGGCGAATTCGTAGAAAAACAGGGCGGAACATGGCCATCAAATTACATGGCAGCTGGTTCAATGGCTGGCATCACAAGTGATGTAGCTGGAATATCCAGTGATGGTAAAGCATTAAGAGGTATAATTGCACAGCTTTCATGGAACACTCTTGCTTCAGAAAAATGGGGACCAAAGGAATACACAACAGCTGGAATCACATATGGTCCAACAGACAAATCATTAATGGAAGAGCTTTACAAAAATTATGTTTTCAAAAATGATGATGACAAATATCAAATCAAATGGTTTGAAGACATCCAAGTTACTGGAACATACACATCAGGCTTGATTGATGCAGATCAAATCAAGATTGATGCAAGTGATGATGATGATTTAGGTGATATGCTTGGTGACCATACTGCAGTTGCACTTGTAGATCTTGCTGAAGGAATAAACACATCAGCTCTTTATGGTATGAAGATTGATGCTTTATTCGGTAAAGATGACAAGATTGTTAACCTTAGAGTAGCAACACCTGCTAAAAACATAGTAAAAGGTTTTATTGCTGAATACAAAGATGAAAAACTTTCAATCAAATCAGCGATAAGTGACGAAGATTCTAAAGGAACAAAATACAGTTTCTGCACCGATGGAAACTTTAAAGTATTTATCAATTCACTTCCTGTAGCATCTACAAAAGCTGCATTAGAAACAGCAATGACAAAAATTGGTGATTCAAATGCAAGCGTTACAGCTATACTGAAAAGCGGAAATATTGAAACTCTAAAGCTTACAGTATGTGATGTATTTAGTGTAGCAGGGTATGATGATTTAACTAATGATGGTATGGATATTTCTCCTGATAATGGAGACCCTATCGAACAATTTGTAGTAGCTGATATTACTAAGAATAATGTTGTTAAAAATGTAGCAAAATCAAGAGATACAATGTTTGATCTGGATTCTCTTTCAGATGCAAACAAATATGTAATACTCAAAAATGGAAAAGCAGCTACAAAAGCTGACATTAAAGTCGGTGACGTATTAACCATATTCCAAAAAGATCTTTTCACATACATTCTAGCTTCAGACAATAAAGTAACAGGTAAGCTAAAGGTTAGTAGTGATGTTAAAGCAACAAACGATGAACCTAGAAAGAAACTTACAATTGACGGAAAAGTATATAGGATGGTAATGGATGGTTCAGCTGCTTACTCAAGTAAAGCCAGCATGGAAGAAGAAGATGTTAATGATGAAATAGACGACATGAATGACTTTGTAAACAAGGAAGCTACATTATACCTTAATATGCTTGGCGATGTAGTATATGTAAGCTCCAAAATATCAGGGTCAGGCACTTCCGATTTGCAAATCGGTGTAGTAACAAGAAAGGCTACAGCATCCGGAGATGATTACAGTGTTAAGATTCTTGGACAGGATGGAGTAGTAAGACCTTGCGTTATTAAGGCAGGAGAAATAAACGTTGTTAAGGATTCTGCTGATATTATTGCATCTGGTAACCTTGAAAACGAAGCTAACTATGTTGAAACAGAGCTTGACAACTGTTATGATGATATTTTGGCAGGTAGTATCGTAGTATTTGAATTAAGTGCAGATAACAAGATAGATGCTGGTAATTTCTACTTGTTGCCAGTAGATGTTTCAGATCCTACAGCTCCAGATTATGCAGAATTAACAGATTACTATTATGATGATTTTTATGTTCACAATATAGACGGAGCAGATATTGACAGAATAATTGATACAACAAAGAAAATCAAAATTGATACTGAAACATATTCAACTACTTCATCTACATCATACCTCAATGCTGATTTAGTAGATGACATGATTGAGGCAACCACATGGGATGGCATTGTAAAAACAGATTATGATGCAGAAGATGATGATGGTAGTCAAACAGTACTTGTAGACTCAACACCGCTATTATTTGTATCAGATGAAGACGAAGAGTTGAAATCGATAGTATTTAATGCAGCTGCTTACCTATCATCAGATACTAAATATGGTATATATTTAGAAGATGGAACAGATGGAAATGATCCAACAGTAAGTCTTCTTGTTGGAAGTAATGAGCCAAAACCTTATACGGTTAATGGAAGTGTATACTCCACTATCAGTCTTGAAGAAGGTGACTTGGTATCATTCGAAATAGACGGAGAAGGTAAATATGACAACGACACAATGCTATTAGACTTAGACGAAACTCAAGATATGATTGATGAAAATGAAGAAGCAGATGAAGATGTTATAGCTACTTTTGATGTTAAGAGTTGGGATAAGGCTGCTAAGCAAATAACCTTCATGGAAGCAGGGTTAAAGTCAAGTGGAGAGGTTGATAGCAAAGTAGACCTTTCAGACAAAGTAGTAGTTTATGACTGCTCAGGAGATGCGCCTAAGCTCGGATCAATCGATGATATATCAGGAAGTTCATATGTATATGTTGAAGATTACGATGAAGATGACTTCACATATGGCGTAGTGGTAATAGTACGATAGTATAAAGAAATAATTAAAAACTCCAGGAGTATCAACTCCTGGAGTTTTTTTGTATTTTTCTTTAAAAATATTTAATCACATGATATAATTTAGTAAATAGGAGGTGCGTATTATGGAGCTTAGAATAAAGAATTATAGGCAGGAAGACTCTAATGTATTCTTCGAATGTAGTTACGGTGGAAAGGATTTTAGTGCACATGCAAATCCATTAGACCGATATTGTAAACAAGATGATTATGAAGCAACAGAAAAAGTAAAGGAAAGAATAGGGGCAATATTGGTTAATAAGGCAGAAAAGTTAATAAAACAATAAAGTTGAGATTCTTATAGAACGGAAAAGCCGTTCTTTTTTCTTTTATTGTAAAGTTTTTAAAATAAGCATATAATATAATTAGTTCGCATACGAAATATTCGTATCAAAACAAAAATAATATCCCGAAGGGGGTAATAAAATGAACCAACAAAGTAATTCTGAAGAATTAGAAATAATTGGATTGATAAAAAAGTTAAATCATGTACTAATAAACGAAATGATAAAAGCTAGTAAGGAGCATGGAATTACTCCAACTCAGGTTATTGTTATCAAGTATATATGGTTAAATGAGTCAGCAACATTATCTTCCGTTTCAGCAGGAATAGGTCTTTCAATGAGTACAACTTCCGGTATAGTTGACAGGCTTGTAAAAGGAGATTTTATAAAAGCCGAAAGAAGCGAAACAGATAGAAGAACTGTCAAGCTTACTCTGACTCAAAAAACTAAAGAACTTGGGGTGAGAATTAAAGAATCACAAGAGATATTTATCAAGAAAATATTTGATAAGGTATCAGAAGAAGAGAGGCATCAATTGAAAAGAATTTTAAAGAAATTTCATATGGTGCTGACGGAAAAAGTATAGTAGGACAGGAGATTTTTTGGAGACAAAGATATAGGGAAGTATAGATATTATTGAGAGACAGCTATTTAAGGTGGGAACATCTGTTACTACCAAAATTACGACCTACCAAGATTTTTATGCTATAATATTATTAAGAGAAAAATACTGGAGGAATGATCATGAGAAAGAGAATGATTAGTTTATTGGTTGCATCTGCCATACTAAGTATAGCTGGTACCACGGCTTTTGCGGAAGAAGCTAAGAAGATTGAGGCGGCGAAACCGATTGTAACTGAAATGACTTTGCAGGAAGCAATAAAATATGCTGGGGAGCATAACAGTACAATAAGAGATTTAAAGAAAGGTTATAATGATTATTATGATACATATACAGATGTAGAAAAAGCGACAAATAAGGTAAAAAATAGACCAAACGGTATAAGCGTTGATTTAGATAGCACAATTAGTTTGAGCACTATAATGTCTGCATTAAGTAGCTCTGGTTCATACTCCAAAACTACTGAAGATGATTATGCTATTTATAAGGGTTACTCCCTTGAAAATTCAGAAAATCTTTATAATGATTTACTGAAAGCAAAAGAGTCTGCGGAACAGGGAATCTATTATGGAATCGAACAGCTTACTTATGATATAGAAAAAACAGAGAAGGATATAGAATATTATAAAAATACCAAAAAGAAACTTGAGAAGGACCTCTTGATTTCTCAGATAATGCTCAAGCTAAAAATGATTACCAATCTTCAGTATAGCAAGGCGAAAAATGCGATAAGTCAGATGGACTCAACAATTAAGATTACTAATAATATTCTTGAGGCAAAGAAGAATGCTCTTAAAGGGTTCGTGGGTATTGATAGGAATACTGATTTGAAGGTTAAACATGAAAAGCTTGAATATAAAGCAATAAAAGATTTGAACCTTGAAGACATTACAAAGCAAGCGTTGGAAAAACGGGCTGATGCATTAAAAGCTAGACATAAATTGAGGGGAAAAGAACTAGATTTCCTTGTTTATGATTATGAAAAGAATGCTATAGCATTTGATACCTATAATGATGCACAAATAGCTTTTGAAAATGAAAAGAATGATTACGAAAACGGTATAAATGATATAAAGTTTAATGTTCAGAAAGTGTATGATGCTTTGATTTCCTCGCAAAATGCTTATAATGATGCACTTGAAAGCCTCAATAATACAGATGAGACACATAGAATCAACAAGTTAAAATATGCAAATGGAATGATATCAACTATTGAGCTCATGGGAAGCGAATTGGCATATCAAAAAGCACAGATAGATTTGTATAAGGCATTAAGTGATAATGTGTTGGCAAATAAAAGATTTGAGTTGGCTTGTACTATTGCGGATCCTGATGCGACGGCTGGGCAATAAAAATGGAGCTATGCTCCATTTTTTTTGCCCTTTATTTATTATATGGGTCGCTCTAAAGTTACAGCTCAAAAGCGAAACCTAGGTTTCGCTTTTGGAATCACTTCCTCTTCTTTGGTTCCCTACGTATTCGTCAAGAGCTTCTATTGGCTTGCCTTGACTTCTTGCCGCCGCTTTCTGACGCCATCCATGGCATCGAAAGCTGAATTTTTTTATCCCTAAAAATTCTCGGCTTCAGTCTTTAGCTTAGCCAAAGAAACTCTAGCCTCACACGTAAATGGGAACTAGAGGAGGAGATTGCAAAAGAGGAACCGAGGTTCCTCTTTTGAGAGATAGCTTTAGAGCGACATAAAAAAAGAAAAAGGAGTGCGCTTAGCGCACTCCTTACTTATTATTAGTTTAATTAGTCAGCACATATTATAATTATTCCGAATTCATCATTCTCTGCGTCATAATTATCAACTATTACATACATTGCACTTGAGATATCTGCAAGTGAAGCAAGTTTGATTTCGCCGTTTCTTGCGTCGTATACTACTGCGTCAGCTGCAAGTTTAATTGTTGTAAGATCTGCAAGTGTATCATCGTTTTCACCATATCTGTCGCCAGCTGCTTTGAAGGTTATGATTCTATCAGTTTTATTGAATTTATCTATCTTATTAGCTAATCCTTCATCAGCATCTGCAAGGTCTTCAATAACTGATACGTCAGCTCTGAGTGAATCTGATGTTGTTGTGTTGTATTCGCCGTCTCCATTAAGCTTGAATCTTACCAAGTCGCCTTTTTCGATATCAGCATATACGCTTGATGCAACTTTGTATCTAACATCAGTACCGTTGATGTTAAGAGTCACAAAACTATCATCTGCATCGTTGTCTTGATCAACGTATACTCCGTAACTGTAATCTGAACCAAGGTAATCATCTTCGCTTACATTTACTATTATTGTTTTTATGATGTTGTTATCATCTGCTACCATATAGAAGTTGGCATCATCAAGGATTGTATTATCAGAGTCTCCTACGTCTGCATAGTCATCAGATACAACATTGTTCCATCCGCTAAGCTTTTCAATGCTGTCAGTATTCATGTTAAGGAAAGTTGTTGCGGAATTTGCATAGTAAGTTTCACTGTCAACTACTATCTTCTTGGAAGAATCTTTTATTGTTATATCACTTGGACTTGTTACATAGTTTACATATAAATCTTCGTCAGCATCATTAATTGTTTGGTCTGTTATTACATATAGGTTGTCAGCGTCAATCTTGCCATCTGCAGAAACATCGTATACTACTATTTCACCTTTAGTAATAACTGTATCATCAAAGCTTACTTCGTTAGCATCACTTCTTGTTAATGTTGTTCCGTCTATTACAGCATATTTGTCGCCTGTTACAATGTAGCTCTTTGCTACTCCGTCAGGACCCATTACTTTTAAGTTATAGTTGTCAGCATTTTCTGTCATGTCTTTAACAACTACTCCTGTTTGCAGATTTGCGCTGCTCTTGACGTTTCCATTAATAAGCATTATTTCTCCAAGAGAGTTAAGAGTAATTGCTATATCTTTATTATAGAAATCTCCCATTGCATCAATAGCCTTAATGTCTTCGTCTTCTGTGCTTCCGTTCTTAGTCATTACTGCAGAACCGTCATATGGCATTGTATAAACCTTACCATCGATTGTAAGTTTCTTTCTTAAATCAGCATTAGCTGCTGCAGTATCACTTGAAATTTTTGTAACTTTTCCTGTAACCTTAGTATCAGAAACCATGATATAAGTCATACCGGTTCTTTCAACGTAGGTTACTGCATCGCCAGCTTTAAGATCACTCTTTGTTGCAGGCTTGCCATTTTTAACTATAATATAGTCGTTTGAATCTGATAGGTCATCAAGGTCAAACATTGTTGCTGAACTATCTGAAACGTTTTTAACTTCATTCTTTGAATTTACTTCCTTAACTACAAAGTGTTTCATTTCTGTTATGCCAGGTACTGTTACTACGTCTGCAACTGTAAGTTTTAATGTCTCGATGCTTCCACCATTAAGAATCATTGAAGCGCTTACTGTTGAGTTTTCTATCTGTGGTACTACAGTTGTAAAGAAAGTATTAAGGTCTGCAATTGCTTGTGTGTTAACGAGTACTGTTGGTGTAGCTGCAAAGCCGTATTTCTTTATTTCTGTAGCATCTTTAGTAGCTTTTACTTCAATTTTCTGGTCATCTGCGAAATAGTCATTAACTATTCCTGATACAACGTTTGATGCAGGTGTTGCAACTCTGATGTTAGCGACATTGTTGTCTTTACCAAAGAGAAGGTCAACTTTTAGTCCAAATAAACCTGCAAGGTTTATGCCTGTTGCTGTAACATCTACGATTGCATTATTTTCACTTGTTCCAAGCATGTCTTTCAATGCAGTTTTGCCTGTAAGGTCAAGTTTGATTTGGTCTGCATCCATTGCTCCGCCTGCTTGTGTTCCAATTACTTTAATGTCTGCAAAGGATTTTGTAACGTATTTGTCATCACTGTTTTTATAAACATAATCTTTATATTGTTCTTCAAGTAAAGTTTTGCCTATTGGTCCATAAGTGATTCCTGTTGAAGTATATTCTTTTGCGCCCCATTTTTCTGCTTCAAGAGCGTTCCAGCTTAATTGTCCGATTATACCTCTTATTGCTGCTGTGTTTCCTGAAAAACCTGAAACACCATTTGTTATTCCAGCTGATGCTGCTTTTTCAAGGTAGTTTGATGGCCATGTTCCGCCCTGCTTTTCTACAAAATCGCCCATTCCAATTGCTCTAACGAGAATTGTAATAGCTTCAGCATAGGTTACGTTCGATTCTGGTTTGAATGTCTTATCTGGATAACCTTTCAACATTCCTTTTTCAGCGGCTACATTAATATAGCCTGATGCCCAGTGACTTGCAGAAACGTCAGAAAATTTTGTTGTTCCTTTTGCAAGATCTGCGGCTGCCTGTACACCTATAAGGTAACAAGCGATTTTTGAGAACTCAGCCCTTGTAATGTTTTGTTCAGGCTTGAAAGTTCCATCATCATAACCTTTGATTATTCCAAGGGTTACGAGCTTTCCTACTGAATCTTCGTAGCTTGTTCCTGCTACGTCTGTAGGTGTTGCTGCAAATACAGGTATCATTAATGTTAATGCCATTGCAAATGCAAGTATTAATGATAATGCTTTTCTAAAACTCTTCATAAGTGAATCCTCCTCGTTTTTTGTTTTTTTCTTATCTCCAACTTTATTGTCAGAAAGCTTTTTCGTTCGTGCTGTTTCGAAACGCAACCGATTTTCACCCCCTTTCAAAACCTTTATCCTAGTTAACATAATACGGCATATAAAAATGTTTTACTATAGCTTTAAACTAATTGTAAAATAACCTTAAAATAGTGGTAATAGATGCTTTGAGAAAAGTAAAAAGCTGTAGAGGTAGACCATAAAGTATACTTTATGTTAACCAACGTTGGTTATTCTATATCACTCCTTTTAGGTTGTCTAGAGGTAATAAAAACCAGTAAAAAACTAAGAATTCAGAATAGTGGAATAAAGACACAGAGTTAAGGTATGGAACCATACCCCTGTAATCATGCTTGGGGTATTTGTTAAATGAAAGAGTAGCAGATAAAAAAATACTTAAGAAAACAAGAGTATATATTGAACATTTATGTATGGGATAGTAGAATAGTAATAAAGAAAATGGTTGACTAAGATTGAAGGATAGAAGCATTTTTAACAGAGTATAAAATTTGGTTCAATTATGAAAAGGGGGATTTGAATGATAAAAACATCTAAAAAAATTATTCTTACACTAATTTTAACAACAATGGCTTTATTTCTACAGACGGTGGTGTATGCAGAAACAAATTTCAAAGATATAAAAGGACATTGGGCTGAGAAAGAAATCAAGGAAATGGTAGCCAACAAAACAATACTTGGTTATCCTGATGGAACATTTAAACCTGATAGTTCGGTTACAAAGCTTGACACACTTATTATGGCTTCAAGGATACTTGGAGCTGATAAAACTGAAAATTCGGAAGAAGCTATTGCAGCAGAGGAAACTTACAAGAGTATTCTTTCTTCTTATGATATATATGGAAAGAAGCAAATCTCTTTCCTATTAAATAAAAAAGTATTTTCGAAAGCAGAAATAGATACATATATAAAAGGTGGAACCGCAAAACAAAATACAAAAAGATATGAAGCGGCAGTAATTTTCACGAAAATCCTTGGTAAGGAAAATGATATTAAGAATAAAACCTTTGTAATCCTACCTTTTATGGATTCGCAGAAAATTCCTCTAGCTGCAAAACCTTATGTTGAATTTATGAATGATCAAGGAATAATGAAGGGTATAACTAAAAACGAGTTCAGGCCAAATGATTCGTTAACTAGAGCACAGGTCGCTGTAATGCTTTTGAGGGTAAGCAATAAGCTGGGAAAAGAAGTTGTTCAAACCCCGGCGTCAACAGTAACAGAAACAACGTTTACAGGAACCATTGATTATATAAGCAGATCAACAATGCTTGTAGTTGTAAAAGATGCCTCCACTTCAAAAAATTTCACACTTCTTTCAACAACAGTTGTAAAGGTTGATAACGCAACTTCGTCAATAAACAATTTAGAGAGAGGTTTTAGTGCTACTATCAAAACAAAAGGTACAGAGATTGTAAGCGTTGAAGCTACTTCAAGGACCTTTTCAAAAACAATAACTGGTATTATCTCAAGCATAGAAACAACACCGACAGCTAAGATTAAAATAAAAGATAGCATGGATAATGATGCAGTTTCTGAAAGTTATGGAGTCGATGATTATGCCCAGATAACCAAAAATGGCAGCAATTCAACAATTGATGCGCTTAATAATGGTGATTTTGGAACCATATATTTAACTTCAGCTAATAAGATTGGTAAATTTGTAGTTGAAGATAAGGAAAAGCAGGTGTCTGGACAAGTTGAAAACCTTACAACAGATGATGAAGTTTATTTAACAGTGAATGTTGATAAGGAGTCAGAGAAATATGAAGTTTTATCTGATGTTACTGTATCAAGAAATAGTTCTTCAGCAACGCTTAAGGATATTAAGGTAGGAGATGAAGTAAAGCTTACCCTTAAATATAATAAGGTTTCAGAAATTAAAGCTGAAAGTGAAGAAAAAACTGTTGAAGGAATAATAGAGGAGATTGTGATTGGCAAAAGCAATAAAATTACTATTAAAGATGGAACAAAGACCTCTACTTATTCAATAACTCCAGATGTTAAGATAAAGGTTGATAATGAAATAGGTACAATATATGATTTGAGACTTGGTGCAAAAGCAGAAATAGATTTGGACAGTAATACAGCAGTATTAATCAAGTCACAAAAGAAAGTGGAAACGCTTGAAGTCAGAGGAACAATTACGTTGATTAACCTGAGCCTTGGTTTGATAACGGTTGAAACAGAGAACTCTGGAAAGGTACAGATTTATGTTGATTCATCCGATACTAAAGTAAATAATGTAGAAGAAGCCGAATATCTAAAGCTTGACGAACTGGAAAAGGACCAAAAAATAATAGCATATGGTAAAAATGATAGAGGAGTATTTGTAACTTCACTTATCGTAGTAAGTTTAGAGAAATAAAAAAGATTAGTAATAAAGGGAGATGATTCATTCAATCATCTCCCTTTATTACTAATTGTTACTTATAAAAACTTGTTAAACAATTATTTCACAAAGTGGTAAAAATACATCCATCTCAAAAAAAGCACATAAGAAGAAATAGAGAGGCAGGTATGATATTGATTTTTGGTTTTAAAAGTAGTATACTTGGCAAAGAAAAAATACTGAAGGGTTTGAAGTTGTAGTTGAAAGGAAGATTTAATGTCGGAAAATAGTATAAAGAATATTAAGAAATTGTGTATCGGGAAAAGAATCAAAAAATCCGAGCAGAATATGGATTCTGATTCTGGTACGATTGTACATGTTGGCGAAAAGGCTGTAGTATTAAAAAGTGAATATAAGAACATTAACAAAGTTTTTAACCTTAAAGGTGTTAATGTAAAATTCAGAGCCTATATAAATATAATGGGACAAAAGTCAAAAAGGAAGTACATAAAATCAAAGACTTGGATTTTATCAGACAAGGCTAGGACAAAATTTTTTAAGCAAGGAATAATAATAACTCTAATAATATTAAACGTTTTTTTAATACTAAACGGGCTAAGCATAAAGTATAATGTTTATGTAAATGACACGTATATTGGAGTTATTAACGGCAAAAATGAGTTTCCCGATTTGTTAATTAAGGCAAATGCAAAGATGAACAAAAAGTTAAATTCAGAAGTGGCATTTGTAGAAAAACCTAAATTTGAGCCAATTATTGCCTTCAAATCATCAAAAACAAGTACGGCAAATGTTCTGAATAATCTGGCGAATACGAGTTTCTTTAAAAAGAAAGGATATTCAATATGTGCTGATGGTAAAGAAATATTGATGCTTCCTACGAGAAAAATGGCTGAACAATTGCTTGAGGAGTTTAAAAAACCATATAAGAAAGCTGATAGCACGGTTGTCGAGTTTGTAGAAAACGTTGAAATAAAAGAAAAGATTATTAATGATATAAAAATGCCTAGTTTTGATGAGGCGTTTAAGTTTTTGTCATCTGGCAAAGAAGGCAGTAAGATTTACAAAGTTCAAAAGGGAGATACTCTTTGGTTAATTGCAAAGAATAATAGTGTTACTGTTGACAAAATAATGGAAATAAATCCTGATATAGAGGAAAATATTAGGGAAGGTCAAGAGATTAAGCTAAGTAGTCCAATACCGTTAATCAATATTAATAAAAAAGAAATAACAACAAATACCACCCAGCAGAAGAATATAAAGGTTACAAAAACTCCAGTTACGCAGAAAGAAAAGGCTGGCATAAAAAAAACTCCTGTCAAGATGCCAACGGGGAGTTTTAAAAGGCCTATTTTGGGATTTATTACTTCCAGATTTGGTGCAAGATGGGGAAGGATGCATGAAGGAATAGACATTGCGGCTAGAGTTGGTCAGCCAATATATGCTGCAGATGGGGGAGTGGTTTCATTTACTGGTGTTGAAAGTGGCTATGGTAAGCTGGTAAAAATAAGACATGGAATCAAATATACTACATATTATGGGCACTGCAGCAAAATTCTTGTGAAAAAAGGACAAAAAGTATATAAGGGTCAAAAGATTGCACTTGTTGGTATGACAGGAAGGACAACAGGACCGCATCTTCATTTTGAAATAAGGAAAAACGGTAATCCTCTTAATCCAAAAAAATTATTAAAATAAAAACTTTTTATACAAACAAAAAGATGGATAACAATCCATTTTTTTGTTTGTATAAAAAGTAAAATCCTTATTGTATAATTAATTTAAAGTGATATAATTTGGTGTGAATAGAAAAACCTGATTTTTTAGCAGTATTGCATAGAATGCTGAGAATTCGATATAATTTTTCTGAGGTGGTAATTATGAACAAGAAAATTCTTATTATTGATGACGAAAAGCCAATAGTTGATATCCTTAAGTTCAACTTAAGGAAGGATGGTTATTCAACATTAGAAGCGTATGACGGTGAAGAAGGTTTTGATATGGCATTGTCTGAAAACCCTGATTTGATACTTTTGGATGTTATGCTTCCGAAAATGGATGGCTTTTCTGTATGCAAAAAGTTAAGGGAAAAATTATCGACGCCTATCCTAATGCTAACTGCGAAGGAAGAAGAGGTTGATAAGGTTCTTGGTCTTGAGCTTGGAGCGGATGATTATATAACCAAACCGTTTAGTGTAAGAGAGCTTATGGCTAGAATAAAAGCTAATCTTCGCAGAAATATACCAGAGAATGTAACAAGTACTCCTAATGACGTTCTTATCAAAAATGGTCTTGAGATAGATTGTTCAAGATATGAGATTCGTAAGGATAAGAAGGTTATAGACTTAACATTGAGGGAGTTTGAACTCCTTAAATTTCTTGCTACACAGCCTGGACAAATCTTTACAAGAGAACAGCTCCTTGAAAAGGTTTGGGGTTACGAATATTATGGAGATGTGCGTACTGTTGATGTTACTGTTCGTCGATTGAGAGAAAAAATCGAAGAAGATCCTAGTGAACCACTTTATGTTTTGACAAAAAGAGGGGTAGGGTACTATTTTAATAGATTTAATGAGAATTAATATGATTTGAACAGATAAATATAATAAGAGGCTGGTAAAAGCTAGCCTCTTATTTATAGTTAGTTGGCAATTAAAATCTTATCAAGGTTAGGAATATTATAAGATTAGAATCATACCATCGGAGATTAAGCAGTTTCTTAAAAAGAGCTTTTGCTAAATTGTTTTTTAACTGTCAACCTTACACTATAATACGGGGGTCACTTGATGTTTTTCAAAAGTCTTAGGTGGAGATTGGTATCAATATTTTTTCTATTAGTAATATCTATAATGATTGTTGTGGGTACCTATCTTTTATTTGCAGTTGAAAAGGCTTATAAGGATGAATTCATTTCCCAAATGAAACAATCAGTAGAGGCTTTTTCAGAAAAAGATATTGAGAAAAATATTAGCGATGACAGTCCTAACTATGGATATGAATTGTTTAAAACCTTTAAAAACATTTTTGTAATAAACAATATTAACAGAAAAGGGTATCTCCTTGATAATCTGGGGAAAATGGTGTATGCATCAGATCCTACAGATTTAAAAGAAGTTAATGTAACTAAAACTCCAAATATTATTTCAGCAATAACAGGCAAAATAGGTGATAAGATAATCAATGGTAATGAACAGCTGGATTATGCCAAACCGATAATTATAGATGGCAAAGTAAAGTATATATTGTATATAAAATACAACAAGGAGGGTTTGGAAAATATCCTCGACAGGCTTAAAAGCGTAATTTTCTACTCGGTGTTCTCAGCCCTTGCAATCTCAATACTGCTTGGATATCTTCTGGCGCAGGCAATTACAGGTCCGATTTCTGATCTAATTGGAAGAACAGAGAAGATTGCATCAGGTGATTTTGAATATATTACTGAAGATAGTTCAGGTGATGAGCTTGGAAAACTTATAGATTCGTTTAATTATATGTCAATGGAACTTAAAGACACATTGAGTGAGATATCAAACGAAAAAAGCAAAATTGTTACAATACTGCTTCATATGGCTGATGGGGTAATAGCTTTTGACATTGAAGGCAATATAATACATGCAAATCCGGCTGCACAAAATATGTTTGACTTTAATCCAGATAAGGAAAATTTTTATTCAATATTCAAAAGGGTTGGGGTGAATATATTCAAAGAAGAAATAATAAATCTAGAGCATCAAAAAAATATTGAGAATAACATTATATATAATAATAGGTGCTATAGGTTTGTTTTTGCTTCCTTCAAGGGAGAAGATGAGAAAACAAATGGAATAATTACTGTTATTCATGACGTAACAGAACAACAGAAGCTTGATAACATGAGAAAAGAGTTTGTTGCGAACGTATCACATGAATTGAAAACTCCCCTTACTTCTATAAAAACATATACAGAAACACTTTTAGATGGTGCAATAGAGGATAAATCAGTAGCAATGGATTTCTTGAATGTAATAAATTCAGAATCGAGTAGAATGTCAAGGATAGTAAGCGACTTGCTTCAGCTATCCAGACTTGATTACAAAGAAACAAGATTGAATAAGGTTGAATTTGATTTGGGCGAAATGGCAAAAGATGTTATTGAGAAAATCAGAATTGAAACAGACAAGAAAAAACAGATTATGGAATGCGAAGTTAAAACAGGGACGCCAAAAGTATATGCTGATAAGGACGGCATTATCCAAGTTGTTGTAAACATAATATCGAACTCTATAAAATATACTCCTGAAAAAGGAAGAATTAGTGTTATTGTAGATGCAGAAGATGACCGTCCATATATAAAAGTTAGAGATAATGGAATAGGGATACCGACAAAAGACTTGCCAAGGATTTTTGAAAGATTTTATAGGGTTGATAAAGCGAGATCAA
>Ga0209340_1001280_pt1 | contig 18993 bp, 19 predicted proteins | sample EPASupsiteSAE323_FD_187266 | JGI IMG/M metagenome (GOLD analysis project Ga0209340, IMG submission 187266) | Bioremediated contaminated groundwater from EPA Superfund site, New Mexico - Sample SAE3-23 (SPAdes) (version 2) | ecosystem: Environmental > Aquatic > Deep subsurface > Groundwater >... | reverse complement strand
TTTTAGTTAGGCCGACCGGTTTGGCTTGACATTCATGATCGCACATTTTGTCTGTTCTCATAGCCATATCACACGCACATGATGTAGTATTACAATCGTCCGCATGAAATTGGTTATAACATTTTGTCCCTACCATTCCCCCTTTTGGGCTTCTGGTAATCGTTTCAGATAGGGTATTCGCCCATTTAATGGTAAAATTCTTATCAAAAGCGACAGCCGGGATCGGCAATCGGTCCATAAACCCTGTGTAAACATCCGCCATGGCGTTGACAGATTGAGCTACCTCTTTGTACACACCTTCGTAACGTGTAACGTCGAGTCTGGTATTTAAAGAACCTGCGGAAATTTCATTTAAAACGGTGAAAGAATCTTTATTTAACGTTGAGAGATTTTTTTCACATTCAAGACCTAGGCGAATATACTTTGCAACATCAGCTTCAGCGATACCGAACTCTGTCAAGTCTAGATTCAGGTTGTTCATTTTCTTTCCTTTTTTTAATTAATTTGTCTCATTTTTTGTTCTATCAACTTCGGAATATCAAAGATTAGTGCGATTTCTCCACTTCCTAAAATAGTTCCGCCGCTGATACCCGCGACGTTTACGAATACATCCCCTAACGGTTTAATTACCGTTTGAAATTCACCATACAGTTCATCCACCTGAAGCCCCATTTTGTATTCCCCGTACCGGAGCACAACAACATTTTCACGTCCACTTCTGCTCTCTCCCTCGTTGAAATGGGTACGTATATCCAAAAGCGGTAAGATGGAATCTCTTAGATTAATAAAATGGTTCCCTTTCATATGTTCTTTGTATGCCGGACTCAATTCGATACACTCTTGAATCATTTCTAAAGGGATAATGTATTTGGTATCTCCGGACTGAATCAAAAACCCATCGATAATAGCGAGCGTTAATGGTAAGCGAATGGTAAATGTAGAGCCTTCTCCTTCTTTGGAATCAATTTCGACAGTTCCTCTCAACTCTTCGATATTTCGTTTTACAACATCCATACCGACACCGCGGCCTGAAATATCCGAAACTTGGTCTGCTGTTGATAAGCCTGCCGCAAAAATGAGGGTAAAAATCTCTTTATTTGTCAACGTTTGATTTTTATTGACGATCCCCTGTGTTATCGCCTTTTCCAAAATTTTATCTTTATCCAGTCCTTTCCCGTCATCGACGATTTTAATGACGATCGTTCCGGCATCGGGATAGGCGCTGAGAGTTACGGTCCCTTTTTCAGGCTTGCCTGCCGCGATCCTCTCTTGAGGCGTTTCGATACCGTGGTCAATAGAATTTCTCAGCATATGCATCAGTGGGTCTGAAATTTTTTCTACCACCGTTTTGTCGAGTTCGGTCTCTCCGCCGTTGATGATAAATTCGATCTCTTTGCCCAGTTTTTTAGCGGCATCATTGACTATTCTTCTGAATTTAGTAAAACTGTCTCCGACTTGAACCATTCTGATGTTCATGACACTGGATCGGACGGATTCGAGCATATCGCTCATAATGGCACTGGATTCGCTTAATTCAGCGTCATCGAGTATATCTGCCCGCTGAGCTATTTTGGCATTGGCGATAACCATTTCGGACATTTGATTGATCAACTGATCAATTTTACTGGACTCAACCCGCAGTGAAAAACTTTTATGCTGCTCTTTTTTAGCTGATTTGGCTTCTTCTTGCGTAACTTTATTTTCATCCCGTGTTTCGATACTTTTGACCGGGCTTTGTACGGCCGGAGTCTCTTCTTCTGTGACAAAATTTGCTTTGGTAAAAAAACCGTTTGAAATGAGGAACTTCACCTTGCTTTGCTTCTCTTCTACGGTGTCGATCCAATTGAGAAGTTTTTGTTTATCATTCGTTTCGAAAACAACAAGGTCAATGTCATCCAGTACAAATTCAAATACCTCTTCAATCTCTGCGGCACTGCTTTTTGAAGAAAGCTGCAGCTCAAATCCGATATAGGCTTCAATAGGGTTATACTGTTCTAATGTCGGAATATGGTCGGTAACGATGGCTTTTTGGGTAATTTTCCCCAATCTGTTCAGAAAAGCGATTAAATTTAAAACATCCATCCCGGTGCTGAAAAAGTCTGCTTTTAACCCAAGGCTGATGTGCCAGAGCGTTTCTTCCGAAACGTCATCCGATGATGGAGATACTTCTTTCGAAGAGGCGGATGTTTCGGTGAAAAGAGAGCTGTCCATGCTATTTTCGTGACTTCCGGGTGTAAATTTTAGAAGCTGGGCTACTAAACGATCGTTGGTCTCTCTTATCTCATCGTCAATCGGTTTTTGATCTATCGATGCGCTTATCAGAGATTCCGTATGATCTTTGCACAACAAAAACAGACTGATAAGTTCGGGAGTCAACTCTACTTTCTGTGCACGTACTTCCGATAATAAATTTTCGGCAATGTGTGCGAAACTGACGACATCGTCAAAGTTAAACATACCGGCTGTTCCTTTGATCGTATGCATAGCTCTAAACAAGGCACCGATATCCTCTTCATTGACCCCTTGATCTTGCATATTGATCAAAGCGCTCTCCATGAAATTGAGCTGTTCGTCGCTGTCTTCTAAAAAGAGTTTGAGTTCTTCAGTCATTTAGAGAACCTTTAAAGAGAGTATCGCACCCGGCAATGCGCATTGAATTTTGTACTTCAGAAGATAAATTTTTCAATATGAATTCAATTGATTTTTTTTCACATGTTTTTTGAGCTGCGATGAGAAGTTGTATAGCCGCAATGTCTATTGTATTGACATTCCCAAAATCGAGTATTAATTCCTTCTCACCCTTCTCACACCATTCTAATAAACTTTTATGCATTGATTCGACTTCGTAAATCGTTAGTTTTTCAAATTCAAGTTTATACATGTTTTTACTTTGGCTAAATTAGTTTTTGAAGAACCATAAAGAACTTCTCTTTATTGAAAGGTTTGAGCATCCACGCTTTAACCCCAAGCGCTTTTCCTCTCTCTTTTAGCAGAGGATTGCTTTCTGTCGTGAGCATTATTACCGGGATAAATTTGTAATTGGGATTGGCTTTAATATTTTCTACCATATCTAGACCGCCCATAATCGGCATGTTTACATCTGAAAAAACAATATCGATATGATGCTGTTCTAACATCATTAAACCTTCTTGACCGTTTGTTGCTACTATCGGATTGTGCCCCGCCTCTTTAATAGCTGATGTGGCGACACTCCTGATTAAACTTGAATCGTCCACAATTAGAACATTAGCCATAGATTCTCCTTACATTTAATGCATCTTAATCTAAGTTAGATTAAATGAAAATTATATTTGCTTTTAAGTCTGGACTCTTTCAGGAGACCTTGAAAAGGGAAGAAAACGGGGTGTATCAAGTAAGTAAATACGTTGGTTTTATCGATAATAATTTTTTATAAGTTCATAAGAGTGTTGCAGTGTTTGAAATTTATCTGTATATTCTTTGACTTTTTCAAAACCGTCAGTATAGACGTTATCCGGGTGAAATTGAGTCAAAAGTTTTTTATAACGTGCTTTAATAATGTCAAAATGTTCATCCTGATGAGAATTTAAAAGTTTTAATGCATCCAGCAATAGAACATTTTCTTGGTTGCTTTCAAAAACGCGTTCCAAGTGAATTTTGTCACATTGAAATATAACATTGTTATTGTCGATTTGTTTTTGATGCAAAACAGCATCTATTTTATTTTTAATGCCGTCCGCACGGATGCCGATTTCAAAAAAATTATTTTCGTAGGAAATTTTTTCAATTTCTGCCGTTAGCCTGCCGATCAATCCCTTTAATAATGTGTCATTTTTTTCAAGAAGCTGAAATCGGATTTTGTCATTTAAAATATGCACGACAATCGTAGTGATTCTCTTGATCTCATTTTTAGTGATGATTTTCACAGGTTTTTCGATTCTGTTCACGAGAACTTCTTTAAAATGCAAGATATCTTTCTTATGCGTTTTTCTGTGAATCGAGTAGAGCCATTTGATCAAAAAAATATGTTTATAATGATTTTCCCGCGAATAATGGAGTAGAAGATGGTTTTTATGAATATGATAGGATGAAAACTGATTTTCTATAAAATGAAAAAGATTATAGGTACTCATTTTCGATTCGTCAACATAGATAATAGTATGTTGCGGACCCATTAAAATCTGCATAATCAATCCCATTCAAGGTAGTTGATTATCCGATAGCAATGTTCATTCCAGCTTATTCACATAAAAATTTTAATGTGCTGTACGGAAATGAAGATTATCGTTTTGTCAAAACTGTCGCTAACGCTTGTGCTATGTTTTCGTATGTTTCTAATATAGCAGCCATCTGTTCCAAATACGTCTGCAGTGATTTTTTTTCATAATCCAGTTTTCGTTGTCGTCGGGTAAGTTCACTTATTTTATTGGCAATTTTATTTTTACAGAGTTCAATTTGGTTTACGGTCTTTTTTTTCAGATCTAAAAGTTCTGTTTGGTGATAATTGAGTCTGTTGATCTGTGATTTTAAGGATACTTTTTCTTCAGGTGTTGTTCCTATTTGGTTTTTGAGCCGTAAGACGGCTGCATCATTTTCCGCCAGAGTTTCTTGCAGATCGGTTAGTTTCTCGGAGACAACGTCTTTATTGCTTTTTTCAATACTAACTTCATTCTGACAGTCATTGAATTCATTTTCCGCAATTTGTATTGCTTCTCTTTGGGAGATGATTTTCAGTTTGACCTGTTTGTATTGCATCATGATGGAAATGACGGCACTAAAATTCCATTTTTGCTGTTTGGAATCGGTAATGGCATATTTTTGGACTTTGTTTCCGCTGGCATCAATAATAACTTCATCGGCAAAGTATTTGATGAACGCTTCGGCATTTTTATCCCGATTCTCGACATATTGCAAAAGATTTTTTGCCGTATAGAGGAGAATCTGGTGAAAATACTGCCGCAGTACATATCCGCTGAATCCCTCGACTTTGTTTCTATCTTCCGGTTTTATGATTTCAAGTAATATGATTTCGATCATAGAACGGAATACCGGGATAAATGTTCGGGTAAAGGTGATGTTGTCAATAAGGGAAAAATTTAGTTTTTCAGCAAGGACTTCTCCTAAAATCGGTTCGATATTGTTCCATGCACCTTCCGGAAAATAGGCATTGTACATAGCTTCCATATCTTCAATCGATTCACCGGCAAAGCGTTTATCCGCACCTTCCGCATATTTTCTAGGCGGTGTGTAATGGCGTATTGTGATACGGCCGCGTAAAAAAAAGACAATATCGCGCATATCGAGATTAAATATCTGTTCAATCTGTTGCCGTGTCACTTTTCGGGCCGTATCTATATCGTTATCAAATTTCAGGAAATTCTCTAATATATCTTCACGTATTTTTTCCGGGATCGAAACCAGATAGGAGATCGGGGAAAAATCGGCTTTTCGTTCTAATATGTCGAGGATCGCAATGGTATTCTGATGGAGCATCCGATCATATGCTTCAGACTTTGACGGGTCTGTAAAATGTTTTTTAAGGGCGAATGAGGCAAAAGTAACCTGTACTTCGATCTCCTGATAACTTTTGGAAAAGTATTTGATCAGTGCTTTTCGAATGGAGCCTTTTTTTTCATCAAAAAGCTCTTCATCATTCTCAATCATCAGTTTTTTGAGAAGATCTTTGTATTGTTCCGTCGTAAAGTCAAGGGCATAGAGATGCTTTGGCAAATTCTCTTCCAAGATGGTGACGATATCTAAAATAATTCGGGGATTCATGACTCACCGCGTTTTATCTGAATAAAGTCTAACGCTGAAGAAACGGCATTGATATAACTTGAGAGGGAGGCTTTGCTTGTGTAGGCGATATCAAATGCTGTACCGTGGTCGACGGAGGTCCGGATGATCGGTAATCCTAAAGAGACATTGATGCTTTCATCGAAATAGAGCGCTTTGAGCGGAGCAAGTCCTTGATCGTGATACATCGCCGCTATCATCGAATAATTTTGGCGAAAACGGGGGGTAAATGCGATATCGGGAACGACAGGACCCACAAAAACTTCACGTCCGAGTTGGGCGTTGGCACTCTTGATAGCCGCTTCGATAATCTCCTCTTCATTTCCGAGGACTCCGTGATCTCCCGCATGGGGATTGAGTCCTAAAACAGCGATAGGTTCATGCACCGTCTCAGAAAAAAGTTGGAGCAAAAAGGCTACTAACGGATCGATCTGAATATGAGAAATGACTTCACGTAACGGAATATGTTCAGTATAAAGTGCAACGTAGAGTTTCTCGCATCCGAGCATCATGATCGCATCGGAGTCGAAAAGATCACGCAAAGCATCGGTATGTCCCACATAGTGGATACCTGCTTTCATCCATGCTTCTTTGTGGATAGGAAGGGTGACAATGCCGTCAACCGATTGCATTTTGGCAAGTTCTGTCGCCGCAATAAACGAATCATAGCTGTAACGTCCGCTTGAAGCTGATATTTCCCCGGGTTCAATGGTGAATTCTCCCGGAACTTTATACATATGAAAATCGTTTGGAATTTGGGTATGCAACAAATCTGCCGCCTGATGTGCCATAGTGTAGTTAATGCAGTAAAGCGGATCACAGAATTGTTTAATCTGATTATGGGCTTTGAGGATGATCTCAAATCCTACACCGTTTAGGTCACCGACGCTGATAGCAATACGTTTCAGCGCTGACATAATGCTTTCATATCTTTCACGGCGGATGAGAGCCCTGTAAATACGGAACGGGCTATGATGCTTTGGCCGATATTGAGTTCTTCAATGGTATCGATGGTAACGATAGGGGCAACATTTTGGTAATTCAACCCATGTCCTGCCGCTACTTTTAATCCGAGTGATCGGGCATAATTGGCCGCGTCGACAATGGTGCCGTAGGCATTTTCCAACTGAGAGTCTAACTCACGGCGTGATAGGTTCAGTGATTCAATGCTGTGGTGAGAATGAGGCAGGGCACTGTGGCGCATTGCGTAGATATTGGCATAGCTGCCGGTGTGCAGTTCTATCCACTGCGCACCGAGTCGTTCGGAAGTTTCGATCGCTTCGCGCGTCGGGTCAATAAAGAGAGAGACATCAATCTCGTGTTCATGCAATTTTTTAACGGCGTTGAGAATCGCGTCGTAGTTTCCGATAACGTCTAATCCCCCCTCAGTTGTTACCTCTTGACGTTTTTCAGGAACAAGGGTCGCGCGATGAGGACGCAGTGAGCAGACAATATCGATAATGGAAGGCTCAATCGCACATTCCAGATTGACGGGAAGAGGGGATGATGCAATGATACGGCGTGCATCTTCATCATGAATATGACGGCGGTCTTCCCGCAAATGAATAGTGATTTGGTCTGCACCGCTTTGAGCGCATATCGCCAGTGCCATTAGAGGATCGGGATCGTTAATTTTACGCGCTTCTCTAAGAACGGCAATATGATCAATATTGACCCCTAGGGTCATTTTAGCTCTGTCGACGTGCATAAAAGTCCTTTTTGAATTCAACAAATTTTCCCGTGAGTATCGCTTCTCGCGCTTGACGTACCAGCCATAAATAGTAGTGGAGATTGTGAAGCGATGCGAGACGGAAATAGGTAATCTCGCGCGAGCGGAAAAGATGGTGCAGATAGGCACGGCTGTAGCGGCGGCAAGTGTAGCACTGACAATCGGGATCGATCGGCTCTGCATCGTATTTGTAGGCGGCACCTTTGATGTTTACTTTTCCGAACGTCGTAAAGAGGGTTCCGTTACGGGCATTACGGGTTGGCATGACGCAGTCGAACATATCGACGCCCCGTTCGATGTTTTCGACTAAATCTTCGGGTGTTCCGACTCCCATCAGATAGCGCGGTTTGTCGGCGGGCATCAGAGGGGTAGTGTGCTCTACCGTATCGTACATGAGGTTATTGGATTCTCCGACCGATAATCCTCCGATAGCAAATCCGTCATAATCCATTGCACACAGTTCTTCAGCCGATTGGGTACGGAAATTAAAATCGGTTCCCCCCTGGATGATCGCGAAGATATTTTGATTGATTCCGATCCCTTTGCTCTGGTTGTTGAGGTGATAATCGATCGATTGCTGTGCCCACTGTGTGGTGCGCTGGATCGAGGTTTTGATCCGCTCCTGCGTAGCGGGGAGGGCGACGAGATCATCGAGGATCATCATGATGTCACTGTTCAGATTGTTTTGGATATCGATCACTTTTTCGGGGGTAAAAAAATGTTTGCTGCCGTCGATGTGGCTTCTAAACTCGATCCCCGATTCGGTCGGTTTGGAGATATCGCTGAGACTGAATGCCTGAAATCCGCCGCTGTCGGTCAAAAAGCTGTTCGGATAGGTCGTATAGCCGTGCAATCCTCCCATTTTGGCGACCGTTTCATCTCCGGGGCGTAAATACATGTGGTACGTATTGGCAAGAATGATTTGGGTATCCAAAAGTTCAGTCATATCTGCCATGTCGAGCGCTTTTACCGATCCTACCGTCCCTACGGGCATAAAAATAGGGGTTTGGATTGTAGAGTGTGCCGTAGTGATGGTACACGCTCGTGCTTTGCCACACGTGGCATCGACTTTAAATTCCATTCAAAACCTTGTTTTTTCATTATTTTACCGTACATTGGGTTTATAGGCAACTCCAAAGCATTTACACTCTATAATACCGAAAACATTTATGCAGGAAATTTTATGAGCATCGAGCACTCACAAGCAGCCTTTGAAAAAGCACAGCAACTTATTCCGGGCGGTGTAAACTCCCCCGTCCGCGCATTCAAAAGCGTCGGCGGAATCCCCCGTTTTATATCACGAGGTGAGGGCGGTTATCTGATCGATATCGATGAAAACCGCTATGTTGACTATGTTCAAAGCTGGGGTCCTCTAATTTTCGGTCATCGTGATGAGAGTATCGAAAATGCGGTGATCGAAGCGGTTAAACACGGGCTTAGTTTCGGTGCCCCAACCGAAGCGGAATCTGAGCTTGCAGAGCTTATTATCTCGATTTACGATTCGATAGAAAAAATCCGTTTTGTTAGCAGCGGAACCGAAGCCGTTATGAGCGCTATCCGTCTTGCGCGAGGATTTACAGGGCGTGATGATATTGTTAAATTTACGGGGTGCTACCACGGGCACAGCGATGCGCTTCTTGTCCAAGCGGGTTCAGGTGCCGTGACGTTCGGAACACCGAGTTCACCGGGGGTTCCTGCCGATTTTACCAAACACACGTTATTGGCCGAATACAACAATATCGAAAGTGTCAAAAAATGTTTCCAAGACAGCCCGGGGATTGCCTGTGTCATTATCGAACCGATTGCCGGAAATATGGGACTCGTCCCCGCGAGCAAAGATTTTCTTGCCGAACTGCGCGCAGTGTGTGATCAATACGGTGCATTGCTGATTTTCGACGAGGTTATGAGCGGATTTCGTGCGTGTCTGCACGGTGCGGAGAGCATTACGGGAACCAAACCTGACCTTGTGACTTTGGGTAAAGTGATCGGCGGCGGTATGCCGGTCGGTGCGTTCGGCGGACGTCGTGAGATTATGGCGCATCTCTCGCCTGAGGGAGGCGTCTATCAGGCGGGAACCCTCAGCGGTAATCCGGTAGCGATGGCGGCAGGATTGGCTTCGATCAATAAACTCAAAACCAATGCACGGGTTTTTAACGTCCTCGAAGAGCGCGCTAAACGGTTGATGAACGGCTTTGCCGAAGCGGCTACTAAACACAATATCGGCTTGCAAACGGATGTACGCGGGTCAATGTTCGGGTTTTTCTTCAGCGGTGAATCGGTAACCAATTTTGCGGAAGCGTTGAAAAGTGACACGGCTCGGTTTGCCAAGTTTCATTCGGCGATGCTCGACGCGGGATTCTATTTTGCCTGCTCACAATTTGAGACGGGCTTTATCTCTACCGCAACGACCGATGCAATGATCGAAGAGACGATTGCCGCAGCAAATAAAATCTTCGGAGAACTGTAATGGAAGAAAATACGCAAGAAAAACCCCGTTTAAAACCGATTATCGAAGGGGCGGAAACTCTATCCCTCGGTATTTCGATGGTCGTTGCCGTTTTGATCGGTGTAGCCATCGGATTGGGGCTTAAAAAGCTAACCGGCATCACTTGGCTTCTGTGGGTCGGTGTCGGAATCGGGATTGCCGCTGCGATCATGAATGTCTATAAAGCTTACAGCAAACAGTACAAAGAGTTCGAAAAGCTAGCGAAAGACCCGCGCTATAACATGGGGCAGCCTCAAAAAGACGATGATGAGGACGAAGATTGATGCTGAGCAGTTTTCTAGTCGCGATGATCTCGTCGATGCTTATCGTTATGGGATCGCTCTATTCGTATCGAAACATGATTCGTAGCCGTATCGGTGACGTGAATGTAGAGGATATCAAAGACAGCATAGATATGATGGATGATCCGTATGATCTGTACGAAGAGGAACGGGAGCAGGAAATTACCGATATCAAGCAGATGATTAAAGAAGAGAAAGCGCGCCAAAAAGGCAATGTACTCAAAAATACGACGCAAAATGCTTCAGCGATGGTATCCGTTTATCGCCTAATTCCCTATGCAGTTTTGATTTTGGGCTTTATCGCGCTGAGCAACAGCCATGCATTATCGGTATTGCCGTATTTGATCGGATTGGCTGCAGGAATACCGCTAGGGTATTTGACGGCTAAAAGGCTGTTTGTTTCATAATTATAAGAAAATAAAATATATTAACTAGACGTTAACATAAATGAATTTACAATTTCCCAGATATATAATCGTAAATAAAATATCAAAAGGGGTTAGCATGCAGATTTCAAAAATTATCATCTCATTTCTACTTAGCGTCACACTGTTCACGCAAGTGTCATGGGCACAAATCGCCTCCACAGAGTTGGTTTTAACCTCCCCATCAGCAGTATCTTCACAAGATAAAGTTTCTCAATTTGTTGCACGCGAGGATGTTGCTAAAGCATTTGAAGAAATGGGTGTAGATCCTAAAATGATCGAATTGAAAGTTGCATCGTTAAGCGATGACGAAGCAAGAACAATTGCTTCAAAAATTGATACTTTGCCGACTGGTGGAGACGGTGGGAGTATAATCGGTGCGATTGTTTTTATTTTTATTGTTTTATTGATTACGGATATTCTCGGACTTACGAAAGTCTTTAATTTTACTCGCCCTGTACGTTAAACGTGGTGGTACGAGACGGCTTTCTCTTATTCTATACAATAGCTGCTGCTTTAATATTAAGCGGTTGCACCCCTAAAGATCCTCTCCTACCCGGGAGAGTGTATCCGTCGATATCTATGAGTGTTCCTTTTATTCCGCCGCGTACAGATTTATGTGGTTCGACATCCATTCAAATGGTTTCATTGTATTGGCAGTCTATCAACGGTTACACACCTAAATTATCGTTGCCGGAGCTTGATCAACGGACACTGATCCCTCTCAAAGGAGGGACGTTGCAAGCAGAACTGGTGATTGCCGCACGTGCAAACGGATTTATAGTCTATCCACTAGAGCCGAATTTTGATGCATTATTTGATGAACTTTCCGCACATCATCCGGTTATTGTTTTGATCAATCGTAGTTATTCATGGTATCCGTTATGGCATTATATGCCTGTGAACGGATACGATGAAAAGAGGCGGGAGATTTTAACCCATTTCTCAGATCAGCCGAATGAACCGATAGCGGTTGAAACTTTTGCAGAGTTGTGGAAACGCAGTCAAAATTGGGGGGTTGTTCTTCTTCCACCGGGTGAGATACCCGCATCAGCTTCATCAAAAAAATTCTTGCGCTCTGTATTTGAATTGGAAAAAACCGGTATGGTTGATGAAGCGATTCAAAGCTATAAAAGTGCTCTGGCCCGCTGGCCGGAAGAATCAGATATCTATTTTATTTTAGCCAATAGCTATTACCGCATACATCGTTTTGTTGAAGCGGAGGAGAGTTATCGTCATTTTTTATTGATAAATCCTACTCACCCTCTTGCTATTAATAATTTGGCAATATTATTATCGAAAACAGGGAGAAAAATAGAAGGGATAAATCTATTGGAAGGTGCAGTAAGCAAGGACCCTGAGATTCAAAAAATGCTCCAAGAGACGCGTGAAGAGATTTTAAAAAATTGATTATTTCACAATCATCGGAACGTTGATTGTGATCTTGTTCTCTTTGTGATCGATAAAGAGATTATTCTCTTCTGCTAAATGGGTAATCTCCGGCAGGTATTTGCGGGCAATTGAATCGGCAGATATCTCAATGGAAAAAAGTGAATATTTTTCCCCTTCAAATTTGATATGTTCACCGACACGGAAAAATAGTCGGGTCAGTATTTTGTCATTGTTACCCATAGAGATATAAATCTTATTGAGAAGTTTGATAAAAATTTCGGTGTGAAGACGGATTTCAGGGATGGTCGGATCGAGCTCTTTGAGATATTTAGTGGACGAACCGATCGAATTTGAACTAATGCACAAATCGATCAGCGTATAGACATTAACCAACTGCCCGTCAGGTTTTTGTGCCGTAAATTGGAATGACGGGAGCTGATAGAGTCGGATGCCGATTTGTTCTTCATCCTCATAACCAACCGTAATACCGAAAAATTTAAATCGGCCGAATTCGAGTTCCAAAAAGGTTGTTTTGAATCCGAATGACGAGTTGGCATAGGTAGTCGCTATTTTATAGATAGCGGAAGCGTCTATCGCACCGAGGAGGTATTGTGCCTCGGTATTGAGGGACACGATTTTACCGTTGGAATTAAAAAGGATAAACGGATTAAAATCGTACTCAATCCATTGCTGATCAAACGTCATCAGTCCTCGATGTAGTTTTTAAGTTTACGACCCACTTTTGGGTGTTTCAGCTTTTTGATCGCGCTGCTTTCGATTTGGCGGACACGTTCACGGGTAACATTAAGCTCTTTACCGATCTCTTCGAGAGTACGGTCACTCTCGTCATCCATGATTCCGAAACGCATTTTAATAACCGCTTTTTCACGTTCATTAAGCTGCTCTAGAACGCTTTCGATTTGAACCTTCAAATCGTCTTTCAAAATGGCATCGCTCGGAGAGAGAGACATTTTATCTTCGATGAAATCTCCGAAACGTCCGTCTTCTTCGTTACCGATAGGAGCTTCGAGAGAGATCGGCTCTTTGGTGATTTTGATGACGTTTTTGACTTTTTCAACCGAAAGCCCCACTTCTTCCGCGATGGTTTCGACATCCGGCTCTTTTCCGTGCTCTTGGAGATGTTTACGCATGATTTTATTGATACGGTTGATCGTCTCGATCATATGGATCGGGATACGGATGGTACGTGCCTGATCGGCGATCGCACGGCTGATTGCCTGACGGATCCACCATGTCGCATAAGTCGAAAATTTATACCCTTTTTGGTACTCGAATTTATCAACCGCTTTCATTAACCCGATATTCCCCTCTTGGATCAAATCGAGGAAAGGGAGGCCGCGGTTGGTATAGCGTTTAGCGATGGAAACGACCAGACGGAGATTCGATTTTGCCATCCGTGTTTTAGAGACCTCGGAGATGTTTTTACCCCGTTTGATCTGCTCCAAAATGTCGGCCAGTTTTTCCGGTTCCATGTTAAAGCCGCCTTTGGACGCCTCTTTGGTCTGGATCAGTTTTTTGATCTCCATATAGGTACTGACCATCGTCGCTTCGGGAACTTTAGTCGCAATCTCTTCTTTGGTCAGATCGCAGATTTTATTGAGAATCAATGTGTGATTCTTTTTGAGCTGATCGTTGAATAGCGGAAGCTTATATTCAAGTCGTTTCAACTCACGGTCAAATCCTTCGTCACTGCGCAGTGCCGTCTCCATTGAACGTACAAGCTCGTTGATCAGTTTAGAGGTCGGCCCGAGATCGAGCAATGCCTCTTTCAGCATTTTTTTCTTGAAGCTGACATTGAGGAAGAATAGTACATATTCCGCATCCATCTCATCGATAGAGCGTTCTTCCAACATTTTTTCTGTCGCTTTTACCCACTCTTTTTTCGCTTTTTCAAGTGCTTTAAAAGAAGTTACGACTTTTTCTACCCGTTTTTTATCTTTTACCGACGGGGCTTTTTCGGTTGATTCATCATCATCACCCTCGTCATCGCTATCATCTTCACTGTCGTCTTCGTTCTCTTCTTCAAAGCTTTTGAAAAGTTCTTTGACACGACGTTCGCGATTGATTAGCGGGTCTTTATAGTCAAGGATGAAATCGATCAGATAGGGAACCGAGCAGATCGCATCGATAATAATACCTTCCCCCATCTCCATACGTTTGGAGATTTCAACTTCTTCTTCTTTAGTAAGAAGAGGGATTTGCCCCATTTCGCGAAGATACATACGTACAGGGGAATCAGAACGCGACCACTCTAGCAATTCATGCTGTTTAAGAATGTCGAACTCGTCTCCGCTCGCCTCTTCGATGTATTTCAGCTGTGCGGCACGTTTGGCGGCGGCTTCTTGCTGATTGAGCATTTTGGCGTGTTCAGAAGAGGTAAATAGGCAGATTTTATGTTTCTGAGCCAATTTAAGGATGTTTTTTGCTTGTGCAAGGGTAGGCTGTTTGTCAAAAGGATCGACAATTGTTTCATACGTGAGACAATTTTTGGATTTATGTTCGGAAAATAGGGTTTCGAGATGTTTATTTAGATCTTTGACACTCATACGAGGAGGACTCCCTTAACGTTAAAAGAGTTGGATTATACCGAAATTTTTCTTAAAGAGTGTTATTTTATGATTGTTTTTAAAATTTGCATAGTGTGGAACACTTGTTGCTCACTAAGCCGTAACACTCCACAAGGATGATGAATGCAGACCGGATATTATGCGGCAACAGGCGGGATGGTAGCGCAGTTTAATCGTATGGACACGATTGCGTCGAATCTTGCCAATGCCAATACTGCTGGATATAAAAGAGATCAATTGATTACGGGAGACTTCGCACGTTTGTATAAAACAGCGCAAAGCGAGCTTCCGATCGCCAATCAAACGGAGGCAGCGGCTCAATATTTTAATCGTGCACTTTCCCGCGTTCCTCAAATCACTGATGCGTATACCGACCAAAGTCTGGGTGCGATGCAGCGGACGGATAACACGTTTGACCTGGCCCTTTCCAAAGAGGGTCAGTTTTTTGCGGTCAATACACCGCAGGGGATCCGTCTTACCCGTGACGGCTCATTCACTTTGAATGATGAAGGGAAACTGGTCAATAAACAAGGGCACGAAGTTCTTGCGGCTGATAAAACACCGATAACTTTCAATCCGCAGGACAGTGTCATCACACTCGATAAAAACGGTCAGTTTTCAACCAATGTCCCGGGAACGACACAGATGGTTGCCAATAAAAGACTTTTAGTGGTAGAACCTCAAAATATCAGAAACATTACGAAAGAAGGGAACAACCTTTATTTGCCAGAAGCGGCTGATCCTCTTACGCCGTTGGCGGAAAGCGGAAGCGTTATGCAGGGATTTATTGAAAAAAGTAATGTCAATGCCGTCAATGAGATGATCGCTTTGGTCGAAGCAAACCGTTTGGTGGGGATGTATCAAAAAGCGATGGATTCGCAAATGAATGATCTAAATAAAGACGCGATTGAAAAACTCGCGGTAACACGTCGATAAGATAAGGAAATAAGACTATGATGCAATCACTTTATACCAGCTCAACGGGGATGCTCTCTATGCAAACCCAAATCGATACCACTGCCAATAATATTGCCAACGTTAATACCATGGGATATAAAAAATCCCGTGCCGAATTTGCCGATTTGATGTATAAAGTCATGACCTATGCCGGAACCTCCACCAGCGATACGACCAAATCACCGACGGGGATCGAAGTGGGGCTTGGGGTACGTCCTACATCAATCAATAAAATCTTTACCGAGGGGAGTTTGAAACAAACGGATAATTCTCTTGATTTGGCGATTACCGGAAAAGGTTTTTTCAAACTCGAACTGCCGAACGGAACCGAAGTCTACAGCCGCAACGGTTCTTTTAAAATAGATGAAAACGGAACGATCGTAAACTCTGACGGGTACAAACTGGTTCCGGAAGTCGTTATTCCCGAAGATGCTACCAACATCAGCATCGGTACCGACGGTATCGTCAGCGTTACTCAATCGGGGCAGGCCCAAGCAACCCAAGTGGGGCAAATCTCTTTGACCAGTTTTATTAATCCGGCCGGTTTGCATGCGATGGGGGATAACCTTTTTGTGGAAACTGACAGTTCGGGTCAGCCGATCGAGGGGACTCCGGGTGAAAACGGGATCGGAAATATCCGACAGGGGTTTGTAGAACTTTCAAACGTTCAATTAGTCGTCGAGTTAACGGATCTTATTACCGGTCAGCGCGCATACGATGCAAATTCCAAAGTCATTACCACAAGTGATGAAATGCTTGCGACAACGAACGGCTTGAAACGTTAATAAATCTTCCTAATCAGTGCCATTATGATGGCTTCTGATTTTAAATTCTACTTTACTGTAATCTTACTCGTTTATAACTCATTTGCTATTTATTCCAGCTAATTTTTTATTGTTCCAGAGTATTAAATAAAAGGAATCATAAAGAGAAAGGGAATATAATCGTTTTCAATTGTGAAATGGTAGGAGTATATATCATGAGTTTTGGAACTATCAAGAGTAAATTAACGCTTTTTTTTACGCTATTGATTGTAGGATTTTCAATCATCGCGTATCTGACTTTCAAAGGGAATGCCGATGCCGATAGAGCTATAAAAAGAGTTGGCGATATAGGAAGTTTGGAAACCTCAGAAGCAAAACTTATGATGAATTTAAGAGGCTATCAGCTCTTGTTTGATGAGACATATGCACAAAACTATGAACATGAGTATGAGTCAATTGTCAAAAATTTAAATTCCCTTCTTAACCAATCCCGAGCAGAAATAGCAAAAACTCAAATTAAAGAGATATTAGTACTAATAAAAGAGTGGAAGGAGAGTAATGATGAGAGGGTTAAGCTAATTAAACAGTACAAAAAAGAGATCAATAGTGACGCTTTTTCTGTTTCTGAAAATGGAAAAAGACTAGCTGCCCTTACACTCTTGTCTGCTGATAGATACAAAATCATAGAAGAAAAAATTTCTATTTTTAAAGAAGGTGTAGAGAAAAGAAATCTTAAATATATAAGAGATAGCTCTGTATCCTCAGAACTAACGATAGCTCTTATTGTACTACTCTCTATCGGAACTTTTTTACTACTTTTGAAGTCTATAAACTTTTCTATTTCAGCAGCAAAAAAAGGGTGTGAGGAGATCAAGAACAGTAAGGATTTAACAAAAAAAATTGTGACCGGGACTAAAGATGAAATTGCTGATGCAATGGACTATGTTAATGAACTTTTGAGCAATCTTGCCAAAGCGATAGACGATGCAAAAAAATCGGCAACAGAAAATGCTTCAGTAGCGGAAGAATTATCTACAACAAGTCTACAGATAGGAAAACGCACTGAAGATACTTCAATTGTTGTAAATGAGACAAAACAAAGTTCAAATGATGTTTCTGAATTGCTAAGCAATAGTGAAGATGAGTCCAAAAAAGCAGAAGAGGAAATAAGAGAAGCTTCATCCGAGGTGTCCGATGCTGCTAAAGATGTCTTGTCCGTGTCCGGTGCATTGCAGCTTATTGTTGTCGAACAGATGGAACTGTCAGGACAGTTAGAGAGACTATCATCTGAAGCAGAACAGGTAAAAACAGTACTTTCGGTTATTACAGATATCGCTGATCAAACAAATTTATTGGCACTGAATGCCGCAATTGAAGCGGCTCGTGCCGGAGAACATGGAAGAGGCTTTGCTGTAGTGGCCGACGAAGTTAGAAAACTGGCAGAGAGAACTCAGCAAAGTTTGACCGAAAGCAATGCTACCGTATCTGTCATTGTTCAATCTATTCTTGATGCAACGGAGTCTATGTCCAAAAGTGCGAAAAAACTTGAAGAGTTAGGAAAACGCTCCAAGGAAGTAGAATCTACAATGAATAAAACAGTCAATATCATTGCCGATGCAGCAAAAATAGCTAACCAAACGGCAGAAGATGCATCTAACGGTAACTCAAAAACCAAAGATGTAATCATGCGAATCGATACTATCAACAAATTATCAATGACAAATGCCAGAAGCGTAGAAGAGATTGCAGCCGCCGCTGAACATTTGGCAAAAAGAGCAGAAAGTTTAAGCTTGTCACTGGCGCAGTTTAAAACATCATAATTTGCACCAACAGACATAAAAGCCTTTTAATAGGCTTTAAAACTCTTTCAACACATCTTTGCTATAATCCAGTCAATTTTACGTACCATAGGATTTTTGATGCAAAAAATTGAAGGGAAAGTTTGGAATTTCGGTAAAGATATCGATACAGACTTGATTATTGCTGCCCGTTATCTCAACACCTCAGACCCGAAAGAGCTTGCCAAACATGTCATGGAAGATGCCGATCCGACATTTGTCAGCAAAATGACACCGGGCGATATTATCGTAGCCGATGAAAATTTCGGATGCGGTTCGTCACGCGAACATGCTCCTATCGCACTTAAAGCGGCGGGCGTAGCAGCGGTTATCGCACCGACGTTTGCCCGTATTTTTTACCGTAACGCTTTTAACATGGGATTGCCGATTTTTGAACTTCCCGAATCTTTAGAGATTAAAGAGGGAGAATCGGTCAGTATCGACATGGATGCAGGGACGATTACCAATACTACAAACGGGAAAGTCTACAAATTTATTCCAATTCCGCCGTTTATGCAAGAACTTATCGCGGCAGGCGGTTTGATGAATTATGCAGAAGCCGAAATTGCCGCACAGGAGAAATAATTGATGAAAAGTTACAATATTGCCTTGATTAAAGGGGACGGAATCGGTCCTGAGATCATTGATGAAGCCGTTAAAGTTTTAGATGCGGTTGCAGCGTGCGAAAATATCGAGTTTAACTATCAAGAAGCCCTGATGGGAGGGTGTGCTTACGAC
>Ga0209340_1001279_pt1 | contig 19004 bp, 15 predicted proteins | sample EPASupsiteSAE323_FD_187266 | JGI IMG/M metagenome (GOLD analysis project Ga0209340, IMG submission 187266) | Bioremediated contaminated groundwater from EPA Superfund site, New Mexico - Sample SAE3-23 (SPAdes) (version 2) | ecosystem: Environmental > Aquatic > Deep subsurface > Groundwater >... | reverse complement strand
TTCTCAAATAATTTCATAATGAATTTACGAGCCGGATATATGGATTATCATCTCAATTTTCGTGCTAAAACTCAGCTTCCCAATATTTACGATTATTACTATGGGCATAATTACGGGGGATACTGTTATGATTCGCTGTACACGCGAAACCGGTTTCAAATTCAGGGAGACGCTGCTACATTTATTGAAAATGTCCTTGGAAACCATGAATTAAGATTCGGAATCGATTTTCAGTATTCAAAAGATTTACGCGAGGATTCGTATTATAGGGATGATCTCGGCGGGAGTTTTTATTCGTCGTATAACGGTTATTTGTATGAAGTCCAATTTCAACAGGATTATTCCCGTAAAGAAAAGAAAATTGATATTAGCGGGTTTATTTCCGATCAATGGGATCCCACGGATAGATTAGTTTTAAATTTAGGCCTTCGTTTCGATCACCAGGAAGGAATTATACCAAAACAGGGAGAGAACAGGGTTTCGGTTTTTGGATTCAACCCACAGGTTGAGAAACAATTTACTGCATTTAAATTAAATAACATCGCTCCTCGGCTTGGTATATCTTATGTTCTCACTAACGACTGGAAAACCGTTTTAAAAGTTACTGCAAACAGGTATTACAGTTCGATTCCTATCCAGTATTTTACTTCAGCTAACCCCAACAATGCGCTTTCATGGAAGTATTCCCTTGATGGAACCATGAAAATATTACCCGGTACGCTTTATGGTATTTCTTATGCAGGTGGTTCCACTGTGGGCCCCGATTTAAAAACTCCGTACACAGATGAAATTTCATTCGGTATCGAACGCGAACTGAATCGAGATATGAAAGTCAGTGCCCGGTACATCCTGAAATGGGAGAAAAATCTCATCGAAGATGTTGATTTAGCGGTTCTTGATTATGAAAAACTTAAAGCAGGTGAACCACTTGATACGTTGTGGAAAAATTATGTAAAGATTCTCCGTTATGATTCGTTTGATGGGAATCCTTATACATTTTATCAGCAGCTATATTCTTACACGCCAAACATTTTAATAACCAATCCCCCCGGTGCCCGCCGTTCGTATAATGGACTTGAAATAGAATTGGAGAAACGGTTTTCCAATAAGTGGGGCATGAATGCATCATATCTCTACTCCAGGTCCAAAGGATTAATCGGAACCGATTATAATGAAAGCTGGTCAGGTCAGGATTATTTTAATGATCCCAATGCTCATATTAATGCGTATGGGACATTGGAATCCCAGCGCCGCAACCAGTTAAAGGTACAGGTTATATACCAGGCTCCTTTAGGCATCAATATTGGTACATATTTCAGGTATTTATCCGGGCTCCCGTGGACCAGGATGATTGGGACAAGTGATGGAATCTGGGATGAAGCCACTATAAATCACTTTATATACGCTGAACCCAGGGGAAGTCATCATCTCCCTGACTTAGCTATTCTTGATCTCCGCATCGGGAAATCCATTACGCTTCCCCGTCATCTCGGTTGTTTATCGGTTTTTGTCGATATATTTAATGCTTTGAATGCGAAAACCGCGACCTCCGTCTGGAATTACTCAAGCCGAAATACTATTATAAACGGACATATCGTCCAATATGGGGAAAAGACTTCCATGCTCAGTTCCAGGAGTTTCAGGCTTGGGGCACGATTCGAGTTTTAGTATATAACTCAAATTCAACCGTTTTATAAAGGGCTCCGAATTGTGAATATTATTTTCTGATCGGTTGCCAGGTGAGTTGGCTGCCAGCTTTTTGAATTTCAGTAGGAAAAACAGGAAGCTGGCTGCTGACTTTTTAAATTCTAATGCGGAATTTACGGTTTTCTAATGCGGAACGTGTCAAAGTTATAGTATAAGTTAGGTAAAGTTATAGTATAACTCTGGTAAAGTTATAGTATAAGTTTGGCAAAGTTATAGTATAACTTTTGGTATTTCCGGTAGGCGAAATTCAAATGTCCTGTTCAGGATTTCAAAATTCAATCGAGATTTTGTCTTGTTCAATTGAAAAAAGGGGACACACAAAGAACTCTCTTCTTCCTTCTCTCAGTGCCTCCGTGTGCTCCGTGAGAAACAATCTTTCAACTCAGAACTCAAAACTATCTCTTTTTTTCACCCTTCACATTTCAAACTTCACCCTTCAAAACCGCCGTCCCCAAATTTCTATCTTGAAGTTGACATTTATTGGAAATGATTTATAATAAAGGATTGTGAGGAATAATATGAAAACACAAAATGCATATTTACCCATTGAGGCTATCGTCAATTTGCTCAATGCAGTGGATGCAAAAGCAAAAGAAAAAATTTTTGAGGAAGTTTTCATCGGATGTGACACCAATCCGCTTTCAAGAGAGGAAAAAGAATCTGTAGAATTGGCAATGAATGATTTTCGAAAGGGAGAGACTGTATCTTGGACAATTTCAAAATAGAATTTTCAAAAGATGCATTCAAAACATATAATAAGCTGAATATATCGCTGAAAAAACGGATTGATCGAGTTTTTATTATGCTGTTGCAAGGTGAGATCGTTGATTTATAGCCTGTTAAAGGTACTATAGATATCTATCGTTTGAGAGTAGGAAATTATAGGATTTTATTCAAGAGAATGCAGGAAGAGAGAGTCTATCTTATTGTGAAGATTGGTACCAGAGGTGGTGTGTATAAATAATGTTGTTTTGCTTCTTCCGTGATTTGGTTTGTATTCGGAATATCATGAATCGCGCGCCAACTTAACGCCAGGAATGTATTTCCTTGACACTTCTTTTCACACTTCACATTTCAAACTTCAATTGCCGTCCCAAAAAACGACAAAATTATGTCGTCATAACCAGGCTATATTTTTCAATGAATCGGTGATCTTTTTCCATAAGCATTAGCATTCTCTGGGCAGGGCCTTGAGGATCATTTTTACCTGCTTCCCAGGCTTCGATTGTTTTTTTTGAAACACCGATGATATAAGCAAACGCCGACTGGGAGAAACCCAATTTATTACGAATCTCTTTGATCTTTGATGAAGAATAATGAGGTAAAGGTGCAATCGATATTTTTCTTGACCGAACGCCTTCTACTTTTTTTCCTTGTTCGTAATCAACCGCCTGTTTCAGTGATTCGATCAAGCTTTCTCCGACTGTCATATCGCTATATTTTTTTTTCATCTGATTTTCTCCTTAATTCATCTTTTAGTTGATCGACAAGTTTCTTGATAACCTGTTTCTCCTTTTCTGAGATATTTTCTTTTTTACTTTTTGGGTAAACAGATAGCAAGTATATTTTTTCGTAGAAAAGGAAATCCACATATAATACACGAATTCCACCGCTTTTTCCTTTTGTCTTTAATGCCCATCTCAGTTTTCTTACTCCGCCGGTATTTTTTATAATATTCCCTGAATCCGGGTTAATACTGAGATATTCTTGTAGTTCTTTTAAGTCATCATCGGAAAGGTCTAATTCTTCCCAGAGCTTATTAAAGATATCCAGGCTAATAAATTCGCGGTTCATGGATATATTATATGCCCTATTTAATAGGGTGTCAACATAGATTAATTCTTTTTAAAGCTTTGACATTCCAGAGCGTAAAACGCCTCCGTTACAAACACAAAAAAGGCGCTTCGCACCTCTGACACTGACACTGATCGCTGACACTTCTTTTCTTTTCACCCTTCACATTTCACACTTCAAAAAGTGAGTGGACCGGTGCTTTACTTTTTTACTTTTTGGGATTGAGCCCGCTTGGTGGAAGTGTGAAGGGGTTCTCTCTTTCTAAAATCCTAAAACATGTTAGATATCAAGACTTATCACTGCAATATTGACAATTCTACCCTTTTACAATATGATATAAATATGGAAAATTCAGAATTAAAAATAAAAACATTTAAAAAACCCCTGCGAATATTTGAAAAATCAGGAACTGTTATCCCTGAGAATTCTTATTATGTATTCCTTGAAGGTGTTGTTAATACAGATGGTCAGGATATAAAAACAATGATCGATCGAGGCCGGTATTTTTCAATGTTTGCCGCCCGTCAAAGTGGGAAAACGACATTTCTTGAAAGTACCCGGAGACAGCTACATCTTGATAAAACATATATTGTGATTCTTTTAAGCTTCCAAAAATATAAAAACGTTGAAAAGGAAATATTCTATTCACTGGTCCAGGATGACATATATACGCAATTATCCAGGAGACTTAAAGAAATTGGATGCGATAAACTCGACAGCGTATCCGGTTTCTTAGAAAAACACCGAATTAAAGACCATATCTCGTTTACAGTACTTTTCGAGGAGTTAAACCGGATACTTTTATTTAAAAAGATTGTCATTCTAATCGATGAATTTGACGGCATTCCCCAAAATGAATTGGAAAATTTCCTTTCATCTCTCCGTGACCTTTATTTAAAATATAAATCCGAGAAACAAAAAGCGCTTTATTCAGTTGGCTTAATAGGAATTCGGAATATAGCCAAATTAGTTGTTGGAGGGGTTTCTCCTTTTAATATTGCAGATCATGTTAAGCTTCCCCCGTTCTCGCTCCAAAATGTTCGCGATCTTTATGCCCAATACACAGAAGAAACCAACCAACCGTTCACGGAAGAAGCTGTAAAAAAAATCTATGAAGAAACCGCAGGCCAACCCTGGCTTGTCAATCGATTGGGAACGATTTTAACTGTAGATGTCAAACCGGGAACCATTGACCCGATCGATACAACCGATGTCGAAAAAGCCATCCGAATACTCTTGTTTGAAAGGAATGACCATTTCGATAATCTCCTTGAAAAAGTAAAACTCTACAAAGAAACATTTGTTGAAATCGTTTTCGATGGAGTTGAATATGATCCGAACGATGCCAATCATTCCTGGTTAGAGCAATATGGTTTGATAAAAAACAGGGATGAGCACGCTGTGGTTTCGAATAACATCTATAAAAACAGGTTTCTTAAAACATTTTTTAAAGAAGTCTCTGCTTCTGTAGATCCACAGGTAAGGAAATATATACTGCCGGGAGATCGGTTAAATATAGAAAAAATATTATCGGATTTCAGCCGGTATATCGGGCAAATAGGTGCGAAAGCGTTTTATCAAAAAGAGAACCCGTATGAACGGACGGGGCAATTTCTCCTGACAGCATGGCTGTACCAGTTTGTAAAGGATGGAGAGGGTGAGTTAAGATATGAAGTGCCGAGTGGATTGGGTAGAATGGATATTCTCCTGGTTTACAAAGGAACCCGTTATATTATCGAAACCAAAGTAAAACGGTTTGAGTCGTTGGAAACCTTATTAAAAGAAGGAGTTGAACAGGTATCGGGGAGCTATCTTCAGCCTGAGAATGTTGAAGAAGGATACCTTGTCATTTTTGATATAAAAACCAGGGTGGGAAATGAGTTTCAACCGAGATATTTCCCGGTAGGGACTCGCAGGATTACAGCAGTTGTAATCGGAATAGGGAAAAGGTAAAGCGAGAGCAGCCCACCCACCTTTTTGTAAAAAGGTGGGGCCAAAAGCTTTTGATAGTAGGTGCAGTCCGATGCAGGATAAAACTTTTCCTGTATTGTATATTTATTAAGAATATGATAAAAATTACGGGAGGAGAAAATCATGTCAGAATTATCAAGCTCTCTAACAGATGTGCAAATCCGCCAATTCAGGATGCCGGATTATGATGCGGTAATGGAAACCTGGGAAATATGCAAACTTCCTTCGAAACCTTCAGGACGTGACAGCCGCGAGAAAATAGAAAAAGAAATCACGAAAGATACTGCCTTCTTCCTGGTTGCTACCCTTGAAGATAAAGTGATCGGAACCGTCCTGGCTACTAACGACGGAAGAAAAGGCTGGATTAACCGCCTTGCGGTTCTACCTGCCTACAGACACCAGGGAATCGCTAAAATGCTCCTGGAAAAAGCAGAATCCCACCTCTATAACCTTGACCTGGAAATCATCGCTTGCCTGATCGAGAACGATAACCTTACTTCAATGGATTTCTTCGGGAAAGCAGGATATAAAAAACATACCGAAATCACCTACTTCTCCACCCGAAAACACCAGGACGTTTAAACGACTATTCATATCTCGGTAGTCCCTTGTTACTTTAAAGATGAGAATTAAATTGACAAATACTGCAATTTTGGGTATATTGATAATTCATTAGTGAAACGAAATGCAGAAAAACAAACGAGGGTACCTGGATGAAAACTAGAATTATTATACTCGCAATATTCTTTTTTATTACAATATGGCCGGCTTTCCCGGCAGCAAAGAAAAACACGATCGGAAACGTCGATTATACTGTAGGAGCCAAATTATCCTTTACCAGGATACCTGTCTGGCTCAACCCCCAAACCGATACAGAAACAAAAACAAGCAATACTCTTTCGCTTTCTTACCTGGATATATACGGAGATGTAGCACTTTCAGAGTATATCACCCTCGGGCTTTCCGTTGGATATGCAAGCCACTCAATGAGAAAAACAGTTGAGTTCAACACGCTTCCCCTTTCAGTTCAATTACAGGGTAAGACATTCGCCGGAGTTTTACTTGGAGTACATGCCCGGTCGAATTTCTTTTCATGGGATAATTTTACATTTCAAAGCAATGCGCAGGTATTGACATTCATGGAATCAACGCAAAATCTACCGGTAACACTGGATTTGGCGAAAGGAAATGCGGAAATCAAACACTCGATCACAGAGAGCTCTATCGATCTGCTGGTGCAATACGAAGGCCTTTCTTCCTGCAATATCTACGCAGGGCCTCAACTGGCATGGGTCAGTGGGGATTATAAAGTAAACGAGACGATAGAAACCCTCCAGGGAAGCCAGGAACTGTCTTACAAACAGAAAAAACTATTCGGTATCATTGCCGGCGCTCACATGGAAGTGGGAAACTTCGACATCAAAGCGGAACTCTCTCTCTTCTCCCGTACAGGAGTTGGCGTCCGGGTTTATTATATGTTATAGGACGCGGAATTCATCATGAATTATTGGAAAAAAGGAGTTTTCCCGGCTGAGGTTCCAGGAATGAGTTCTTTTTCCATACCGGGATTGAGGATGAAAAGGAATTCTATTATCTCTTACGGCTCCATAAACTCCAAAAACAATACTCGAAGCTTCTTTCAAGGGAATAAAACTGATAAATCCATACATATATATATACAACATTTTTACTATGGTGGTGGCACGTGCTGGATTACCTAAAAGTAGAAAATTTTGCTGTAGTTGAAAAGGTCGAACTGCGTTTCTCCCCCAACCTGAACGTATTAACCGGGGAAACGGGGGCTGGAAAATCTATCCTGATCGGTGCAGTCAATTTGTTCCTGAATAAAAAAGTCCCGGATAACTCTTTCCGTGGCGAGGAAAACGATCTTGTAGTAGAAGCAATGTTCACGGAAGGCGACAACGAATTTGTCCTGAGACGTGAAGCCAATAAAAAGAAATCCTACTGCTATATCGACGGGAATATTGTTCCATTCCTCCAACTAAAAGAAAAAGCGGAAAAACTTTTGAATATATACGGACAGAATGAACATATCTTTCTCCTGAATCCCTCAAACCATAGGTTGTATATCGATGAGTTTTGTAAAAACGAGGATTTGCTTACCCGGCTTTCCGGGAGTTATTTAAAATTAAAAACCCTGCTCAACGAACTGGACGATCTGAGAAAAAAAGGAGAAAAAGCAAGCGAAACCCTTGATTTCATCCAATACCAGATTGCAGAGATCGACGAATTAAAAATGGGACCGGGAGATGATGTGTTTCTCCAGCAGCGATTATTGATACTTTCTTCTGCCGAGGAAATACTTTCCAGGTCACATCTGTTAATTCGTGAATTTCACCAGCGGGATAATTCCGTGTACAATACCATTGCCCAGAACCAGAAAAACCTGGAATTCCTGAGAGGAATCTACCCGGAATTGGAAACCTTGGCCGATGAAGTAAACCAGTTTTACAATCTTTTACCCGAACTTTCGTCCGTACTTTCCAATATTGTAGGGAAAGTCGATTTCAGCGAAGAAGAATTGAACGAAGTAGAAGAAAAACTATTGAAACTAAACCGCCTGAAAAATAAATACAAAATGGACCTGAACCAGCTCTTACAGAAACGGGAGGAACTGGTAAAAGAACGGAGTATCCTTGCGGATATGAGTTACTCGTTATCCGAAAAACAGAAGGAGATCAACAGGGCTTTCGATGAATACAAAGCGATCAACCTGGAATTGAGGAACAAACGCAGCGAGATTTCACGCGAATTAAGCAAAACAATAGAGAAAGAACTGGCCAAACTGGAGATGGCAAAAGCGAAATTCTTTATCCAGGTCGAAAAGATTGAGCCGGGTATTGATTCATTATCCGAAAAGGGGACAGACAAGTTGGAGTTTTATTTTACATCCAACCCGGGTATGCCTCCTGGGAAAATCAGGGAAATTGCTTCGGGCGGTGAATTGTCGCGCTTAATGCTTGTGCTTAAATCTCTTTTGCGGGACGATTCGGATTCAACCTATATTTTTGATGAAGTGGATACGGGTATCGGGGGAAAAACTGCAGAATTCGTAGGTGAAAAATTGAAACGGATTGCCCGTGGTAACCAGGTGATTTGTATTTCGCATTTGCCGCAGATCGCGTCATTTGCCGATTCACATTTCATGGTTTCAAAGGAATTTAAGAAAGATCAAACGTTTAGCTATGTAAAAGCATTATCCGAAAACGAACGGATTAAAGAGATCGGACGGTTAATGGTGGGAAGCGATGTAAACGACGCTGTACTTTTAGCAGCTCAAAATTTATTAGAGAAGAATTGCAAATGAAATTTTATATTAAAACCTTCGGCTGCCAGATGAATGTGAACGATTCCGAGAAGATGCGGAACATCCTTGAGAATAGAGGATTGACTCTGAGCGAAGACGATCATACAGCCGATATAATCATTATCAACAGTTGTGCAGTCCGGGAAAAACCCCAGGACAAGATTTTTTCGTATGCCGGACGTATGCCGAAAGAAAAGATCATTATCGTTGCAGGATGCGTGGCTCAATCGGAAAAAGAGAAAATTATTGAACGGAATCCCAATATTAATTATATCATCGGAACACACCAGTATTACCACATCGACCAGGTCATCGATGAGATTCTTCAAACACGAAAACGGGGGGTCAAAGCCCAATTCAGCAAAGAATGGCAGGAATCGATTCCCAAAATAATGGCCAGGTCCAGCCATGTTTCAGGATATATTTCCATTATGGAAGGATGCGATAATTTTTGCTCATATTGCATTGTACCCTTTACCCGTGGAAGAGAGAAACACAGACCTTTCGATAAAATCATGGAAGAAGCCATCTACCTCAAAGAAAACGGGTACAAAGAAATAATCCTCCTGGGCCAGAACGTCAACAACTGGGAAGATAAAGAAAAAGAGATGCGGTTTCCCCGGCTTCTCGATATCATGGCAGAGAAAGTGGATGTAAAATGGATTCGCTTTATCACATCTTATCCCGGTTATTACGATGATGATCTTATCGATGTAATGTCAAGACATCCCCGCATTGCACGAAATATACATTTTCCCGCTCAATCCGGTTCAACACGCATTCTAAAAAAAATGAACCGCATCTATACCCGCTCCCAATACCTCGATATTATTCGTAAATTCAAAAAGAATGTCCCTGGTATGACATTCAGTTCCGATTTTATTGTCGGGTATCCCGGTGAAACCGATCATGATTTTGAATTAACATTATCACTCCTGGAACAGGTCAGATACGAGAATATTTTCTCATTCCTCTATTCCCCCAGAAAACATACCAAAGCCTATAAACTGGAAGATAAACTCGATCCATCCATTAAAAAAGAAAGACTCTACCGGTTACAGGACCTCCAGGAAGAAATCCAGCGCACAGATAACAAAACCCTTATCGGGAAAACCCTTGAAGTACTTGTGACCGGAATAAACCCAAGAAAGAAAGACGAAATGATCGGACGTACAGAAAGCTACCGGGTTGTAAATTTTAAATCCCAAACCCCAGTCGGAGAATTTACCTTTGTAAAAATAGAAGCAGTCGGACCCCATTCACTGTGCGGACATGAGGTAGAAAAGTTAGGGCCAAAGGCTTTTGACTAAATCGTTTTTCTTCATACTTTAACTCTTCCTTCACCCTTCGCACTTCAACTTCAAATTTCTTTTCCCCTTGCGACATTTTTTGCTAAAGCAACCAAAGTTGCTTTTTCTTTGTCTACTTTTGTCTTGTTTTTTTTCGTTCTTTATTTACTAAGATCATGTTATCTTTATGATTCAATACTCTTTGCGATTTTTTTCACAGAGAAACGAATGGAATAGAATTTGCATTAAATATTGTCCAAAGAACTTACAGATGTAGATAGATATAAAGAATAGATTATACTAACTTAGAAAATTTAAATAAAAGATAGAAAACAAATCGAAGACCAAATATAAGAGGAATATTAAAATGACAGAATTAATAACAAAATTTGCCGGCCAATCCAAAATAATTGTGGTTGATAATTCAGAAGATCAATTAACACAGGTGGAAATGACTTTGAAAAAATCCCTTCCTACCTTAACAATCCTTAAAACCAAGTCCGGAAAGCAAGGGATTGAGATGGCCCAGAAAGAAGAACCGGATACGATGATCCTGGGGATAGAAATATCCGATATCGATGGATTTAAGGTTTGTACAATTTTGAAGATGCATGAGCAGACTCGGCATATCCCGGTAATCATGTTTACCGGGGAAAAAAATGATTGCAATTCTCGAGTTAAAGCACTTGAAATGGGAGCGGATGCATTCCTGCATAAACCGATAGACTCATCCGAGCTGACCGCCCAGGTAAAAGCCATGCTTCGCATCAAATGGGCAGAAGACAAACTCAGAAAAGAAAAAGAAGCATTGAAACACCTGGTTGATACAAAAAGTTTTGAACTGCACTTTGAAAAGGAGAAACAGAGGAAATCGCTGGAAAAAATCAAATTATATGCTGAAATAGTTGATAAAATGCAATTGGGACTTTTCTTATATCACATGGAAAACGTAAACGACGATCATACCCTGCGTATGATCCATGCCAACCCGATGGGATGCGAAATAATAGGAGTTCTTGATACTGAGCTGATAGGGAAAACCCTGGATGAGAATTTCCCGTTCCTCCGCGAATTGGGTATTCCTGCTGAATACGCAGAAGTAGTCAGAACACAAACTCCGCTAGAATTCGAGAATATCGAATACGAGGATGAACGGGTAAAACGGGCAAATTTCTCCGTAAGAGCGGTTCCACTGCCCGGTAATCACGTGGGTATTCTCTTTGAGAATATAACGTTACAAAAAAGAGCCGAAATGGCAATCTCCAATTCTTTGAAAGAAAAAGAAACTCTCCTCAAAGAAATTCATCACCGTGTAAAAAACAATCTCACGATGGTGTCGAGTCTTTTAAATATTCAAAGCAGCTATATCAAAGACGAACAATCCCGCGCAGCTTTCGCCGAAAGCAGAAAACGCATCGCTTCGATTGCCCTGGTCTATGAAAAACTCTACCGAAGTTCCGACCAGGGTAAAATTTATTTCCACCCATATACAAAAGAATTAGCCGACGGATTGCTTCAATCTTACTCTATCTCTCGCGACACAGTTGAATGCAGGCTCGATATCCCGGAAATTCAATTCAATACCAATACTACTATTCCACTCGGATTGATAATCACGGAATTGATTTCTAATTCGTTTAAATACGGGGTTATCGAAAATCAAAAACTCTGCATCACAATTAGCTTAAAAGAAGAAGAGAACTACCTGAAACTAACCGTTCAAGATAATGGTCCCGGGATCGACCAGAACATGGATTGGCGAAATACCGAGACATTAGGGCTTCAACTGGTCATACTGCTTTCAGAACAGCTCGGAGGGAAAATAGAACTGGAAACAGGACACGGAGCAACGTTTCATATTCTTTTCCCCCAGAGAGAAAACCTCGAAAAAACGCGGTCGATTAAAATGGATCCCCAGGCAACATCTATCCGGTAACGGTTGTTTTTGTTTATTATAATGGATAATTAATGCAGTAATTCTAATTTTGTAGAAATCGATAATGGGTAGGCACAGGGACCTACCCCTACAAAATAAAAGCCAGATTCTATGAGAAATAGAATTTATTTTTTGTAGGGGCACCTCCCCGTGGGTGCCCAAATAATCCAAAATTGGATTTGCTTTAATAAAAACCCACTCGTCCACTTAACCGGAAATAATAATAATTTACCCGTAAATCGCTTGATATTCTTATCCAAAGAAGTATAATATATATTTTTCAATTGAAATTTATACTGGAGGTATTATCCATGACACAATTAAATCCTCAGGCCGAAGAACTTAATCGTATTATATCCGACCGAAACCCGGCTGTTTTCAATTTATTATCCGTGAAAGGCAAAGAGATGTATTTCCCGAAGAAAGGAATCCTTGCCCAGGGGCAACTGGCCAAAGGAAAAGAGATAGACGCAACCCTTGGAACTGCTTACGAAGATGATGGCGCTCCCATGGTACTCCCTAGCATTTCAAGTAATTTAAAACTTGACCCGGCAGCAGCCTTTCCTTATGCCCCCAGTTACGGCCTTAAACCACTTCGCGATAAATGGAAAGAACTCATTCGCTCAAAAAATCCTTCCCTGGGAACAAAAGAAATCAGCTCTCCTGTAGTTACCTGTGCATTAACTCATGGTCTGAGTATGATCGGATATATGTTTATGGACCCGGGCGATGAAATTATCGTTGCCGATCTCTACTGGGAAAACTATGACCTGGTCTTCACCAATGCTTATGGTGCGAAACTAAAGTATTTCAACTTCTTCAAAAATGATACATTCGATATCGATTCATTCCGGGAAACTATAAACACAGGTTCCACAGGCAAAAAAATCGTGCTCCTGAATTTCCCTAATAATCCTTCCGGGTACACTCCGACAATCGAAGCAGGGAAACAGATTATCGCCGCTTTAAAAGAAATAACGGAAGCAGGAAATAAAACAATTGTGATCCTGGATGATGCATATTTCGGCCTGGCTTTTGAGACGGAAATATTCAGGGAATCGCTTTTTGCGCAGCTTTCCGATCTCCATGAAAACCTGCTGGCTGTGAAGGTAGACGGGATTACAAAAGAAGAATATGCATGGGGATTCCGTGTCGGGTTTATTACCTATGGAATTAAGAACGGGACTAAAGAACTATATACGGCATTGGAAGATAAAACTGCCGGAGCAGTAAGAGGAAATATCTCGAATGCCCCGCATCTTTCACAATCCCTGATCCTGAATGCCCTGAAATCCGAAACCTACGAAAATGAAAAGAAAAGAAATTCGGACAAAATCCAGGAACGTTATGATAAAGTGAAAGATATCCTCAAGGCTCACCCTGAATATAAACAGTATTTCCGTGCACTTCCTTTTAATTCGGGATATTTTATGTGCGTTAAACCGGAAAACATCGAAGCGGAAAAAGTATGGAAACTGCTCCTTGAAAAGTACAGTACCGGCTTGATTTGTTACAGCGATAAAAATTTACTGCGAATCGCTTTTGCCGCTACAGCAAAGGATAAATTGGAGAAACTTTTCAGCAACATTTATGCGGCATGTAAAGAGTGTGCATAAGCATTAATGGAGGTTTGAAATGGGACTCGAAACCATTTTTAAAAATAAAAAAAAGCCGACGATATCGTTTGAATTCTTCCCGGCTCATGATGAGAAGTCGAACCAGAAACTGGAAAAAGTTATCGATACACTGATCGAATTAAAACCCGATTTCGTATCCGTGACATTCGGGGCAGGTGGGTCCACTCGGGAAGGTTCTTATGAGCTGGTAAAGAAGCTCATCCACGAAAAGAAACAGGAAACGATCGGTTATATAGCTGCGTATGGGCTTTCACCTGTGACATTGGATTCAATCCTGACCGGGTACAGGGAAATGGGAGTTCAAAATCTTTTTTGTATTCGAGGCGATAAGCCGCAGGATGAGGAAGGGTTTACCCCTGCTCCCGATAGCTTTTCTCATGCATCGGATTTTATTACCCATGTCAGCAAGTATTATCCCTTCTTTGTAGGAGCAGCCGGATACCCCGAAGGACATATCGAAGCCGAATCCAAAGAGAAAGACCTGGAATATCTCAAACTCAAAGTAGATCGGGGAGCAAAATTCATCATTTCCCAGTATTGTTATGATACGGCTTATTTTATCGATTTTGTGAAAAAGTGCCGTGCCATCGGGATTCAGGTTCCTATACTTGCGGGGATTATGCCCATCTATTCGATTAAGATGATGGAAAACCTCGCGCGTATATGTGGTGCGACGATTACCGATAGCCTGCGTTCCCGACTTTCGCAGCTTCCCCCGGACGATAAGGAAGCCATAACCCGGTTCGGGATTGATTTTGCAGTAGAGCAATGCAAAGAGCTTTTGAATTTCGGAGTAGACGGTTTGCATTTTTACACGATGGATAAAAGCGCTTCTATTGTTGAGATTGTAAACCGCATTTAACGTGTCAGTGCCGGCAGTCAGTGTCAGAAGCTGGCTTGCGTTTTTTTAAGACTAATGGATTTATTCCGGCAGGAAACAAAAGAGAATAAATTTTTTTTCGAGGATGAAACTTTTTTAAAGGAGTATGCATCATTACGTATCCAGAATAAATCAATACGAACACGTTATGGAGGTCAAAAATGAAAAAGATTGGATTGATTGTAGGAATCAGTTTTTTAGCCGGTGCGATATTTTTTGCGTTGGCGTTTGGGGTTGTACAGAAATCGGATAAAACCGGGACACCCTCAATAGGGATGCAATCCGCCAGGGCAGAAGCCGCACCTGCTTTTGGAAACTTCGCCGGAAACAGTTTCGCTCCCCTGGTCAGTAAAGTAAAACCTGCAGTTGTTAAAGTTACATCGGAAACGATTATTGAGCAGCGTGGTTTTGGAGACGACTTGCTTGATCGTTTTTTCAATTTCCAGCCAAGAAAACAGAGAGTCCCTGGAATCGGTTCCGGGTTCTTTATTTCTTCGGATGGGTATTTGATTACAAACAATCACGTTGTTAAAGATTCGGTAAAAGTAAAAATAAAAACAATAGACGACAAAGAATATACAGCCAAAATTATTGGAACGGACCCTAAAACCGATATCGCCCTTCTTAAAGTTAATGCGGAGAATTTACCCTTTATCCAGTTGGGAGATTCGGATAAAGCGGAAGTTGGCGAATGGGTACTGGCGATTGGAAATCCACTTGGACAGGATTTAAGTGTGACAGCAGGTATTATTTCTGCGAAAGGAAGAGAGTTGGGGATATCGGAATATGAAGATTTTTTGCAAACCGATGCATCTATTAACTCCGGGAATTCAGGCGGCCCGCTTATTAATATGGAAGGGAAAGTCATCGGGATTAATTCGGTAATTCTATCTCCTTCCGGTGGGAATATCGGACTTGGGTTTGCTATTCCGTCAAATCTTGCAGATAAAGTCATCCGTGATATTAAAACCAAAGGGCGTGTAGTTCGTGCTTATCTTGGGATTAACATCCAGACGATATCGGACAGCGATGCAAAAGACCTTGACCTCGCGCAGAGTGGGGCATTAATCACAGGCGTAGAAAAAGATTCCCCAGCCGATAAAGCAGGTTTAAAGAAATACGATCTCATTATTTCGATTAATGGGAAAAAAGTTAAGAGTAGAACCGATATTATCGTAACGATGGTGGAAGCCAATCCTGGTGACACGGTTACGCTGGTAATCCAGAGGGATAAGAAAGAGCAAACGATTCGAGTTAAAGTAGGCGAAGCTCCGGACAGCGAACGGTTTACCACGTTTGGGGATGATTCGAAGAGTATCGATCTTGGAATGGTATTAATTGAGAACTCGAGGTCGACCGCCCGTCAGTATGGTTTAAAAACGTCTATCGGACTTGTTATCAAGCGAATCGATGACGGAGGCGCTGCCCAGGAAAGCGGGTTTCGTGAAGGTGACGTAATCCTTGAAGTTAATGGAAAAGAAGTAAATACGATCGAACAATTTCGTAAAATCATTTCGGCGAAACAACCCGGTTCCCAGGTAATGGTATTTATCAACCGGGATGGTGATGAAGGAATGCTTAGATTAAGGTTGCCTGAATGATTTTTTATAAAACGGTTTCATCCGGTAATGATTTCATCCATATTGATGTGGATGAATGGAAAGGAAGTCGGTTCTCTATAGCTGAACCGGCTTCCCTGAGCCGTCTTGTGCGAAGGATTTGCGAGCGACAAACCGGCGCAGGTGCGGATGGTGTTGTGTTTTACCGGGTTGAAGGAGAAACCGTGCACTTTGAAATATACAACCGGGATGGGGGCGAGGCAGAATTATCTGGCAACGGTATGGCCGGTCTCACTGCTTTGCTCTTCCATCTCGAAAAATTTTCTCATGTCATAACTCTTCGTACTCGTGTCGGGATAAAGACTCACCACTATGTTCGCAATGAAGGGTCACGATATCGATTGAAAATCGAAATTGGAGAACCTGATTTTCATAACCGGCTGTTATTTCCTTTCATGGAAGATAAAAAATCCAGTTATACGTTTAATGGGATTCAATTTTATCCTGTATCGGTAGGGAATCCTCACGCCGTAGTATTACTGTCAGAAAGTGCATCCGACGAAATGTTGGAGGTATGGGGAAGGCGTCTGGAAGGGGCAGAAATTTTTCCTTTTAGAACCAATGTAGAGTTTATTGTCCCGAGTTCATCAAAGGGATTAAATCCCGATTATGATAATGGGAAAGGGTTTCGTATTTATTTTTATGAAAGAGGAGTAGGACCGACGTTTGCATCTTCTACCGGGAGTTCGGCAGTTTATGCGGTGTTAAGGAATCTGGGGCTCACGCGTGAGCAATTGGTTGTTCCCGGGTCAGTCGAAAAAGAGCAGGTTATTGTTTCCGGGAAGCATGGTATTATCATTGAAAACACAACCGAAGTCCTGTATAAAGGGGAGTATTTAGCAGGTTAGTTGACTGTGATCCACTGTTTAAAGTGGTATTCGAGGGCCTGGAGGGAGAGCGCGCCGGTAATTCGTTTGGCTTCTTCACCTTTATCGAAGAGGATCATTGTCGGGATGGAGAATACCTGGAATTTTGAAGTAATCAAAGGGTTTCGTTCCGTATCGATTTTTGCAACGATGATAGAGTTCTGGGTTTTGGCAAATGCATCGAGTACAGGAGCAAGAATTCGGCAAGGGCTGCACCATCCTGCCCAGAAATCAACCAGAACCGGTTTGTGGGATTTACGGATATAGTTATCGAATGTAATGTCGGTTAGGTGAATAGGAATTGCTGTTTGAAAGAGCAGTGGTGTCTTGCATTTTCCACAGATCGGGGTAATCGTGGGATCGTCTTTGATTCGGTTTTTGGCACCACATGCAAGGCATTTCACTATCATACTCATTTTGAAACTCCTTTATTCAAAAAATTTCAGGAAAAGTTCATGGGATTATTTTAGCATGAACCGGTGAATGATGCAATATAAAAAAGTGTGAAGTGTGAAGGGTGGAATAGGTAAACCGTATAGTTCAAATTTCCCTGTTGAGTTTTAAAAAAATGAAGGCCATTTTTCAAAAAATGAAGGCCATTTTTTTATTTTCCCTATTAGAAAATAAATTCTCGGTTCGGCTATTCTTTTTATTTCGTTTAAAACAATCCGGTAATATATTGGCCTGTATCGTCGATACTGATTTTCTCAGCAGAAGGTTCTTTGGGGAGTCCGGGCATGAGCATGATATCGCCTGAAACCGGGATAATATATCCTGCACCTCTTGCAATATTGATTTCGTTGATATTCAACCGCCAACCTGTCGGGACATTCAGTTTCTCAGGATTATCGGAAATCGAAAGTGGCGTTTTGGCAATACAAATGGGAAGATTTTCCAGGCCAAGCTTTGCAATCAGTTTGAGTTTCCGTTTGGCTTCCCAGGAGAAGATAACTCCATCCGCTCCATATATTTTGGAAGCGATCTTCTCTATTTTTTCCTGTATGGAATCTTCGAGATTATAAATGCGTTCAAAGGTTCCGTCGGATTGATCTGCTACGTTTATCACTTTTGAAGCAAGAGCCATCGCTCCTTCTCCGCCTTTTGCAAAGGCTTCGCTGATTTCAGCTTCTGCGCCGTGTTCTTCGCTGTATTTTTTGATAAGTTGTAATTCTTCCGGTGAGTCGGTCGGGAAATAGTTGATTGCAACGACCGGTTTGATTTTAAATCCTTTCACGATATCGATATGTTTACCCAGGTTAGCCAGTCCGGTTTTAAGTCCTTCGATATCATTGGAGCCACCCTGGTGTTTCAGTGCGCGAGAGGTAGCCACAATCACTACTGCATGGATATTAAAACTCCCTACTCGAGAGACCAGGTCAACGAATTTCTCGAATCCCAGGTCCGCGCCAAACCCGCATTCGGTAACAGTATAATCGCTGAGTTTCAACGCCATCCGGGTTGCTGCAATACTGTTTGTTCCAACGGAAATATTAGCGAATGGGCCGCTGTGAATAAATGCAGGCGTATGTTCGATGGTCTGGACCAGGTTAGGATTAATCGCTTCTTTTAGAAGTGCAGCCATTGCACCGCATACTTTAAAATCTCCACCGTATACCGGTTTGTCGTTTCGTGTAAAACCTATCAGGACATTGCATAAACGGGTTTTCAGGTCCTGCATGTTATTTGAGAGGGTGAGGATAGCCATTACTTCAGATGCAGCGGAAATGATAAAATGATCAGTCCTCGGGTAACCTTCGGCAGGGCCGCCCAATCCGACAACAATGTTTCGTAATTCGCGGTCGTTCATATCCATGGCTCGTTTCCATAGAATCTTCCGGGAATCCAGGTGCAATTCATTCGAGTAATGCATATAATTCCCGATTACGGCAGATAAAAGATTATTTGCGGTTGTGACTGCATGAATATCCCCGGTAAAATGAAGGTTGATATCTTCCATCGGGAGGACCTGAGAATACC
>Ga0209340_1001278_pt1 | contig 19019 bp, 17 predicted proteins | sample EPASupsiteSAE323_FD_187266 | JGI IMG/M metagenome (GOLD analysis project Ga0209340, IMG submission 187266) | Bioremediated contaminated groundwater from EPA Superfund site, New Mexico - Sample SAE3-23 (SPAdes) (version 2) | ecosystem: Environmental > Aquatic > Deep subsurface > Groundwater >... | reverse complement strand
AACAGATTCTTCTCCGGAAATATACAGAGTATTTTCTACACTTGCACCAAATTGAAGTGAAAGGGTAGATTTACCAATACCTGGTTCACCACCAAGAAGAATATAACTTCCTGGAACAAGACCTCCGCCAAGAACACGGTTGAGTTCTTCAATACTCGTTTGGATACGTTTTGTTTGTTCTAAATTAATATCTTGGAGTGAATGTGTCTTTGCTTCTGGGAGGGGAGTATTCTTTTTTTCTTCTTGCCTTTTGTCTAAAATAGATTCTTCAAGAGTATCCCATTTGCCACATTCAAGACATCTTCCTGTCCATTTACTGTATTGTGTATCACAATTGGAACAAACAAACATTTTCTGTGTTTTTGACATATTTTTTATTTGTTTTGTATATAGAGGAATCCGCGAGGTGTTTGTTTATACAGTTCAAGAGTTTTGTATACAATACCTTCCGAAGGATTCTTTCTACCAGGGTCGTTTACATGTATTATTTCTCTTCCATTAACTGTTTCTGTACCTGTGAGAACAACATAGTGTCCTTTGTAACTTTTTATAGTATTTTTATTTGTAAATCCAATTTGTGGACCTGATTGCACGAGTGGTTTTCCTTGACGGAGAAGTGCAAGGGCCTCGTCATGATCCTTGACCCATTTAATAGTGACATTATATTCTGCTTCAAGTGCTCTAATTAAAGTTGTAGACATTGTTGTTCCAACACCACAGCGTATGAGTTTAAGGGATTCGGCAATTGCCCCAATATTTCTTGGATCTACTTCTTTTCCTAAATGACGTAAAACCATAGCTATACTTGTTGGTCCACATGCACCTGAACGGTATGTTGCAGAACAATTGGGTGGGCCGTAATGTGTTGGCCCCCAAGGTTCAGCCCCTTGAGCAAAATAAGGAACATTATTGTATCCATAACTCATTTTTCCAGGTTCTACTGACACAGGTGTTGGATTACCAACTGAATCCGGAAGTGGAGGATCTATTGGATCTTGAACTTGTTCATTTCCTATTGCCCAATCTATAGCTGGTACAAATTCTACTTCCAAACTTTGCAATTGTGTGAGTCGTGTATTGAGTAAGTTTAAAAGTGAATATGAAGTAACAGCAATGGCAATGGCAATAATGGATCGTTGGATTCTTGTTTGTGCTTGCTGTATGGTCGCTCTGTTTCCTCCAGATGTCATCCACTGAACTCCAGAAAACATGGTAAAAATAACAGCCAGAATAGTAATAACAATAATGGCATAGCGAAAAATTGCTGTAATGTACAATGCTAAAAAAGAAGATGTAAAATTTTTTGAAGTATCTTCTTTTGTTTCTATATATGATTTTTTTATAGCTTCTTCTAAACTAAATCCTGGAAGCTCTACTTGAAGATTATCAAATTTAAGGATTCCTTCCTGATTTGTTTTTTGCATCTCGTTTGATCCTTCTTCTAAAAGTGCTTCAGCTGGTAAAGGGGTTGAGAATATGAAGAGGGAACAGAAAAGAAGTATTACTATCTTTTTCATGGAATTTCGTTTAATACTAGTTGTTTAATTCTTTTGTGAGTTCGAGAGGTTTTGCAGAAATATATTCTGTTGGACTACTTTCGTAGGGACATTTGAGTTCGCTTGTTTTGTTATCACTGGTATCATAAATATCTGCAACACCAAGACCTACAATTGTTTTTGCAACCTTCACAGAGTAGTCATATTTTGCATATCCCATTGGAGCATTTCTTTTTGCCACATAACTTCTATAAGGGCCTCCATTTTTGTAAGTTTTCCAAAAGTTTTCAAGTGCTTCTCGCATTGGTTCTCCAACTTGACAGTTAGAATTTTTCATCACATTTTTGAGTGCTCCACCACCACAATTGTGATTAATGTAAATGAGTATAAAAGTATCTAATGCATTTTGCCGGCCACAGTTAGAGGCGATGGAATTTAATCCATTTTGCAACATTTTTGTTCCGACAGCTGTGTTGATGTAAGGATTTTTAAGCCATTCAGTAGTACAGTAGGCTTGCCACTCGGGGAGAGAATTCAATGCAGAGCTACAATAAAGCGGTTTTGTCTGAAATAATCCAACAAATCCACCACTATTCGCTATTGTGGAGTTAAGTCGAGATTCATGATAGGCAATAGCCTTGAGCACTTTCCAATTGACATTTATACAATTTGCAAATGAACGAAACATGTCATCGAGACTTGTATCTGACATAAGTTTAGCGCCAGCACTTGTAGGAACATCTCCACCATACATCAGTTCTACAGGATCTCTATCGTCATATACAAGATCATCGAGAGAAATTCCAGCAACTGTGGTTATGGAAAGATTTTGGAAACGGACAAGGGCAGGGTTAATAGTATAAAGAAGGGTATATGATCCAACAGCAAGTACAATAGCAATGAGTGATCTTTCTATTCTTTCCTTAGCCTGGGTAATATTTTTGTTTCCTTCTCCTGGAAGCATGTATTGTAATCCGGAAATCATGATGACAATTACTGCAATTATACTAATAACAACAATTCCATATCTATACATGGTAACAATATATTCACCGAGGAAAGGGAGCACTATTCTATTTGGTACACCAGTCTCTTTTGTCATTTCTGCAACGGTCTGTGGATCAGTAAATTTGAGTCCTGGGATGGTAATTCGGAGAGATGGAGATTCTGCCATTTTTTGTATTTCGCTTAATTGCGTTTCACTGTATTCTGTAAAAGAACTTCCAAGTTCAGCGTGACTGGATTTTGGAATAAAAAGAGTTATGAGGAAAAAGAAAAAGAGAATTTTTTTCATATTATAATCCAAGATATTGTATCCAATCTTCAAGAGAAGACATATTTGGAACAAGAGTATCATTAAAATATATGGTAGGGAGTTCTTTTACCCCATTTATTATTGCCATTCGTTCTGCTTGTTGTCTTTTTTGTTTTCCGTAACCACTTTCTATGCATGTGTCAAATGCTTTTTTATCTATTTTTATATTTTCTCTAATTTTCTGAAGAGTCTCCTCTGAAAGTATCTCAGAATTGGTAAAAGCAAGAACATAAAAAGGATAGAATTGTTTAAGAGAGTTTGCACAGTACGCATATTCATGTACTTTTTCATTTTCTTCACCATTGCTTACACCTTTCCAGACGACACGAATAGATTTTGGGTATTTTTGCATGAGTTCTTCCAAAGTAGTTGCTGTTGCTTTGCAGGTTTCGCAGATAAAATTTTCAAAGGTTATGAGAGTAATTTTTGCAGTAGGGGAACCAATAATAGGATCATCTGGATAAACAGTAATGCTATTTTTTTCCTCTTTTGGTGTATTTGCGCCTGTTTCTTGTTTTGGAAGAAATACATTGAACTGTGACAAAAAAAGCCAACCAGCTATTGCAAGTGCTGGTATGAATATGAGAATTATTTCCCACGGCTTTATCATAATTGTACGGAAAATACACCAGTACTCAATTTATCTGTAAAGTAGAGTTTGTTCGTTGCTTCATCTACCTGAATCGTATCAATTACATGAAATTGATCGGTTTGTATAAGTGTGCGTGCCCCAGTTACCGTATCAATTCTGTATATTTGGTCTGATGTACTGTCAGCTATTTCAGGAGCAAAACCAGCACCATTATCAAGATTAATTGGAACTCCACAATAAACATATCTATCGTCTGCGAAAGTACATTTGTTTGCCCATGTATTTACTTTTAAAGCTTGTCGCCCTGTTCCAATGTTTGAAGGATTTGCATTTACAATCCAAAGCTCAGGTTTGAAGTTGCTTCGCGCACTGTAGACACTATAGAGAAGTCTGTCACCATCAGGAGACCATTCTGTTACAAGTCCTCTTCCTTCAACTACTGTGGATTGGAAATTTTCTCCATTTAACCCAACAAAGAGAAGTTCTTGTCTGTCAGCACCGAGTGGCTCTCCAGTAAGTGACATTCCAACAATTTGATTATTTGGTGACCAGTCAATAATAACTTTGTCTGCGTTATTTCCAAGTGGTTCAATAAGTTCTGCATTTTTTCCTGTTGGATCAGCAACTACAAGCCAACGATTTTCTTCAGAAAGTCCCATACTCTTTGCTGCAATTTTTGCTCCAGAATTTGTAAATGAAAATTCTTCCCAATGTTGTGGAAGGGTAACTTGTTTTTTTGTTGTAAAATTATAATAAATGTTTGATCCATCTGGGTATTCTATAATCGCTTCGTCAGATACAGGAGACCAGTTCACATTTTCTACATTATAAAAAACTTTTTCATCAAGAGCCTGTGTCGATCCATCAGAAGAAATTTTATAAAATTTTCCGTCTTCAGGTTGGTAATAATTTGCTTTTCCAAGTTGTCCAACAGAAAAGTTGTTTACAGCAGTGGAAATAATTTGTGTTACCTTTGGTTTTTCTGTTGGTAATCCTTCTACACCTGTTACAACCCCCTCAGCTTCTGGAAGAGTAGGAACGCCTCCTGGTATTTCTGCCCCAGGTATGAGTTCTCCTTCGGGAGAAGTTGGAAAACCTTCTAGAGGAATTTTTGTTATCGGTGGAGTAATGATCACTTCTTCTTTTGGAGCAAAAAAGACTCTATATAAAGCATATCCAAAAAGAAGAGTTAAAAGAAGAAAACCTATGATAAAAAGTATTCGTTTTTTATTTTCATCCATAAAGATATTTTAAAAATATTATTGTTGGTTTTCTGGTTTTTGATTTTGTTGTATTCTTTTTTGTGCTCCTCCACGAATTTTTGTTTTTTGTATGTTTGCTTCTTTTTGTGCTTTTGCTATTTGTTTTTCTATTTTTTTAATTTGATCAGTGAGACTTCGAATCTCTGATTTATTTGCAGAAATTTTTGCTTGAAGTTTTCTTGCAACTGTAAGGAATGTCCTCGATGCTGAAAAAACTTTTCCTGCAAGTCCAATAACAAATGCTCCGACACCAACAATAAGCAACACCACACCAATTAGTAATATTATACCAGAAAGTGCAACAAGGAAGCTATAGGTAGTCATTGCTGCAATTTGTTGTGTTTTTAATGCAATATTTTGCGCAGTGAGCATGTTTTTTTGCATTTCTAGTGTTTTCCGTTGTATAAGGAGGGGGCGTATTTTTCTCGAGACCTCTTTATCTATCTGCTCAATTTGTTTTTGTGTTTGAGATTTTAAAAGATTTTCAAACATTCTTCTTGCTGGGAGTTTTTTTACATCTCTTTGAGATTGTTGTTCATTTTCTTCTGCCTGTCGCAAAAGTTCTTGTTCTTCTTCTTTTTTTGGATTAGTGTTTTGATCTTGTTCTTCCAGACTCTCAGGTCCATCTGTTTTTTCTGGTTGTCCATCAAGCTCTCCTTTTTCACCCCTTGGCGCTTCTTCTTGTTGTTCTTGTATCTCTTCACTTGGGGTAGGAATGGTTCCTTTTGGTTCTTGAAAAGGCTCAAAACCTTGTTCTGATCTTGGTGTTTCAGGGAGTTCTTCCTGAGGTGCGTCCTCGGGTGTCTGTTCTTCTGACTGTTGTCTTTCTTCTCTTACTCTTTTCCCACCAAGTTTAGACTGTTGAGATATTTCAGGCTCAAATGTTTGTATGGGCGGTGCTTGTCCATAGTCGTTTATGAGTTCTCTTACAGGAGGAATTGTAGTGTCATCTTCTTCTCCAATTTCACCTTCTACATTGTTTGAAATAGCTTCAACAATTTTTTTCATGTCACCCTCACCAATATTTATCCCTTGTTGCTCGAGTGCGTCGGACATAAAATAATCAGCGGCGCTTTTAAGGCCTTGTGTTGTTGTGCTTTCATCTCCTTGAATTGTTTTTGTCTGTTCAGCCATATTATTCAAGGTTGAATTTCTTTATCATGAGATAGGAATCTTTGAGATATTTTGCAATTATTTTTTTCTTTTCTTCTGGATCAAAGAGAAAAGCATCCTGTTTCATTGAAATTGCAAGTTGTTCTGCGTTCAGTTTAAATATTTTTTCTAAATATTTTTTAATATTTTCTTTATCTCCTCGTTCGTTTGCTTCAAGAATTCTTTTTTTAAAATAGGCAAGTTCTTCGCTGATTTGTTTTTTACGAATAACAAAATCGTTCTTTCCGTGGAGAGATTGGATTCTTCTGTATTTGTTAAATTGTGAAGCTGTTTGTAGAGGATCCATTAGAAAAGAATATATGTTTGATTTTCTTTTTTGAGAGTGAATGTTTTTTTTGTTGTCTCTTTTTTATTTTTTATAGCTTCAAAAAAAGCATGACGGAGTGCCGGAGCAATATTCCTTGCACCAAGGTCTGCCTGAAAAGCATCTTCAAGAATACAGTTTATAACCATGTCGTCCATTTGTATTTTGAGAGTCTTTTTTTCTTGAATTCTTTTTGTGAGATGTTCTGCTTCAAGTGCAATAATTTCTTTCATAATTTCCTTCGAAAGTGGAGAAAATGTACAGACCTCATCTATTCTACTTAAAATTTCTGGTCCATATTGTGTTTTTATATATTCCTGTACATGAGGATATATTTCTTTTTTATTTTTTTCTTCTAAATTTTCTTCAAAACCAAAATTTGATGTTGTATATTTTTCCAAAGGAATATTTGCTGTAAGAACAACAATGGCATGATGAAAAGAAATATCTTTCCCGCTAGAAGTTGTGAGTTTTCCATTTTCTAGAAGCTGTTTTATGATTTTAAGGACATTTGGATGAGCTTTATCTATTTCATCAAAAAGGACAATACTATTTGGTCTTCTTTTGAGTGTATCAAGGAAATGATTTCTTTCTTTGAATCCAATGTATCCAGCAGGGGATCCAAGAAGTTTGGAAACACCATGTTCTTCTGCAAATTCTGCCATGTTTATGTGTATAAGAGAATTTTCATCATGAAGAATTTCTCTTGCCATATGTTTTGCAAGTTCAGTTTTTCCAACACCACTTGGGCCAGCAAAGAAAAAACTTGCTCTAGGTCCGTTTGAGGCACTGAGACCGAGTTCCTGATGTTCTAAACGTTCAAAAATTTTTTGAAGAATACTATTTTGTCCAAGAATATATTTTTGTATTTGTATTTTTGCATCGCCGAGTCGTTTCATTTCATCAGAAAGTAAAACATCTTTTGCTATATTTATTCTGTTTGAAAGCACATGAACAATATCTTCTTTCGTTACAAGGGGATATTTTACATTTTTTTCTTTTGTTTTTGAGAGCTGTTCTTGTTCTTTTTTTATTTTATCTATTTCTTTTTGTATTTTTTCTGTTTCTTCAAACTTTTCTTGGATCACTGTTTCTTCCATGTCTCTTTCGAGTTTGTTTTGTTTCTCTTGTAATTCATTCTGTTTTTGTTCCTCAAGACTCATTTTTGTTTTTGTTCTCACAAGAGCGCAGGCTTCATCAATTAAATCAATAGCTTTGTCTGGGAGAAAATTGTCGTGAATATATTTTGTAGAGAGTTCAACAGCCGATTCGATTGCTTCTTCAGTAATATTTGTTTTGTGATAGTTTTCGTAAAACTTTTTTATTCCAGAAAGAATTTGTTTTGTTTCTTCAACACTCGGTTCAAAAACATGAATTGTCTGGAAACGTCTTTCAAGAGCCGGATCGCCAGAAATATATTTATTATATTCGTCCAGAGTTGTTGCACCAATACAACGAATTTTTCCTCGTGCAAGGGCAGGTTTTAAAATGTTTGCAGCATCCATTGTTCCTTGATTTGAGCCTGCTCCAATAATATTGTGGATTTCATCAATAAATAAAATAGTATTTGGATTTTTTGATACCTCGTCAATAACTTGTTTCAGTCTATCTTCAAATTCACCACGGTAGATTGTTCCGGAAATGAGATGTGTCAAATCAAGGTTGAGTATATGTTTATTTTTGAGTATATCTGGAACATCGCCTTCAGATATTTTTTTTGCGAGCCCTTCTACAATCGCAGTTTTTCCAACGCCAGATTCACCGAGGAGGATAGGATTATTTTTATTTCTTCGAGAAAGAATGTGGATCATTCTCTCTATTTCTTTTTCTCTCCCAATAACAGGATCAATATTTTTTTGTGTTTCTGTGTCTGTGAGTTCTACAGTATATTTTTTGAGCATGTCATCTGTATGTTTTTGTGGAGTATTTTGTCCGGTTTTTTGTATTTGTTCTACCATTTCTGGCATTTCATCCATGTTTGGGAAATTACTAATACTCTGTATAGCTGTTTTTACATTTTTTAGGATATCCTTCTTTTTTACATTCAAAAGTTGAAGTACATTGTTAATGTTCTCATCTTCAATTTGGAGAAGACCATAAAGCATATGCTCAGTTCCAACATAGTTGTGTGATTCTTGGTATGCGAGAACCATGGCCTTTTCCATTGCTTGTTTAGATAAGTTGCTCAACTGAGGAAGAGTGGCTGTTCCATTTTTTTCCTTTTTTTTCTTTGCTGGGATTCTTACAACTTCAGTCAGAGCATCAAGGAGTTTTTTTTCTTCAATACCATTTTTTTGTAAAATTTCACAGGCCATAGAGCCTCTTTCTTCTGTGAGTGCCAAAAAAATATGGGCAGGTTCAACCTGTTCATGATCCAATCCGGTTGCAAGAGCAATGGATTTTGCAATGACATTTTTGAGGTGGTTTGAGAGGTTGTCAAGGAGTGACGATTCATTCATAGAAGTACATTTACATATGAGTTTCTGCTTTCTTTATTATACTGGAAAATTCTCTTTCCGTAAAGCAAAAAAACAGAAAAATACTCTCAGAAGATTGACCAAAGGAAGGAAAAAACGTATACTATTTGTATATTCTTAATTATTTTTATGTTTCCGAGTCATGTTTTTAAGGCCTATGATATCCGTGGGCTCGTTGAGGGAGATTTGTCTGAAAAGTTTGCATACACTCTCGGACAAGCATTTGTGTATTTTTTGAAAGAAAATTTTGGAGATTTTTCTGGAAAAAGTATTGTTGTTGGAAGAGATATGCGAGATACGAGTCCTTCTTATCAGAATGAAGTTATTCGTGGCATGGTGGACTTGGGTATGAGTGTTGTGGACATTGGGCTCACTTCAACACCTATTTTTAACTTTGCTTGCGCTCATTACCCAGAATATATCGGGGGAATCATGGTCACAGCAAGTCATAATCCAAGTGAATATAATGGATTTAAATTGACGCTTCTTGATGGTCTCCCTGTTGGAAGAGAAAATGGAATGGAACGTATCAAGGAATTAGCAGAAAAAAATAATTTTGAATTATCTTCAAAACCTGGTGCTGTGATACAACGTGATGTTCGTGATGATTATATTGAACGTCTTTTTTCTTTGGTGGAAACAGAAAATATTCGTCCATTGAAGGTGGTTATTGATGGCGGAAATGGTATGGCAAAGGTAAGTTTTCCTCGTTGGCTGGAAAAACTTTCTGTTGAGGTGACGTATTTGTATATGGAACCAGATGGAAGGTTTCCAAATCATGAAGCAAATCCACTGAAAGTTGAAACATTAAAGGATCTTCAGGCGAAGGTACGAGAGGTGGGGGCAGATTTTGGTTTTGCTTTGGATGGCGATGCAGATAGAATCGGTTTGGTGGATGAAAAGGGTATGGTTGTTGGGGCATCCGAAGTGGCAACGATTCTTGGTAAAGAAGTTTTGAAAAGAAACCCAAATATTCATATGCTATATGACCTTCGTTCCAGTCATATTGTAAAAGAAGTGTGGGAGGAAAATGGTGCTACAACAGAAATGTGTATGGTGGGACATGCTCTTATTAAAAAAATGATGAGAGATACGAATGCCCATTTTGCAAGTGAACTATCTTTGCATTTGTATTACAAAGACATGTATTATCTTGAGTCAAGTGATTTGTGTTTGTTATATCTTCTAGAACTCCTCTCAAAAGAACAAAAAACACTTTCTGAAATTGTTGAGCCTTTGAAAAAGTATGCTCATTCTGGAGAAATAAATTTTGAAGTAGAGGATAAAGACGCTGTTATTGAGAGAATTCGGGATACTTATAAAACAGAGGCTATTGAAATTTCTGACCTTGATGGACTTTGGATGCAATTTCCTTGGGGATGGTTTTCTGTACGTAAATCCAATACTGAACCAGTTCTTCGTCTCAATCTCGAAGCAGGAAATGAAAGTGCGATGAAACAAAAATTAGATGAGGTAAAAGCATTGATTAGCTAAAATAGAAATAAATAAAAAAGTTGCTCTTATGGCAACTTTTTTTGTACAAAAGAATATATTTTTTCTATAAAGAAAGCAAAGAGGATACTTCCAAAAGTGGCAAATGAAATGAGAAAAAAGAAGTTTATCCAATAATTATTTATTGTGTTTTGGAAAAATTTGTAGGTAAGAAGAACAATAAGATAATGGGTAAGAAATATCCAAAGACTCTTTTTTCCAAGTTTTTCAATGAATTTTCCAATTGTATTTTGTGAATATAATTTATCTTTCAGTATAAATGCAATATGGATCAGGGCTGGCCCATAGACATAACGGGTATTGTAATAATAGTCAGGATAGAAAAAGAGGAGAGCTATGTAAATACAAATCATCATTACCCAAGGAAATGCATTTTGTTTTTGTGCATTGGAGGAAAGAAACAAGTCTCTTTTTGCGATTCCATAGACAAAGAAAAAAAGATATTGAAATGCAGTTGGTATACCAAAGAGTAACCATGTTTGTGGAATGAAAAATGAACAAACGGAGATCCCGAGTATAAGAGGAAGAAACCATTTATATTTTTTCCATCGAAGGAAGAGTGGATAGAAAAGATACATTTGGAAAAGAACAATGATAAAATAATAGGGAAGGGCCAATCGTCCTGTAAAAGATTGGAGAAAAACATCTTTCAAGGGCATTTCTGTATATATTCCGATAGCCAGTACACACAGGATATAGGGGATAAGAAGACGTGATATTTTTTTTGTATAAAATCTTTTCCAATTTTTTTCATTCGGGTTCAAAAGAACTCCAGAGAGAATAAAGAAAAATGGGATTGTAAACCGAAGGAGATTGTTTAAAAAAAATAAAGCATGTTCATGTCCAAGAGGGAGAGTGAGAATTTGTTGGTATATACAATGAATACAAATAACAGCTACAATAGCAATACCTTTAAGGAAATCAAAAAAAGGAAGACGATCAAAATTTATTTCCGTTTCTTTTTTTGGAATACTAAAAAAAGGTTTTCTTAAAAAAGGAAGTGCTATTACAACAAAAAGAATTGTTATTGTGGAGAGTATTTCCATATTTGTTGTTCATCCTCTTAAAAAAGCCCTCAAAAGGGGCTTTTTTATTTTCTATTCGGCAATAGTAATTCGAGCAGATACTTCTATACGTACGAGTGGGGGAGTTGGATTAGAAAGATATACATCTCCCTGTCCTCCAATTTTTTCTAATTTCATAGAGTAACTCTCAGAAAGCATAGATTCACTCGTGATAGTCCAGTCATCATAACTCATTGGATTTGTTTTATACCATTCTGTTATTTTGTCTGGATCATCTAAACTCTCAAGAGTGAGAGTATAATCTGCAAAGGGTGTTTCGCTATTATTTTGTATTGCAACAATTTTTGCATTTGGATAAACCAATTCATTTGGGAAAAATTGAGGAATGCCAAATGATTTTTTCTGTGCGTATTCTTGTTCTGCAAGACTTCCTGCAAACTCTTCAATGGTATCCTGGAAGTTTACCATTTCTTCTGCCATAGCTTGACTATCTCCAGATTTTTCTGCTTCTTCATAGGCTTTTCCAGATTCTTCCAGTTTTTGTGTTGTTTCAAGGAGTTTCATGAGTTGATCAACTTCAGCCTTTTTTGTTGGTGTTGTTTCTTCTGCTATTACTTCAGTATTTTTTTCTATAGGAGTATTTATTATCTCTCCCTCGTTCGTTTTTTCTGTTGTTTGAGTACATCCAGAAAAGAGAAATAGTGGAAGTATAAGTGATAATGAAAGTATTTTTTTCATAAATAATTATAATTTATTAATAACTCCTTGATATTGTTGCAATCCACACATGGTAAGTGGCATACAGTCTTGTGCTTCTTTAATTTGTACAGGTGCCATACATTCCAGAGTATCTTTTGACCAATTTTTACATTCAATTATACAAGTATCGTAGGCATCAACTAAATCTTGCTCAGTTTCATCATCTCCATATCTTGCACAGTCTACGTATTTTTTACAAGCACTATCGCACGTTGCTTCACCAACATATTTTTCATCATCAGTGTTTACTACATAATTCGGATCACTTATACAAAATGCAGAATTCTTTTTAAATTGTTCACAAGAATCGAGTTTTTGAACGCAAATGAGAGTTTTATCAGTCCACTCATCATTACAAACTTGTGTACAAAATTCTGTTTCAAAGTCGTTACAAGCTCGAAGTGCTTCTTCTTGACAGAGATCCATACAGCGGGATGGTTTGATTTTTTCTTCAGGCGGATTATTTGTGACTTTTCCACATCCGGAAAGAGAGAGAATGGTTAAGCTAATTCCAACAAACATTTTGAACTTCATAGTTTGCATTAAAAATTTTTGATTTTATGCAATTATTGTAATATATACAAGGGAATTTGTCGAGAAGGGTTTGACGAAAATGTATTTTTGTGTCATTGTAGAACCATCATTTTTCCATGGGGGAGAGAAAATGGAACAGAAAAATAAAGCTCTCAAGGCAGTGTTTGAAGCAATGTTCCAATTTGTTGGTGTCATTGTGGAGATTCCTGTTCCCGGCGGACATATGTGCTTCATTGACGCTTGTCGTGATCATACCATGCCACATGGGTATCTCTATCCCGGCATGACTGATTTGAAAAACTTTGTTCATCTCCTTGAACAGATGCTCAAGGGAGATGGGAAGTGTGTGGTCGAGGTGATCCGACCAGACGGAGTAAAGTATCGAGTCTATTGGGGAATTTCCAAGTTCGGGGAATTTTCCTGGGATAACCTCGAAACTGAGGAAACAAAAGAGACCAAAAAACACCAGGCGATTGAAAGAAGGGGTGCGTTAGTTGCACTTATTCTAAAGCAGATGGAGGTTTTGACAATCAATAATGAAGATATTCACCATAAAGGGAAGCTTGACCGGACATTTGTGACGCGTGTTATTGCTGGAGATTTTCCTCGCGCAAGGGCTGGGAGAAGATACGCAGGTGAAGATTCGAGGTATGAAGCCTTAGCGCTAGCTCTCCAACTTGATCCGGAAAAGTTTGTCCCTTTGGTTGAAGAATACCAAAGGACAATTTTTCCCAATTGAATTACCCACCTAAAAAAGTAAAACCCAGGAAGAAATTCCTGGGTAAACTGTTTTTATATGGTTTTTACATTCCTCGAAGTGCTTTTATACGTTCTTCAATTGGAGGGTGAGTAGAAAAAAGTTTAGATACGCCACCTTTGAATGGGTTTGAGATAAATAGGTGTGCTGTTGCAGAATTTGCTGTTGTAAGTTTTTCTGGTGAGCTTTGTATTTTTTCTAATGCTCGAGCAAGTCCTTCTGGATATCTGGTCATAAGAGCACTAGAAGCGTCTGCAAGGAATTCTCGTTTGCGAGAAATGGCAAGTTTTATAATTTCTGCAATAATTGGGGAGAGGACAATAAGTACAATACCTACGATTGCCATAGCACCTCCAAAACCTCCGGACTCACTATCTTTTTTTCCACCACCAAAAAGTCTCATACGGAAAATGAGATCTGACAGTAGTGCAAGAGTTCCCACGAGAACAACTACAACCGTCATTATGCGAATGTCATAATTTTTAACATGAGAAAGTTCATGAGCAATTACTCCTTCAAGTTCTTCATTTTCTAGAGCGTTAATAATACCAGTAGTGAGGGCAATAGAAGCATGTTCAGGATCTCGTCCTGTTGCAAAAGCGTTCAAGGCAGGTGAAGGAATAATATGGACTTTTGGAGTTGGAAGTCCTGTAGAAATACAAAGATTTTCTACCATGCGATAGACATAGGGATTTTCTTCTTTGGTAATTTCTTTTGCCCCAGTGCTTTTGAGAGCTATTGCATCAGATTTAAAATATGATACAAAAGAGGTTGTTACTGTAAAAAGAAATGCTATTACAACAATACCGTATCCATAGTCCATGAATTCTGCAAGGAATACAGAAATTCCAAGAACAAAGGAAAAGAATAGGACGAAAAGTAATACAGTTTTTCTTTTATTTGAATCAATTTGATTATACATATTTTTGTGAAAGAGAAAGCATGTATTTCTGGTACATGCTTTCTTCTCTATTGCAAATTAAAGTTCTACTTTTACATTTTCTCGTTCTGCACCAGCAGCTTCGAAGAAATCATATTTTTTGAACCCGAGCATTCCAGCAAACATGTTGTTTGGAAAGGTCATTATTTTTGTATTGAAGTCACGTACCATACCATTATAGAATCGACGTGCAGCTTGTATTTTATTTTCTGTATCAGAGAGTTCATCCATGAGCTGTCCAACATTATTATTTGCTTTGAGGTCTGGATAAGCTTCTACTGCAACTTGGAGTTTAGAAAGCATTCCACCAAGCATATTTTCTTTTTCTGCAAGAACCTGTGTATTACCTGACGCTTGAGCATCCATAGCTTGTGTACGAAGCTTGGTAACATTTTCCAAAAGTTCTTTTTCGTGCTTCATGTACCCTTTTACCGCATTTACCAGATTTGGGATAAGGTCATGGCGACGTTTGAGTTGCACATCAATATCGCTCCAACCTTCTTTTGTACGGTTGTTCAAACGAACAAGTCCGTTGAAGAGAAATACGAGCCAAAGGGCAAGTACAGCGACAACTGCGAGAATTATATAGAGTATGAACATATTTTTTGTTTAAAATACGTATGAATAATATATTTTTAGTATAGAATATTATCCACCTTTCGTCAAGAGATATTTCTTGTTTCTTTTCCGTATTTATGGTCTAATACAATTACCGGTGAATCATAAAAAACCATGGGGAGGTGGGTATGAAGATTCGTGTTTTGATAGTGGATGATGATGAGGTCGTACGACTATTTCTCGACAGAATGAGGAAGAAGTGTGGGTACCAGGAAATTGAATTCTGTTTTGCTTGCAATGGTCAGGAAGCTCTAAGAGCTGTGCGGGAGTCCATACAGAAGGAAAAACCCTTTCATGCCGTTCTCACAGACGAACAGATGCCTCGTATGGGTGGGGGGGGCACTTTGTCAGGCATTGTGGGAGGAGATCGGGTTTGAAGGACTGATTTTCCGCATGAGCGGAATTTCCGACTTTGAGAAACAGAATGACGGATTTTCTGCAGGGAGGTTCCAAAAGGGTGGACTCGCAGAAACTTTGACCCCCATTTGTCAAGCAGTTTGTCAGGGGGCAATAAATTATGTCTCTCTTACCTGAGATCCACCGGGTCTCTTGTTCAATAAGTTTGTATTTTTTCATTTGTATTATGATGATTATTGGTGTACTGGTAATAGGGGTGGGTATACTCGCTTTTGCTATTATTTTTGCAAATAGATAGTTTTTTACACGTATTTTCCATTTCTCTTGTAAAAAAAGAGGTTTTATGGAATAATAGGTGTATATTTTTGTTAATTTTGATTATGACAACTCTTATTGTATTTATTCTTGTTTTAGGACTCCTTGTTTTTGTTCATGAATTTGGACATTTTATTGCTGCAAGAAAGACAGGAATGAAGGTTCATGAATTTGCTCTTGGTTTTCCTCCGTATATTATTGGTTTTTATAAAGACCCAAAAACAAAGAAAATTGTTTGGGTTTCACGAGATAAAGCAAAAAGAGATTTACTTTCTGCAGGTGGTGGAAAAGAAAATACATTGGAATATCCAGCAACTCTGTATGCACTTAATATTCTTCCTTTGGGTGGTTACGTAAAAATTAAAGGAGAAAATGGTGAAGACGAGAATGAACCAGATAGTTTTGGATACCAAAAAACTTGGAAAAAGATTGTTGCGCTGATTGCAGGAGTAAGTATGAATTTTTTGCTTGCTTGTGTACTCCTCGGGATTGGTTTTTGTATTGGACTTCCAATGGATGTTTCTCAGGGTTTGGAGGAGAACGCTATTCTCGTTACTGAACCAAGTGTTTCTGTTCAGCAAGTACAAGCAGATTCTTCTGCAGACAAAGCAGGACTCAAAATGGCAGATAAGTTACTTCAAATTGATGATATAAAATTAACAAATGCACAAATGTTGGTAGATTATGTGGCAGAAAATGGAGAAAAGGAAATGCATTTGATTTACCAAAGAGGTGAACAAGAGTTAGAAACAAATATTACTCCAACACTTTTAGAAAACGAAGAAACACCAAGACTTGGGGTAATGCTTGCTGAGGCAGCAATAGTTCGTTATCCTTGGTACATAAGTATATATAAGGGGTTTGTTGCTGGTGGAATTATGACAGTACAAATTCTTGTTGGATTTTATGATCTGTTAAAGAATCTCATACTTGGTCAAGGTCTTGTATATGATGTGTCTGGTCCTGTTGGTATTGCTACTTTAGTTGGAGATTCTTACAAATTGGGAATAAGTTATTTGATTAATGTAACAGCAATGATTTCTCTTTCTCTTGCAGTAATAAATATTTTACCAATTCCTGCTTTGGATGGAGGGCGAGCAGTATTTGTAATAATTGAGAAGTTTACAAAGAAAAAATTGCCTTTGAAGTATGAACAAACCGCTCATACTGTTGGGTTCATTTTACTTATGCTCCTTATTGTCGTTGTCACTGTTAAAGATGTATTAAAATTATTCTAATCTTCTATGAAAGATACACTTAAAAAATTAAAAAAGGAGTTTGAACTTGCATTAAAGAATGTACAGGATCTTTCTGACTTGGAAAATTTGGAACAAAGATTCTTTTCCAGAAAGTCTGGAGAGTTTACGAACATTATGAAGAGTTTGAAGGACTTATCTGGTGATGCAAAAAAAGAAATGGGTCAGCTTGCGAATACAGTAAAAGAAGAATTAGAAAAAGTTTTTGTACAAAAAAAAGAAATTTTAGAAAAAGAACAAATAGCTCATCTTCTTGAAGAAGAGTCTCTTGATGTTACTCAAGTAAGTTTACCAGTAATGAAAAGAGGACATCTCCATCCAATGAGTCTTATACACAAAGAACTTGAAGAATTATTTACCTCAATGGGATTCATGGTAGTAGATGGACCAGAATTGGAAAGTGATCATTATAATTTTGAAGCATTGAATATTCCAAAAACTCATCCTGCAAGAGACGGTCATGATACTTTTTTTATTAAGGATCACCCAGATTGGGTAATGCGTACTCATACCTCACCAGTGCAAGTCCGTGCTATGCAAAAGTATGGTGCACCACTTCGTACGGTTGTTCCTGGAAGATGTTTTAGAAATGAAGCAACAGATGCAAGTCATGAACATACATTATTTCAAATGGAAGGACTTATTATAGATAAAGAAATCAATATATCCAATCTTATTGGTGTTATGAAAGGTCTTCTTGAAGGGATTTTGAAACAAGAAGTAAAAGTGCGTCTCCGTCCTGGATTTTTTCCTTTTGTGGAGCCAGGTTTTGAAATGGATATGCAGTGTCTTGTGTGTAAGGGAAAAGGATGTGGGGCTTGTAAGCATTCTGGTTGGGTAGAAATTATCCCTTGTGGACTTGTGCATCCTCATGTTATTGAAGCTGGAGGACTCGATCCAAAGGTGTATTCTGGATTTGCTTTTGGCCTTGGAAGTATGCGTCTTGCTATGCAAAGATATGGAATTGAAGATATCCGTCATCTTATGGGTGGTGATTTACGATTTTTAAAACAATTTTAATGGGAGCCTATGTATATTAGCAAAAATTGGTTAAAACAATATGTATTTCTTCCTGATTCTTTAGATAATAAAGAATTTAAAGAAGATTTAACTCTTCATACAGTAGAAGTGGAAGGATATGAAGATAAAGCAGAAATGTTACAGAATATTGTTATTGGAGAAGTAAGAAGTGTAGAAAAACATCCTGATGCAGATACCTTGAAAGTTTGTAAGGTTTTTGATGGAGAAGAAGAAGTGGATGTTGTTTGTGGTGGTTCAAATGTTGTAAAAGGAATGAAAGTGGCTTTTGGAAAAATTGGAGCAAAAGTCCATTGGCACGGTGAAGAAGAACTCGTTGAGTTGAAGAAAACAAAAATTCGAGGAGTCACATCTTTTGGAATGATCTGTGCTGCAAGTGAAATTGGATTAGAAAATTTATATCCACAAGAAGGAGAAAAAGAAATTTTAGATTTGTCAGATGTTAAAGAAAAGGCAGGTACACCGATTACAAAGGCTTTACACATTGATGATGTTGTTTTTGATGTGGATAATAAGAGTATGACCCACAGACCAGATCTTTGGGGTCATTATGGAATGGCAAGAGAAGTTGCTGCAATGTATAGAAAAAAATTAGAAAAGTATGAACCAGAAAAAATAAAAGAAGGAAATGATGTAAAAATACAAGTCGTTGTTGAGGACAGTTTTCTTTGCCCAAGATACATGGCTGTGCAAATAAATGATATTGAAATTGCAGAGTCACCAACATGGCTCAAGGATCGTTTGATGTCTGTTGGTCTTCGCCCAATTAATAATATAGTGGATATTACCAACTATATTATGTATGACATTGGACAGCCAATGCATGCTTTTGATGCTTCTTTTGTAGAAGGAAAGATTTCTGTACGAAGAGCGGGTGATGGAGAGAAGTTTAAAACACTTGACGGAGAGGAACATGAATTGACGAATGAAATGCTTCTTATCGCTGATGATAAAAAAGGAATTGCACTTGCTGGTGTGATGGGCGGAGAGGATAGTGAAATTAAAGAGAATACAAAAACAATAATTTTTGAATCTGCGAATTTTGATCCTGTGAGTGTGAGAAAAACTGCACTGAGTCTCGGAATCCGTACAGATTCTTCTGCACGTTTTGAGAAAAGTCTTGATCCATACATGACAGAAGTCGCACTTCGTCGTGCAGTAGAACTTACTCTTGAATTGTGTCCAAATGCAAAAGTGGTTAGTAATATTGTGGACGAAAAGAATTTCCAATTGAACCAAGGACCAATTGAAGTAAGTTTGGAATTCCTCCAGAAAAAAATTGGAATGGA
>Ga0209340_1001277_pt1 | contig 19037 bp, 17 predicted proteins | sample EPASupsiteSAE323_FD_187266 | JGI IMG/M metagenome (GOLD analysis project Ga0209340, IMG submission 187266) | Bioremediated contaminated groundwater from EPA Superfund site, New Mexico - Sample SAE3-23 (SPAdes) (version 2) | ecosystem: Environmental > Aquatic > Deep subsurface > Groundwater >... | reverse complement strand
GGTGGGTTTTATATTTTTTCTATTGCAAGCAAACCACATTTTCAGTATGATATACTAGAAGAAAATATCTACAGCGGAGGGTAAATATGTATCTATATGGAAAAATTACCGTGACATCAGAACTTCCTGATAATTTGAAAAAATTAAAGGAAATTGCGCTCAATCTGTGGTGGTCGTGGAATGTTGATTGTCTTAATCTTTATAAAATGATTGATCCAGAGTTATGGACAATAGTAAAAAATAATCCTGTAAAATTTATTCAAGAAGTAAGCCAGAGGAAACTCGCTGAAGCAGCAAACAATCAAGAATTCATGGATAGATACTATCAACTCGTTAATAAATTCGATGATTATATGAACTCATCTTCCACTTGGTTCTCAGAAAACTTCCCAGATAAAAAAGATAACATAATAGCATATTTCTCAGCAGAATACGGATTAGACGAAATTCTTCCGGTTTATTCAGGCGGTCTTGGCGTGTTGTCAGGAGATCACTGCAAAACTGCAAGCGATTTGGGCCTTCCATTCGTAGCAATTGGCCTCTTATATAGGCAAGGTTACTTTAATCAGTTTATAAATGCCGAAGGCTGGCAAGAGACAAGCAATACTGAACAAAATATGTATGACCTTCCAATAAGACCTGCTGTTGGTCCTGATGAAAAGGAAGTAATAATCAGCGTCGACCTTCCTGGAAGAGCAGTCTTTGCAAAAGTATGGCAAGTAAAAGTGGGTAGAATTTCAATTTATATGATGGATACAAACCTTGATATTAATAGCCCTGATGATAGACAGCTTACGGCACGACTATATGGCGGTGATCAGGATATGAGAATTTCTCAAGAAATTCTTCTTGGTATTGGTGGAATACGAGTACTGGATGCACTAGGCATCACACCATCTGTCTATCATATGAATGAAGGCCATTCTTCTTTCCTAGGTTTGGAATTAATTAGAAAGTTAGTTGAAACAAAGGGGCTTTCTTTCAAGGTCGCAAAAGAAGTTATTTCAGCATGTACAGCCTTTACTACACACACACCTGTTCCTGCAGGGAATGATGTATTTCCCCTAAATCTTATTGACAAATATTTCAGTAATTACTGGAGTTCACTTGGCCTTAGTCGTAATGAATTTTTAGATTTGGGACTAATAATCGGACCAGATGCACCTCAAGTGTTTAATATGACTGTTCTTGCCTTAAAGCTTTCCGGCGGAAAGAATGGAGTAAGTGAACTTCACGGGGCAGTTTCTAGAAATATTTATAATGAACTATGGTCAAATATTCCAGAAGAAGAAATTCCTATTGAACATGTTACCAATGGTATTCATACCTTAACATGGATGGATTCAAGCTATAAACAGCTTTTTGACAGATATATGGGCCCTGGCTGGGAAAACAGACTCCACGAACAAGCTATGTGGGATAAGATTTATGAAATACCTGATGAGGAAATCTGGAGAATTCATGTCGAGCAGAAGAATAATCTTATTGAAACAGCAAGAAAAAGATTAAAAGAGCAGAAAGCAAGACATGGAGATTCACCTGAAAATCTAAAACAAATTGATAATTTTCTTAATCCAAATGCTCTTACAATTTGTTTTGCCAGAAGATTTGCTACTTATAAGAGAGCAACCCTGATATTCCGCGATTTGGAGAGGCTTATCAGTATACTTAATAATCCAGAAAAACCTGTACAGATAATTTTTTCTGGCAAAGCTCATCCTGCAGACAGACCAGCTCATGAGATTATAAAACAAATATATGATTATACAAACAACCCTGCATTAAAAGGTAAAGTAATGCTTATTGAGAACTATAATATGAGCATTGCAAGATACCTTATACATGGTGGCGATGTATGGCTTAACAACCCCCGCAGGCCTCTTGAAGCAAGCGGTACAAGTGGACAAAAGACAGGCGCTAACGGAGTAATCAACTTCAGTGTGCTTGATGGGTGGTGGGTTGAAGGATATAACACCAAGAATGGCTGGGCAATAGGAGAAAATAAGTTCTATCAAAACTATGATCATCAGGATAATGCTGACAGCGAGAGCCTTTATGGTACTCTTGAGAATAATATAGTTCCTCTTTATTTCGAAAGGGATGATAGAGGAATACCAGTTGGCTGGGTTAGGACTATGAAAGAATCCATGGTATCGGTAGGCAAAAATTTCAGTACAACAAGAATGCTTCATGACTACATAAATAAATACTACGCACCTCAGATAGAAAGAACCAAAAGAATCCTGGAAAGCAATTTTGAAATTCCAAAATCATTGGCAGACTGGAAAGCATATATTCAACGTGACTGGTCTTCAGTTCAGATAGCACCATCAAAGAATGTTAACTTCTTTGATGAAAGCAAAATTCATGTAGGGCAGGTCATTGATGCTGCAGCCACAGTATATCTAGGGAAAATAAATCCTGACGATGTTTCCGTCGAGGTCTACTATGGAAAGATTGGAGAAAACAATTTAATTGAAAATGCTTTGATCAAACCTATGGAACTTGTTGAAGAAGTCGGCAACGGCACTTACAACTATACAAGTAAAGTATCAATTGAGGATGGCGGAAACTATGGATATACATTCAGAGTAATACCACATAATCCGAATATGATTAATAAACATGATACCGGACTGATAAAATGGGTAGTTAAAATTTAAACTATAAATAAAAAAAGAAGATGTCATACGACATCTTCTTTTTTTATTTAGGATAATCATTTCTGTTTCTGAATATTTATTTATTAAAGGAAAAGACTAATAGTAAATTTTACTGAAACAAGGTGATTATCATAAAAGTTTCGTCAGAAGAACTATACCCCATGACTTTTGAACCGGTTTATAAAGATTACGTATGGGGCGGTACAAATCTTTCATCTTTTGGGAAAAATCTGCCCTCGAAAAATATCGCTGAAAGTTGGGAGGCTTCGTGTCATCCAAATGGAACCAGTATTATAGGAAATGGTCTCTTTAAATGGAAAGCTCTGAATGAAGTAATAGATCAATATGGTGCTCCAATTGTTGGCATCAAAATGGCACATAAAAAGTATCCTCTCCTTGTTAAATTTATTGATGCAAATGATAATCTCTCTGTGCAAGTCCATCCTGATGACGATTATGCGAAAATACATGAAAATGGGGAATCAGGTAAAAATGAAATGTGGTACATTATTCAGGCTATCCCTGATGCATATATTTATTATGGTATAACTGAAGGTACAACCAAAAGAGAATTCCAAGAAGCAATTGAGGCTGGAATAGTTGAAAAATATCTAAACAAAATGCATGTCTATCCTGGAGATATAATAAATATTCCTGCAGGAACGGTTCATGCACTTTGCGGAGGTATAACCTTGATGGAAATACAACAAAACTCTGATGCAACATACAGGATTTATGACTATAATAGAAAAGACCCTTTAGGCAATCCTTTAAGAGCGCTTCATGTTCAGAAAGCCTTGGAAGTAATAGATTTCGCTCAAAATAATAAGAAGAAATTAAAAGGAATAAAGCTTGAATATAGCGGCAAAGGATACAGAAAAATCCTTACAGCCAATAAGTATTTTGCATGCGAATTATGGAATTCATCAGGAATAGAGTTTCACAAAAGTGACCCACAGAAATTCTTCATATATACATTAATTGATGGTAATCTTGTTATACATCATAAAAATGGCGTAACGAAAGTTACAAAAGGGGAATCGGTAATGATTCCCTCAAGCCTTGGTAAATATATATTTGAAGGTAGATTTATTGGAATAAAGACTTATGTTCCAGACATGGAAAAAGATATATATCAGCCACTAATATTTTCTGGATATTCGCTAGAAGAAATAAAAACAAGCCTAAGCTAATAATTATAAATTATTAGTTTAGGCATAGTGATTGTTCATTTTTGTCAGCTACTGTATAGTAACCAAAACATTTGGACAAGGCATCTAGTAGGCCTTTAATATTTTCACCTTTTCCCACATAATCAGCAATTTTTTTTATTTGATCCACTGCATTTCCTGGAGCTACAATAGTACCTGCAAATTCATTTTTAAGTAGTTTAAGCCATTTAACATCACTTTTTTCGTCACCAGCACCGATGATTATTTCGTCAAGCCCAACCTGCGCAAATATTCTTCTCAATGCTTTATCAGTACCTGCACTTGCAGGATATATCTCGACCCCCTCAAGGGTTTGAACAATCTGAATCTTTTCTAAATCAGTATCCTTCAGCAATCCGCTCGAAATTAGATAACCAATTATGTCCTGAGATTTCATATAAAATTGATCACTAGTATAGATTTGTTCCTCTCTGAGCAATGTTAAAACCGCTTGCTTTCCATCTTGAACAACAAAATGGTTATCATATGCGAAATCTGTAAAAAAGTTCTTTATCCTTCTTATAAGCTCAATATGCTCTGATTTGGCTATTGTCTCAATCTTTCCTGTTTTTCTATCCTTTATAAATGAACCATCTTCTGCTACTATATTCATCACTTCCATGCCATAGCCTTCGAAATTCCGTGCTACCTCTTCCAGTAAATTGATTCCTCTACTAGAGCAAAAGACAATATTAGCTCGTTCATTTTTTAAAATATCAGCGAGAATTTGAGCGTGAAATGGACTAGCATTTACCCTGTTAGGTTGCCCGTTTGGAACTATACAACCATCATAATCAAGAACAATGATTTTGCCCAATTTTTTTCTCCTTCCATACTGCATATTTCAAACCGATGAAAGTACGGCTATTATTAAATAGTCGAAAGAAGATTATTATCATTTTGGCAAAAGAGTATAATAAATATTGTATTTTAAAAAAGTTTACATAAAGCAATTATAATATAACTTATGAAAGAATGCAATATTTAAAAAAATTCTCTTTAAATAACACTAATAAGATTTTCTTAAAAGTTCTTGAAAAAAAATGTTTTATTGACTATGATAAACAATGTAAAATTCAATATAAAGGAGTGAATTATGAGATATCTTCTCGGAATTGATTTAGGAACCTCTAGTGTAAAGGCACTTCTTCTTGATAAAAATAATAATATCGTCGGTATAACACAGGAAGGTTATAATATAGACATCCCTGCACCTGGATATGCTGAACAGTACCCTGAAATGTGGTGGGCAAAAACCTGCATTGTAATTAAAAAACTTTTAGCAGAAACAGGTATTAATTCTAAGGATATCGATGGAATAGGCTTTTCAGGACAAATGCATGGAATTGTGGTGCTTGATGAAATCGGAATCCCACTGAGGCCGTGTATAATATGGTCGGATCAACGCACGCTAAAAGAAGTTGAATACATAAACACAATCATTGGCAAAGAAAAGCTGGGTAAAATGACATTAAACCCTATTGCAACAGGATTTTTTGGTGCTTCCTTACTTTGGCTCAAACGTAACGAACCAGATACTTACTCTAAGATTCACAAAGCAATTCTCCCAAAGGATTACCTGAGATATAAAATGACTGGTGAAATCGGATCTGAAATTACCGACGCTTCAAGTACCTTGTTATTTGATACAGCTAACCTACAATGGAATCACGAACTTGTAAAAATACTTGAATTAAATCCAAAAGTTCTTCCAGAATGTTCAACTCCTTCAATGATTTCTGGATATATAACATCAGCATGTGCTTCGGAAACTGGTCTTACTGAAGGAACCCCTGTGGTTTTTGGATCTGGAGACCAACCTGCTCAAGCACTTGGAAATGGAATAATCAAACCGGGTACAGTTTCTGTAACAGTAGGCACTGGAGGCCAGGTATTTACGCCCGTAAATACACCAATATATGACAGTGGATTAAGAACTCATACCTTCTGTCATGTCATGCCAAATACATGGAACATAATGGGAGCAACCTTATCTGCAGGATTATCTATGAAATGGCTGAAGGACAAAATTTTACAAGCGAGTTCATATGACGAAATGTCCATGCTTGCAGAAAATGTCCCACCTGGAAGCGAAGGATTGATATATCTTCCTTATCTTACAGGCGAACGCACTCCTCACATGAATTCGCTTGCAAAAGGAATGTTTTTTGGACTTACTTTAAATCACAATAAATCAAATATGATAAGAGCTGTTATGGAAGGAGTTGTTTTCTCTTTAAAAGACTGTGTTGATATCTTCTCAAATATGGGATTGCAATTCGACAGGATTATTTCTTCTGGAGGCGGAGCAAGAAGTAATACATGGAAGCAAATCATCGCCGATGTTTTCGGCCTTGATGTGTATACAAGCTCGGTAGTCGAACAGGCAAGCTTGGGAGCTGCTATACTTGCCGGACTGGGAACAGGGTGGTATTCCTCTGCTGAGCAAGCATGTTGCAGCCTTGTAAGCCTGCAGGAAGAAATAATCAGACCAAACCCTAAAACCCATGATATATATATGAATAATCTAAAAATTTATAGAAAGCTATACCAAAGCAATAAAGAATTTTTTTAATTAAAAAGCGGCTTTATAAGCCGCTTTTTAATTAAAATGTTATCTTTTTTCTTTGTGCTGAATCTTAAATTTTCCCCACCGATATTTCGACCTTTGTTCTAAGATTTTTTTTACGTTATGTGCAACTCCATCATTAGAATTTGAGTGCTTAGTAATTCTTACGCTTTTATGAAGTACACTCATATCTAAGCTTGTGTTACTCATTATCCTTACTATGAACCCTTTTTTTGTCATTGGTATATCATTACCAGCATCTCCATAAGCAAGAACGTTCTTTGGACGAATAACATTTCCTTCGAGTGTTTCCTTTCTAATCACGAACAATATTGCTTCTCCCTTATCAACGCCTGAAGGAGCAATTTCAATCTTTGAAGGAGACGTATAAAAATAGTTTATTCTATCTTCTTCATCCATTGATTCATTAAGTTCTTTGATATATTCTTCAAAAGCTAGAACTGCTTTTTGGTTTGGACCAAAGTCAACGCATATCTTTATTATTCTCTCATCTAATCCCAGCTTTGAAAGGCCCTCCAATTCATCAATCTGTATAACTCCTTCTCCGAATTCTTTTTCTCCTCTGTAGAAGGTTTTATGCGCAATTCTCAAACTCTCTTCTCCCTCTTCATTTCCTATTATAAAATTTTCGGGAGAACTTAAATGATATACCGCACTTGGGATTGCCAACTTAATTTCTTTTATTTTGCTATAGAGCTGGGCAACCAAATCTTTTTCCATAGCCTTAAAGTAAACAAGTTGGTAGTAAGCTCCTTGCCTTTTAAAAACCGCACCGCCATTATCCGTAATCAAATATTTAAGCCCAGCTTGGTTTGCAAATCTCACGGCTTGATGAAATCCTCGTCCTGTAGCACCACCTGTAACAATTTTCTTTTTCTGATTTGCTAAAAAATAAAATGTTCTGTTGTTCTGCTGCGAAATTTCCTTAGACTCATCCAAAAAAGTCCCGTCAAAGTCAGTGATTATTGCCTTGATTTCATGCCTGTATGCTGGATCTGCAATAATTTTCGTACCATTCTGCATTTGGAATCTTTTTGGACCCTTGTACTTTCCTTTCTTTTCCACTTTGTTTTCTCCTTTCATTTTTTGACATTCCTTTTTATTCAACATCTGGGCATAATACCCATATAAAACGAAACTCCCGCTCACCAAAATAGGGTTATAGTCATTTTGAAATCAAGTACACTGACTTCACGACTAACCAAATCACCTTTGGTTTACGAGAATAACAAAAATAGATACATTTGCATTATATTAAATGTATTTAAAATAATCAAATATTTTTAGGATATTCTCTAATATTATAAAAATCGAGCATTATTAATTATTAGAGAAATATAATGTGTATGAATGCTGTATCATCAATAGGAATATTAGTTCCGCTCAAGATTTAGTATTTAAATAAGCTCAATTGCATTACTGCTTACATCCATACCCGGCTGTAATGACGGATTAAGAAAGGATTTTGGCGAAGTTCCTAATATACGTTCTACCCTATAGTCAGAACTACCTTTTTTAATGGGAATAACTTCAATGATTTCTCACTTATACTTTACTTTCAAAGGAGTAGGATAGTATTCCTCCTCTGCATTTTTAAATACAATCTCTGGCGGAATAATGGAATACAATATCACATCATTTCCCTCCTATTGCATGTAGATTCATTAGTCTTATTGTGTTCGATTATTTCATAAAGCTTTTTAAGCGAATCAGCAACTCCCCCTACGGCATCTATGATTCCATTTCTAACAGCTTCTTCACCAAATAATACTGTCCCAATATCATTAGCCAGTTCTCCAGTCTTGAGCATCAATTCCCTAAATCTTTCATTGCTTATTGTAGAATTCTTAACAACAAACTGCACAACCCTCTGCTGCATTTTTTCAAAATATTCATATGTCTGAGGCACACCAATAATCATTCCATTTAACCTTATAGGATGGATAGTCATTGTTGCTGAAGGCGCAATATATGAAAAATCTGCAGCAACAGCCAGCGGAACCCCTATGCTGTGTCCCCCACCAAGAACCAATGAAACCGTAGGCTTAGACATGGTTGCAATCATTTCTGCTATAGCAAGTCCCGCTTCCACATCTCCTCCAACAGTATTCAAAATAAGTAGTAATCCCTCAATATCAGGACTATCTTCAATTGCAACAAGCTGGGGAATAATATGTTCGTATTTCGTGGTTTTATTTTGAGAAGGAAGCACAATATGTCCCTCTATTTGCCCTATTATTGTAAGGCAATGTATATTGGTTTTCATATTAGGCACTTTGATTTCGCCTAGTTCCTTTATGTTTTCAGCTTCATCCTGTTCTTTCTCACTGCTATCTTCAATTAATTCATTTCCATTGAATGTGATTTTTTGAACAAAATCATTGTCAGAGTACATTCTAACACTCCTTTAATGTAAATAAAAACTGGGTAAGAATATCTTACCCAGTTTTTATTTACATTATTAAATTGAAGCAATACTGATTATTCTAATACTCTTTTTTCAATTTCTTCGACTGCTTTTTTTATAAAATCGTCGAATTTCATAGCTCCCTGGTCTCCATCTTTTCTCGCCCTTACTGAAACCATATTATTTTCCATTTCCTTGTCACCAACAACCAACATATAAGGAACCTTCTCAAGCTGTGCTTCTCTTACTTTGTACCCAATTTTTTCATTCCTCGAATCGATTTCAGCTCTTATATCCATAGCTTCCAATCTTTCTAATATCTCTTTGGCATAATCAATATGTTTTTCAACTACAGGTAAAATTTTAACCTGAACCGGAGCAAGCCAGAGTGGAAAAGCTCCTGCAAAGTGTTCTGTTAGCACCCCAATGAATCTCTCTATACTGCCAAATATGACCCTATGAATCATAACAGGTCTATGTTTCTCTCCATCGCTTCCGACAAAGGTAAGGTCAAATTTTTCAGGCATCTGGAAGTCAAGCTGTATTGTGCCGCACTGCCATGTTCTTCCTATAGAATCTTCAAGATGGAAATCGATTTTCGGGCCATAGAAGGCCCCATCTCCCTCATTAATTTTATACTGCATACCTTTGTGTTCCAAAGCATCTTTTAAAGCATTGGTTGCAAGTTCCCATTCTTCGTCGCTTCCCATTGAGTTCTCCGGCCTTGTTGATAACTCAACCTTATATTTAAATCCAAAAATACCATATACATAATCGATTAAATCTATTACCCCAATTATTTCATCCCTTATTTGCTCGGGAAGCATAAAGATATGCGCATCATCCTGAGTAAAGCATCTTACTCTGAAAAGGCCATGAAGTGCACCTGATAATTCATGCCTGTGAACCAATCCCAATTCGGCAACCCTCTGCGGGAAGTCCCTATATGAATGTATCTTTCTCCTATAAGCAAGCATTCCACCCGGACAGTTCATAGGTTTTACGGCATAATTTTGTTCATCTATCTTTGTAAAATACATATTTTCCTTGTAGTGATCCCAATGCCCCGAACGGTGCCATAATTCTTCATTCAATATTATGGGAGTTTTTATCTCTTGGTATCCGTTCTTTCTATGTTCCTTTCTCCAAAAGTCTTCAAGGATATTTCTGATAACCATTCCCTTTGGAAGAAAAAACGGGAAACCTGGTCCCTCATCCTGAAGCATAAATAGGTCAAGCTCCCTGCCTAATTTCCTATGATCCCTTTTCTTTGCTTCTTCTAGCATATTGAGGTACTCATCTAGGTCAGTTTTCTTTGCGAAAGCAGTTCCATATATCCTCTGGAGCATCTTGTTCTTCTCGCTCCCCCTCCAATATGCCCCCGCAACCGATAGCAGTTTGAAAGCCTTCACCTTTCCTGTTGAAGGAAGATGAGGCCCAGCACAAAGGTCTACAAAATCTCCCTGCTTATAGAAGGATATTTCCTCTCCTTCGGGCAGTTCCCTGATAAGCTCAACCTTATAGTCTTCCCCTTTTTCCTTCATAAACTTTTCCGCTTCATTCCTAGGCAGAGTAAACCTTTCGAGCCGCATATCCTCTTTGGCTATTTTCTCCATTTCCTTTTCAATCTTTTCTAAATCCTCTGGACCAAAAGACTGCTCCAAATCAAAGTCATAGTAAAACCCATTTTCTATGGCCGGACCTATTGCAAGCTTTGTGTCAGGATAGAGCCTCTTAACAGCTTGTGCAAGCATATGCGAAGTTGTATGCCTATACGTTTTTTTGCCTTTGTCATCATCAAATGTTAAAACGTTTAACGAAGAATCCTTTTCAACTAATGTTGATAGATCTACAACCTTTCCATCCAATTCAGCCGCAACCGCATTTCTTGCTAAGCCCTGACTGATTGATTCAACAATCTGCATAACTGTAGTTCCTCTTTCATACTCCCTAATAGAACCGTCTTTCAGACTAATTTTTAACATATAAATCTACCTCCCCTATTAATTTTACTCACAGTGTATTTAAGATTCTTATGATATTTTTGCTCCTAATGGAACATGATGGTCTAGCTTTAATAGTGTCACTTCTTTATTGTCCAATTCAACCCCCATAACAAGCACCTCTGATATAAAATCCGCTATCTGTTTCGGTGGAAAATTGATAACAGCCACAATTATTCTTCCTAATAATTGTTCTTTTGAATAAAGCTTAGTTATTTGAGCACTTGACTTTTTTATACCTATCTCCGGTCCGAAATCAATTGTCAGTCTGTATGCAGGGTTCCTTGCTTTAGGAAAATCTGCAACTTCAATGATTTTTCCTGTTCGCATTTCTACTTTCTCAAAATCGTCATACGTAATCATTAACTCATCCCCTGCCCCTCTCTCTTAATAATTCCTCTTTTAGAAAACAAAAAACCCCTGTAAAATTTCTTCTACAGGGGCGTTAATAACGCGGTTCCACCCTAATTGGTTCTCTTTATAACTATAACGTAGTCAACGGCTTTCGCAAACTCCGAGGTGGTCTTCGGTTGATATCTCTTAAGAAGGATTCCAGCCACGTCCCTCTCTCTCTAAAAGGTTTATTCAACTTACTCTTCCCATCATTGTCATGAATATTTATTTATTTTATTATATATTATGATAGTTAATTGTCAATGGGTGAAAAAACAATTTATAAATAGAGATTAGTTTTTCTTATTCTCTACTTTTGCCTTTTTTTCTTTACCCAACCTTCTTTATTCTCCTGCCTCGAACGAGCAATAGCAAGTGAATCCGCTGGCACTTCATCCGTAATAGTCGAACCAGCCGCTGTATAAGAATTCTTTCCTACCCTAACAGGAGATACAAGATTTGTATTACATCCTATAAACACATTATCTTCAATAATGCTTCTATGCTTTTTAACACCATCGTAATTAACTACAACAGTACCACATCCCACATTTACATTTTTCCCTACGTCACAGTCACCAATATATGAAAGATGCGAAACCTTTGATTTATCACCAATTACAGCATTTTTTATCTCTACAAAATCGCCAATTTTTACATCAGCTCCAATTGTACTTCCCGGCCTCAGGTAAGCAAAAGGACCGATGTGGCTGTTTTCTCCTATTTCACTATCCACTATAACTGAGTTTTGAACTTCAGCCCTATCGCTGACCTTGGAATTTATTATCCTTGAACCTGGGCCTATTATGCACTCTTCGCCAATTACCGAATCCCCCTCAATAATGGTTCCTGGATAAATAATAGTATCAATACCAATTTGGGCTGATGGCTCAATATAAACTGAGGAAGGGTCTATAATGGTTACTCCAGCTCTCATGTGGCCTTCAGCAATCACTTTCCTCAATTCATTCCCTGCCTGGCTTAACTGCACACGGTCATTTATTCCCATTATTTCATAATTGTTGCCAACCTTATAAGTATCAACCTTATTGCCCTGTTTTATAAGAATTTCGATTACATCAGTCAGATAATACTCGCTCTGTTTGTTGTTGTTGCTTATCTTGCCTAGCGATTCAATCAAAAGTTCAATATTAAAACAATAAAGTCCTGAGTTTACTTCTTTTATTCGCTTTTCCTGCTCAGAAGCATCCTTTTCTTCAATAATTTTTACTACTTTGCCACTCGAATCCTTTACTATTCTTCCATAACCGAAAGGATTTTCAAAGTCAGCCGTAAGAATTGTTCCTGCATTTTTTTCATCTAAGTGCTTTTTTATTGCATTTTTTATAGTATCCGTGCTTATTAATGGCATATCTCCACACATAATAATTACGTTTCCACCCTTATTCTTCAACAGAGGAACAACCTGCATAACCGCGTGACCTGTTCCCAACTGCTGTTCCTGTACGGCATATTTAGTTTTTTCACCCATACACTTTTTCACTTCATCAGCTCTATGTCCAACAACAATAATATTTTCTTTTATACCCGCAGAGGTTACAGCGTCATAAACCCATTCAATCAAGGCTTTCCCCAATATCTTGTGAGTAACTTTTGAGTGCTTTGTCTTCATTCTTTTTCCTTCACCTGCGGCAAGTATTACCGCCGTAAAATCATTCATAGGTCCCCCCATCTATCTTCCCCCCTTAACAGGGAGGAACGAATCGTAAATATAATTAGTCTATTTTCTCTTCTAAAGCATTGCATATACTTCTTAAAACACTTTCTAAATCAGTTATTATTTGTTTATTGCGAAACCTAATAATTTTTATACCTCTTGCTTGAATCTCAACTTCTCTATTTTTATCATATTCAATATTTTCTATATAATCATGAATTTCACCATCTAATTCTATTAGTAGTTTAGCTTTGCAACAATAAAAATCTACAACGTATCTTCCGATAGGATATTGCCTTCTAAAACTATATCCTTTTAGCTTGTTTTTCCTTAGTTCTTCCCACAAAATCTTTTCTGCTCTAGTTTGACTTTTTCTCAAATTCTTAACAATACTCTTCATATACTTTGGAACATCTTTTTTCATATAAACTGTCAGCTCCCTCTCTAAAAAACCTTTTCGTTCCTCCCATTGTTTTGGGGGGAAGATAGATGGGGGGCTATAGTATCTGCGCTAAACGTTTAATTCCGATTTCAATTTCGTTAAAAGATGCATTTGAGAAGTTCAATCTCAGGGTGTTTTCCCCGCCGCCTTCTGCATAAAATGGGAATCCCGGAATAAATGCAACCTTATTATCAACTGCATCTTTAAGAAGCTCAGATGCATTTACATGAGAATCAAGAGTAAGCCACAGGAATAAACCTCCATCAGGCTCTGTCCATTCTGCCTTTGACTTAATATGCATATTCAGCATCTCTATCATTAGATTCCTTTTCTTGGAATAATCTTCATTAATACTTCTGATATGCTTTATCAAGCTGGTTGTAGCAAACTCATGAACAATTACCTGTGAAAGTGTAGTTGTATGTAAATCATTAGCCTGCTTACAAATTATCATCCTTCTTAAAATCTCCCTGTCAGCAACCGCATAACCCACTCTAAGCCCTGGAGAAATAATCTTTGAAAAGCTTCCAAGATATATTACCTGACTATGGGTATCCATCGATTTAAGCGCAGGAAGTCTATCACTCTTGCATCTTATATCAGCATAGTATCTTAATTCAACATAAGGATCATCTTCAATCACGATTACATTTGATTTATTTATTATATTCATAATCGCTTTCCGTCTTTCCTCAGAAAGGGTAATTCCAGTAGGATTTTGATAGTGGGGAATGGTGTAAAGAAGCTTTGGTTTAAATTCAAGAATCTTAAGTTCGAGGTCTTTAGGTATCATCCCATCCTGATCCATTTCAACCGGTACCACTCTTGCTTGATAGCCTTTGAATGTTTGAATAGCCGAAAGGAATGTAGGATTCTCAACAAGTACATAATCTCCTGGATTTATAAAGCTCTTTGCCGCCAAATCTATTCCTTGTGAAGAACCTGAAACCACAAGTACATTATCAACTTTTGTTTCTATCGCATACCTTTTTACCCATGAAACGATAAATTCCCGAAGCGGATTGTATCCCTCAGTAACTCCATACTGAAGAATCTTTTGCCCTTGCTGGTCCATTACTTTCGCAATAATCTCTTTTATCTCATTGATAGGAAAAGAATCCGGAGACGGCAGTCCTCCAGCAAATGATATTAAATCCGGCATCTGCGCAAGTTTAAATATTTCCCTGATAACATTTTCATTCAAGCCTTCCATTCTATTTGCAAAATTATACGCACTCAATTATTTTATCCCACCCTTTGATTTAGCGTTTACAACATTATACCAAAAAACTTTGGGAATTAATAATTAATATTTTATAAAGCCAGCATTGCTTCTAAAAATTACGACAGCCTCTTCATGTCTTATAAAATATGGCTTTTTTTATATTCTTATATTGCATTATGTAAACAAATATGGTATTATTTTATGTATTTTATATATATCAGTTATGAATCTATTTGCTTTTGTAGCATAAGCGGACGTTAATCTTGGGAAAACAGTATTCTGTTTTATTGTTTTTTAATGTAAGATATGGAAAAAGAAAATAAAAGATGATAGAATATATAAAGGAGGTGTCATATGGAATTTTTAAAATTTGACCAACTCCCTGATGAAGTAAAAAAGAGAATAAAAAATATGACAGAAGAAGCAATCGACAAGGTTGAAAAAACTCATGCACTTATTGAGAATTTCAAGTACATAGAATCTATTCATTTCAGTTCGGAAGCAATTTTTTGGGCATCAAGAGCTGTCATAAATTTTTTTGGTGAAGATAATGACAGTATGATTGATCTAGCACAGATTATGCTCAGTATGGTTGATAAAGGAACACTTGAGCCCTTTTTCTATACCACTATCACAGGAGCAATCGGCATATCCTCAACAGAGCTCGATAGCTCCCAAGACGTGCTTTTCAAAGACGAAGCACAAGAACTTTACATACGTTCTATTGAACTTGTCAAAATATTAAAGGACATCATTTTTTGATGTCCTTTAATATTTTTTTTATTTTTCTGCTTATTAGTTCTTATTAATGCTAACTAATACAATAATATTTGAGGTGTTTGATTATGAAGATTGAACCTCGCAAACGATTCTGTTGCATTTGCAAAGATGAAATCAACGAACAAGGTGAGAATAACCGAAAATATTCTGATAATAAAAGTGGAATAAGAGATGTTCCTAAAGAAAGTCTTTGCGCTTCAGAATTATGCAAAGAACTGAATAGTCTATTTCGACAATCCCCCAGATATCTCCAGAATATTGACGAAAAATCAAAACAAGCACCTTCTTTAAGCAATAATAGATATGATTCTATATACAAAAACTTTATACTTAAACAAGTAGGCTCCTACAAGTCAGAAACAATAAAATTTGAAGAATATGAAAAATTCGAAAAAACAGCTTATTTTGAGGAAAATGAAAACGAAGCTAACAATATTACCAAAGCTGTTCGCGCTGCTTTTTGGGCTAATAAGGCAGCCCATTTATTTGAGAATAATCTTAATAAACTCGATCCAAAAAAAAAGTCGGAAAAATCAGATGATTTTAAACAAAAAATGCATGCGTTTTATACTTTGAAAACCCTTCTTATCAAAGAAGTAATAGATAGATTGCAGGCTCCTGAAATGAAACACCTTTTCCCCAGTTGGGGTTTCTCAAAAGATGAAAAAGGCAAAGACACATTTATTATCGATATACCTGGGCACGGACAGGTACCATTGCATATAAAACCTCACGAAATTGGTCATTCTGTAGTGGAAAATCATTCTTATGAATATAAATTTTCAGGGTTAACAAATCCCACATTTCCTTCTGCTGACAGATTTGATGGGGCTCAGGATGATACTCTTGCCATAAGGCATCATCAGTGCGTAGTTAATAATGATTTTAAGGGATTGGACAAATTATATAGAAGGCATATATATGACTATCACTTTTGCGTTCCTAATTCGAACCCTCCTTCTGCAAAAAACAGAATAAATACTATACCTGTGAAAACTCTATTTGCTGAAAAAGAAGGACATCTTGTTTCTCTTGACAAAGTTGACCATGAGCCAGAAGTATTATATGGAGCAATAAATTGTAAAGAGGCACAAGCACTTCTATTCTTTGAGATAGTACCAGATGGAGACTTGAAAGGAGAGCTTAAAAAACCATTTCATTTTATTAGTTACAAAGGTCTTGATAAGGACTCCAAAGTATTTCTCAGAACAGGGACCCCTGAAACCAAAGCAAATAAAAAAGATTCTTTCTCATCTGATGCGGTTGTAGTATATTGCGACTTTGACTCAAATGGTAAATTCATTACAAATACGGAAACATACAAAAGATGCGGGCCTAACACTACTCAAGCTGGATGCAAAAGGGCCGTAGTGGTTCCCTCACCATGTGAAATCACTTCTCCTTCTAAAAATGACTTTGCGGCAATGAGAGGACGCTCGGTAGCTTTTTCCTACCGATAATTACTTCTTAAATATTTAAAAAATAAAAAGTTTTTATATGAAAACTTTTTATTTTTTTTATGTCGTATGATATAATAATTAAATGCAAATGTACACATCAAGTAATTCTCTGAAATAATTTTCGGGAGGCGGATCTATGAAACAAACACCTTGGCAATGTAAAGAGTGTGACGAGTCTAAATCATGTGAGGCAATCGTTAAAAATTGTAAATTCTATCAATTCGGCACCTGTGCATCTTGTAATAATTTGACTTCATGTAGAGTATATGAATTAACATGTATAATCTTAATTGGTATAACAGGTGTTATATTTGAACAAGCCAGCGGAATACATTAATAAGAAAAAAGCACTTGATTTTATCAAGTGCTTTTTCATTTAAATCTTTAATCTCCAAAACACAATCCCATCTTACGCCCGGTTCGAATCAAATCATTGTCTGGTGGAACCTGTTTTAGTTTTCCAACTGCTTCTTCAAGAGTTACTTCTGTTATTTCAGTACCCTTTAAGCTAACCATCTTTCCAAATCTTCCTTCAACCGCCAGTTCCACAGCTTTTGCACCATAACGAGTTGACAAAATCCTATCAGAAGGTGTTGGATGACCACCTCTTTGAAGATGACCAAGGACAGTTACCCTTGTTTCAACTCCAATATTTTTCTCTATTTCATCTGCAAGTCTATTGCCTATTCCACCCAAACGAATTGGGTCAGGACTATTAGCAAGAACTTTTGCAACAACAACATCACCATCAAGAGGTTTTGCTCCCTCTGCCACAATTATTATGCTGAAGTTCCTCCCTTTTGACTTTCTATCTATTATTTTATCGCATATTTTATTTATATCGTAAGGTATTTCTGGGATAATAATTACATCCGCTCCTCCTGCAATACCTGATTCAAGCGCTATCCACCCTGCATATCTTCCCATAACCTCAAGAACCATAACCCTATGATGAGATTCCGCAGTAGTATGAAGCTTATCTAAAGCCTCTGTTGCTGTTGTAACTGCTGTATTAAATCCAAATGTAATATCAGTTGCAGAAAGGTCATTATCAATTGTTTTTGGAACTCCAATAACATTAAGTCCTTTTCTTGCAAAATCTCTTGCCGAAGTTAGTGTTCCATCTCCTCCTATTGTAATCAGGCAGTCAATCCCATGCTTAACGAGGTTTTGAACACACATATCCGACATATCCTTATATTCTATGGGCTCTTTTGATGTTATCATAAATTTGAAAGGATTGTCTTTGTTGGATGTGCCAAGTATTGTACCACCTCTATCTAATATTCCAGAAACATCATTGAGTATTAGTTCTCTGCATTCATCAGTCACAAGTCCTCTATATCCATCCTTAAACCCAATTACTTTAATTCCATATTTACCAATCGCTGTTTTTACAACTGCCCTTAGAACAGCATTTAGCCCCGGGCAGTCTCCTCCTCCAGTTAATACTCCTATTGTAGAAATCATTATTACGCCTCCCCCATTAATAGTTTACAGTTGACAGTTAAAAACAACAAAAACATTTTTTCATAAGTTATTAACACTATCTAATTTAGTGACCAGTTGACATTACCTCACCGCTAACCGCTCTCTATTCCCCCTCTATTTTAAGAGAGGGGAGGTAGGGGATGAGTTACTTTAAGTTATTAAACCCTTTCTGTCTATGATATTCATAAGTCAGTATGGCTGCTGAATTTGATAGATTCAAAGAACGAGATTCTTCCTGCATTGGTATTCTTACGCATCTTTCACTATTTTGCTCCAAAAGCCACCCCGGTAAGCCTGCAGTTTCTTTTCCGAACAGTAAAAAGCATTCATCTGGATAACTAATATTAGTATAACATATCGTTCCTTTTGTAGAAATACAAAACATCAGTTCCCTGTCGTATTTTCCCAAAAAATTTTCTAAGCTATCATGAAAAATGATTTGTACATTGTCCCAATAATCCAGTCCTGCCCTTTTCATTTTTTTATTATCAATGAAAAACCCTAAAGGTCTAACAAGATGAAGTTTAGCATCAGTTGCTGAACAGGTTCTGGCAATGTTTCCAGTATTCTGAGGAATCTCAGGTTCGACAAGAACAATATTTAATCCCATTAATTTTCACCCTATTAACTACAGTATTAAAACTCTTTTTATAATAAGATACCACAAATTACCTTATAACAAAAGTATTAGAAA
>Ga0209340_1001272_pt1 | contig 19067 bp, 20 predicted proteins | sample EPASupsiteSAE323_FD_187266 | JGI IMG/M metagenome (GOLD analysis project Ga0209340, IMG submission 187266) | Bioremediated contaminated groundwater from EPA Superfund site, New Mexico - Sample SAE3-23 (SPAdes) (version 2) | ecosystem: Environmental > Aquatic > Deep subsurface > Groundwater >... | reverse complement strand
AGAAATAAGAAAAATCACAGCAAATAGTACTCAGATTTGCGCTGTTGTAAAGGCAGATGGTTATGGACATGGGGCAGTAGCGGTAGCAAGAGCAGCCTTGCAGGCAGGGGCGGATCGACTAGCAGTTGCTAATATAAGTGAGGCCGTACAATTGAGACAAGCAGGCTTTACCACTCCTATATTGGTTCTTGGTTATACGCCAGAGAGCCATGCTAGAGAGGTCGTAGATTATAATATTACCCAGACTATATTTTCAATCGACTCTGCCCAGGCCTTGTCGCAAGCGGCAGTGGCTGCTGGTAAAATAAGCAATGTACATATAAAAATTGACACAGGTATGGGTAGAATTGGTATTTGCCCCGATGAGGCAGGGACATTTGCAGCTGCAGTAGCCAACTTACCAGGCCTTACAATAGAAGGAGTATTTTCTCATTTTGCTGCTTCTGATAGTCGTGATAAAGCCTTTACCTATGAACAATATAATCAATTTACCAAAGCGTTACAATCGATTCAGGAAGTGGGTATTTCAGTGCCTATTCGCCATATCGCCAATAGTGCTGCCATTTTAGATTTGCCTCATATGCATTTGGATATGGTGAGAGCTGGTATTATTCTCTATGGCTTATGGCCTTCAAATGAAGTGGAAAAAAAGATTGCGTTAAAGCCCGTTATGAAGTTAAAGACGCAAGTGGCCTTTGTAAAAAAAATGCCAGCGAAAGTATCTATAAGTTATGGTCGTGCTTATTTTACGACTAAGCCTAGTCAAATTGCCACCTTACCGGTAGGCTACGCTGATGGCTGGTCCCGGCTACTCGCGGGTAAAGCTTCTGTTTTTCTGCGAGGGCAATGGGCGCCTTTGGTGGGAAGGGTATGCATGGATCAATGTATGATTGATGTAACGCATATTCTAGGAGTGGTACCTGGTGATGAAGTAGTATTGTTTGGCGAGGATGATTTGCCAGTGGAAGAAATCGCTGAGTGGATGGGGACAATAAATTATGAAATTGTATGTATGGTCGGCAAGAGAGTGCCGAGAGTATACTTAGAAAAATGTTAATATTCTCATGAAAACCATGCTTCCATTTTTAAAGGAGCATGGTTTTTTGAGAAGTAACTACATCGCTAGGGCTTATTAGCAGGGAATTAAGAAAAGAAAGACGAATAATGAGTTGTAATAGTGTGATATTCAGGAAGGGCTGATAATAGATGGCGAAACAAATGGTTGGGAGAATCGATAAGCGTATTGCTGGATTTCTTAGCATTTTAATGATAGTAATTCTAGTTTTGGTCGGACGTATTGGGTGGATACAGTTTGTCGAAGGGAAAAATATGGCTACCAAAACAGCAATACAGCTACGAGAAAGTAAAATACTTCATTCCCCTAGGGGGACTATTTATGATAGGAATGGAAGAGAGCTTGCGGTAAGTGGGATGACTAAATCCTTGTATGCTGATCCTGCAGAAATTAAAGATGGGGAGAAGGTAGCTGGGATATTAGGAGCTATCTTAGGAATGCGCAGCGAAGATATAAAAGAAAAACTAGCTGGTGGTGGACGATTTATATGGATTAAGCGCATGATAGAACCAGCGGTCTCTCAGCAGATACAAGCGGCAATTAAAGAATACGAGATAAAAGGATTAGGTTTTCTCGATGAAAGTAAACGCTATTATCCGAATGATACGTTAGCAGCACAAGTACTGGGTTTTGTAGGGACGGATGATATTGGACTAGATGGTATGGAACTTGCTCTTGATAAAATAATTAAAGGGACGTTATTGGAACAATTAGTTGATACTGACAGTCATGGTATTCCAATATTTAAGTCAATCTTTACCTTCGCTCCAAAAAAGCAAGGAAAAAATGTATATCTCACCTTAGATAGTGAAATTCAATTTATTGTAGAACAAAGTTTAGGGAAGGCCATGAAAAGTACGGGAGCTAAATCTGGAACCGTGATTGTGATTAATCCTCATACCGGTGAGGTACTAGCGATGGCCAATAATCCTACCTATAATCCAAATGAATTTTATAAATATGGTGACAGTGAATGGAAAAATAGGGCGGTTGCTTATAACTATGAACCTGGTTCTACCTTTAAGAGTATTGTGGCTGCAGCAGCCCTGCAAGAAGGGAAGGTATATCCAGAAGAAATATTTATTGATAAGGGATATGTGGAAGTATCGGGAAGGCGTATTCAGAACTGGAGCGGTGATAGTTATGGAAAAGTTTCCTTTATTGAGATCATAAAAAATTCTATTAATACAGGTTTTGTCGAGATTGGCATGAGGCTCGGAGGCTATAAGTTGACGGAATATGCCAAGGCTTTTGGATTTGGTAAAGTAACAGGTATTGAATTGCCTGGTGAGGAAGAAGGTCTTCTTTTTGATCCTAAAGCGATGGGCGATTCTGACATAGCTACCATGGCCATCGGCCAAAGTATTGCAGTTACGCCACTGCAATTGGTTACAGCGGTAGGAGCAATAGCCAATGGCGGAGTATTATTAAAGCCACATATTATTAAAGAAATTCGTAATGGTGATGGTTCTCTTGACTCAGAGGTGCCGGTGCAACCAGTAAGACAGGCTGTTAGTCCTGACACCGCAAGGCGGCTGGCTGATCTAATGGAAAAAGTAGTATCGGAGGGCGGCGGTAGAAAAGCAGAAGTAAAAGGCTATCGTTTTGCTGGTAAAACGGGAACTGCTGAAAAATTGAAAGATAGCGGTAGTGGTTATTTGGATGGGCGTTATGTTGCTTCTTTTGTAGGGTTTGGTCCTGTGGAAGATCCACAAGTAGCTATATTAGTTGTTTTAGATGATCCGAGTGGAATTTATTATGGTGGAGAGATTGCCGCACCAGTAGCTGGCGATATTTTATCACAGGTTATGCGGCATATGAATATTCGTCCCCAGATAACAGGGCAAGCTTCCTTGCCTACGAATAAGGAACAGCCTATGACTGCGGTACAAGAAAGGAACCTAAAGCTCGAGGTTCCTGCTGGTAAAATACTTATACCTAGTGTTATAGGTATGAGTATGAGACAAGCGGGAGAAACTTTGAATAAGTTAGGGTTGCCTATGGTACCCGAGGGTACGGGAATTGCCATAAGGCAAAATATCGCACCCAATTCTATCGTAGAACCAAATACAGAAGTTATTGTATATTTTCAAGGGCAATAGGATACGGAATAAATAAAGGGCGGCTATGGCCGCCCTTGGTTGCATCTTAAGACTGTTTGTTAGCATCAAATTGAGCAGTCAGCGTGCCAGTAGAGGTAGTGTTGCTAGCAGTACTAGCGCCGTTCATGCCAGATTCATATTGCTCAATCATCTTGCGGACCATGTGACCGCCTACGCGTCCACAATCAGCAGAAGTCATGGTTGACCAACCTTGAGAGCGTACTTTATCGGAAATTCCAAGCTCATTGGCGATTTCCAATTTCATACGGTCAAGAGCGTTTTCAGCACCAGGATTAACAGGTTTTCTACTTCTGGCCATTATAATCACCTCCTTATGTTGGTATGATCATAGTATCAACTAAATTTGATCGAGTTATGCTGCAATTTATTATGTAAATAGTTCCAAGGATTCTGAAAAAAATGGCAAGAGGATTTAAATTATTCAAATGACAGGAATTAATATTTTGGTGACGAATAAGTAAAAGTAAGATATTGTAACAGTAAAAGGCTCTTAAGAAGGAAAAGAAGAAAATGGAGTGAAATACATGCATGAAATGGCCCTTGCTCAAGGAATTCTGGAGATTGTGCTTAAAACAGCAGTGGAGCAGAGGGCAAGTAAAGTGACTAGTATTAAACTACTCATTGGACAGATGATACAAGTAGAACCAGAATGCCTTACCTTTGGCTTTGAGGCTTTAGCTATGGGGACTGTTGCCGAGGGGGCACAAGTTACTATCGAAATTACTCCTCTTATCGGACAATGCAATAGCTGTGGGGAGCAATTTACTGTCGAAAAATATTGCTTTATATGTCCTCTTTGTAATTCGACTAGTATTGTAGTAGTATCAGGCCGAGAACTGGCTGTAGATTATCTGGAGGTTGAGTAAATGCAGATAAAAGTAATGACTAATATTTTAGATAGAAATGATCAAATTGCCGGTGAGATTCATGAACGATTGTCAGCAGCTAATATTTTTGTAGTCAATTTATTAGGATCCCCTGGTTGTGGAAAAACATCGCTGCTGGAAAAAACCATTGCAAGTCTAAAAGATGAACTATCCATGGCTGTGATTGAAGGGGATTTATTTACGGCAAAAGATGCGCAGCGTATTGAACAACATGGTATACCCGTAGTGCAGATAAATACAAGTGGCGGTTGCCACCTTGATGCAAATATGGTAAACAGTGCTTTAGAAGCCCTAGATCTTGAAAAACTTGATTTGATTGTCATTGAAAATGTCGGGAATTTGGTGTGCCCTGGGGAATTTAAGATTGGTGAAGATGTTAAGGTAACCATACTTAGCACGACAGAAGGCGAAGATAAACCTTTAAAATATCCAACAATCTTTAAACAAGCCAGTGCTGTCATTTTAAATAAAGTTGATTTGTTGCCCTACACTAATTTCGATATGCCAGCAGCAATTCATGACATTACAAGTATTAATCCGCAAGCTGTCATCATAGAAATATCTTGTCAGACTAATGCAGGTTTGGAGCTATGGTGTGATTGGCTAAAAAAACAGGTGCAAATGAAACAAGCAAGGAGTATATAGTGATGGCAACGCTAGAGGAGCAAGAGGCAAAAATTGAGGCCCTGCGCATACGTCTTCATAACTTGGTGCTAGCCAAGGCTGGGAATATGATCGATCCTGAGGTTGGTGAATTGAGCACTAAACTAGATAAATTAATTGTAAAATATCAAAAAGCAAAAGAAAAGGCTACTAAATAATTAAAAATTACGGAGGTATTGTCATGAGTGATGAACAAGATTGGGAACAGTTTAAACAAAAATTTAAAAATAAAGCAAATATTAATCTTAATGATTACAAACCAGCTCAAATGCAACGACGAATCAGCAATTTAATGAACCGTTATGGAGCTCGTACTTATGTGGAATTTTTTAATCTTTTAGATAAGGATGATCGTTTATATAAAGAATTTATCGATTATATGACGATTAATGTAACGGAGTTTTTTCGCACGCCCGAGAAGTTTTCTGAACTGGAAAGCAAAGTGTTACCAGAGTTATTAACGAAAAGTCCGAAACTCAATATTTGGAGTGCTGGCTGCTCTGTGGGAGCCGAGCCTTATTCTTTATCAATGATTTTAAAAGATTTGACGCCAAATACGAAACACCGTATTTTAGCAACCGATCTTGATGTGGAAATGCTGGCAAAAGCTAAAAGTGGTATTTATACCAATACAGAGTTTAAAAATATTTCTACAAGTCGAGCTTCAAAATACTTCAAGCAGGAAAATGGGACTTATATCATTGATGAAGATGTGAAGTCGTGTATTGAGTTTAAGAAACATAATTTGCTCCTCGATAAGTTTGAAACCGGCTTTGATTTAATATTATGCCGTAATGTCGTAATTTATTTTACGGAGGAGGCCAAAGATGGCCTATATCGTCGTTTCTTAAGCTCTCTTAAACCAGGCGGAGTTATGTTTGTCGGTGGTACAGAAGCAATCTTAAACTTCCGTGAGATTGGTTTTGTGAGTTATATGCCGTTTTTTTATCGCAAACCATTTTAGTCCTTGCGGGACATTTAAAGCACTCCCCAATTTGATAGCCGCTGGAATAAATTTAATAACTTCAGTAAGAATATACGCTCCCTTGTTTCTTCTTCAATCGTTTGACCAGCAGTAATGTCTACCGTTTTAACCACTTGTTGCTTTACGAAGAAAACAAGTTCGCCAATTTTTTGCCCCTGATAAACAGGGGCTTTTATTTTTTCCGGTAAGTCAATGGTAACGACAATATGTTCAGAGTCGGCGGTACTTACTACTAGATTGGCTTGGCTATCGACAATAGCATCAACGGCATCATTGAGTCCCTTTTCCACTGGTATAGCCGTTAATACATCGTTCTTATCAGCATACTTATACAATTCATAGGCGGAAAAGCCATATTGTAATAATTGTAAGGAATCATGCCAGCGTGAATGATCATGGAGTACTACCGCAATCAGTTGTTGATTACCTCGAGTGGCGCTCGCTATTAAGCATGGACCGGCTTGGCTGGTTGTACCTGTTTTAACACCATCAGCTTCTTCCAGTAGCCATAATAATTTATTGGTGTTTTTCAAATGCTGGTCATGTTCCGTGCCTCTTTTGTCCAGCCAATCAATATTGGTTTCTCTTGTATTTACAATCGTTGCAAAAATTGGATTGGTTAACGCATACCTAGTAATCCAGGCTAAATCAAAAGCCGTAGAATAATGTAAGGGTGCAGATAAACCATGAGGATTGGCAAAATGGCTATTAAAAGCTTGTAAAAGCTGGGCTTTCTGGTTCATAAGGGCAACAAAATTTTCCACAGAACCAGCGAGATGTTCGGCAATGGCTACCGCAGCATCATTGCCAGAACGTAATAAGAGACCAGTTACCAATTCTCGCAAAGATATAATTTGTCCAGCAGTTAAGTGCATGGATGATCCAGGAGTGCTAGCAGCTTTGATGCTAACGGTAACATCATCATTAAGATGTCCACTTTCAATAGCAAGGATGGCTGTTAGCACTTTTGTGGTACTAGCTGGTGCGCTTCGAGTATTACTTTTTTTTTCATATAATATTTGACCTGTCGTGGCATCCATCAATATGGCTGACTCGGCATTGATGTTAGGTGATGCGCTGCTGGCAATTTGAGCAGGTAAGCAAAATGTAAGAAAGAGTACAATTAGACTTTTTAAATAAAATGATACAGACATGACAAACCTCCTCCGCAAAGATATTACAGTATATTGCTAGCTTTATATAATCATGCGAGAAGCTAAACATATCTTTCCTGTTTATGGCGTAATATCCACTAAGCAGATAAAGGAGGTTATGGTATGATTGCTCGGTATTCTAAGTTTTTTGGATTGGTATTTGCTGTCCTGTTTACTGTAGCTACGGTGGCACAAGGAACAGCTGAGGAAAATAGTAAAGTAATAAAAAAAGTGCCAACAACTCATAAAGTAGTAGCACTCACCGTTGATGATGGACCTCATTGCAAAACCACACCTGAGCTATTGGCAGTGCTAAGAGAGAAAAATGTAAAATTGACATTGTTTATTTTGGGAAAAAATGCCGTCCTTCATCCAGAAATATTGGCTCAAGCTGTAGCTGATGGTCATGAAATTGGGACTCATGCCTATAGTCATACTTTTTTGTCTAAAGTGAGCCAGGCGGAGGTTAAAGAGGAACTAGATGCAACGGAAAAAATAATTACTTCTGTAGCGCCTAAACCACTGCTGTTTCGTCCGCCAGGCGGGGCATATAATGATGCGGTGCTAGAGGAAACACGCAAACACGGCTATACTACGATTCTGTGGTCGGTAGATCCGGGGGATTGGCGACAGCCTAGCGTGGAAAGTGTCGTAAATAATGTAATGAAAAATGTAGAACCTGGCAGTATAGTAATACTGCATGATGGTCAATATCCATTACCAACACCGAAGGCTATCGGTATTATTATTGATAAACTGCAGGGGCAGGGGTATAAAATTGTAACCGTGAGTGAATTGCTGCAGTATTATGAAGTGCGGCCATAATTTTTTTATTGATAAGGCTCTAGATGCTGCCAGTGAGACTGAATGAGCTGATCATAACGCATAATGGTGGCCGTGCGTTCGTTGCGTAAGGCCTGGATTGCACTTAAAATAGATTGGTCAAAAGCATAGACTTTTTCCTTGGCGACAACTACAGGCTTAGAATATTCTTGTAATTTTGTGGCGACTCTAATGTTGACTTTGCTTTCTTTAATAATGACTGCTGGCTCTAATATATCAGAACCATCATAACGATAAATAAGACAATTGGGCTTTAGGCGGTCAATGATATTTTTATTTTCTCCATCTAGGCAGATTGGAGTATTACAGCTAGGACAATGATTCAAATCTACAGTCAGCCAAGTGTGACAAGCGACACAAATAATTCCGTCCATGTATTACACCTCCTAAGGGTAGTGTGTCCAATCCTTGGCATAAATATTATTACTAATTTACAGTTAGTAAACCAAAGGGTATACTAACTAAATAGGTAAGCTTCGGGATTGATATTATGATGTGGGAGGAAGTAGGATGTTTTGGAACCAACAAGTGGAAACCCTGCCTAGAACGGATATGGCTACATGGCAAAATCATAAATTGAATAAGGTTATAGAGCGGGTTTATGAAAAAAGTTTATTATATAGTCGGCGCATGGAGGACAGGGATTTACAACCTGCAAAGATTAAAGGGGTAGAGGATCTGGTTAAGCTGCCTTTCACCACCAGGCAAGATCTTGCTGACAACTATCCCTATGGCATGCTGACAATGCCTGTTAGTGGTGTTGCTTATATTCACAGTAATCAATCTTCAAAAACGACGTTGACGTCGATGAGTTATACTAACAATGATTTGGTCATGTGGACAGAACTCATGTCTCGCTTGCTAGTTGCTGGTGGCGTAAATCAGACATCCGTATTTCAGGTCGCAATGAATGGGAAATCTTGCCCAGAAAGTTTTGGCTTATATAATGGAGCTAGACAGCTTAACGCTACAGTATTACCGATAACTGGTGAAGAGGGTATTAAACAGGCAAAAGTGCTACAGGACTTTGGTGTTACAGGAGTGTTTACTACCCCAGAATATATGTTAAAGCTATCTCAAGAAATGCGAGAAAAAGGGATGGAACCCACAGAATTACCATTGCAAACTATATTTTGTAATATACAGCCTGGGGGAGAAATGGTCTGTGAAAAAATCCAAAAAGAGTATCAAGTACAAGTTGTAGAGATATATGGGATGGACGATGTTTTTGGTATGGGTATTGGAGGGGAGTGCCACTATTTGGATGGCTTACACCTGCAAGAAGATTGTTTTTATCCAGAAATTATAGAACCTTTAAGCGGGGAAGCCTTGCCTGTGGGCGAGAGGGGTGAATTGGTGCTGACAAGTCTTACCCTCGAGGCCATGCCCCTCATTCGCTATCGGACTGGTATACAAGGATATCTTGATGATGGCAAATGTCCTTGTGGACGAACTTTAATACGCTTTAAAAAAGGATAAAAAAAGTTCTGAGATAAAAATCTCAGAACTATTTTTGCGGAATCGGAAAGTATAACACTTTCCGATTCCAAGTAAGGGCAACTAAGGCTTCTGCCTGCGTCCGAGGACTTGGCATAAGCCAAGTTTTCTTTACAGAATTTTAATAATAGTCTCCATTATCCCGATAGGTTTTCACGATATCCATAAGATTATCGCTTTTTGGCTGGCTGTTTAGGAGTTCTAAAAGTTGGTGGGAATTTTCAAAGCCCACGCTCCAGGCAAAAGCGCCATCGGCAGTATAAGTGGCAAAAATAATTTCTTGATCTAAATCCATCGGCATTGCTCCATCGACATCGGTAATGAGAGCATAGCTTTCATTTTCAATGGGTTCATAAATGAGTGCCATGGAATTGTCTTCTGTTTCTGTTTCATAAAAATCAAAGGGTTCATAAGCTTCTAACAAGGTATTTTCATTCATGTAGCATCATCCTTTATTAATAGTATTATCAAAAAGCAACAATATTATCTGCTCTTTATATTAAAACAGGGACAGTTATTTGACAAGGGGAATTTCTCAAATAAGAAAAGTATAAGTTAATTATTCAATAAGAAGGAAAATAAGAGGATAGCGTATGAAAATAGTAGTGGATGCGGATGCCTGTCCGAAAAAAGCACTGCAGATATGTAAAGAACTAGGAGCTAAATATGCAGTAGCAGTCTATACAATTGCAAGCTTTAATCATAATATTATTTCAGATCACCATATTGTAGTTGGTGATGCAGATCAAGAAACGGATATTAAGGTTTTAAATTTGACGGAGGCTAGAGATATCGTTATCACCCAGGACTGGGGGCTAGCGGCTATGGTGCTAGGGAAAAAGGCCCGTTGTATCAGTCCGACGGGCCGAGAATTTTCCAATGAAAATATTGATTTTTTGCTGGAAGAACGGGATATAAAAGCCAAGCTACGTCGCAGCGGTGGCAGAACAAAAGGACCTGCGAAACGAACCATACAGGAAGATGCTTGTTTTTATGAATCCTTGGAAGGGATTTTAGGACAGGGAATAAAAGCAACATAACCATTATTCGAATTGTCTCCTACGAGAAAATCCCAGGGGTAGAGTTTGCAAGTATCTGTGCGCTTTGGATCATAGACCATAACCTGATGATTGCCGGTTATATAAGCATATAAGATGAAATGTTCCTTGGTGCTAAACTCACCAGGACCGTGAGCGCCGATGCAAGGAATACCAGCTAATAAGGCTAGAAGAACTTTTGTACAATCCCTTGTTTGCTGAATGGGAATGCCAAAGTGTTGGCCAGCGGCGGCAAAAAAATCCAAGCTAGTTCCTTTTAGGGTGGGGTAAAAGCCATTAATAATAGAAAAATCTGCAGCTTGTGGCGGTTTGATATGGATTCCATAATAGTTTGCAATCATTGTAAAGCAGGTAGGACCACAGCCAGATGCCGCAATTGTACTAGAGGCATAGGGGTAATCGCCCCACTTATCATCCCACTGTTTAAGTAGTACTACCTGGTTTGGCATAAATATCAACCCTCCATAACATAATTCCTTTCGAATTATTATATGCATAGCAATCATAAAAGGGTGCATAGCTACAGTTACTTAAATGAGGTGTAGAGAATGTTAAAGCGTTATCAAACCGTTGCAGGTTATGGCCAAACAGAAATAGAAATCAACAAATCCCGCTTTATTGCGTATGTGAAAAGGGTGGAAACAGAAGAAATGGCGGTGGCCTTCATTGCCGAAATCAAGAAAAAACATTGGAATGCTACTCATAATTGCTCCGCGTATATCATCGGCGAGAATGATCAGTATCAAAAAGCCGATGATGACGGGGAACCATCGGGCACGGCGGGTAAACCTATTTTAGAAATCATCAAAAAAATGGGGCTTAAAGATACTGTAATTGTAGTGACGCGCTACTTTGGCGGTATTAAGCTAGGGGCAGGTGGTCTCATTCGGGCTTATGGTAAGAGTGCTAGTACAGGCATAAAAGAAGTAGGTATTATTGAGCGGCAAGGGCATACTCGTATAAGCGTGCAGATTGACTATACCTTACTTGGAATGTTAGAAAACCAACTGCGAATGCAGGACTATATAATAGCCGATAAAGAGTTTACAGATAAAATAAACTTAATTGTTCTAGAGAAGATTGGGCAGGAAGAAGAACTAAAACAAAAGATAACGGATTGGACCGCTGGCAATGTCTTATTTAGTATTGCTGGTGAGGAATATGTAGATACGCTACTGCCCTTTGAGGAGTAGTGCAATGATGAGACCCCTTAGCAGGGTCTCTTTTCTTTATGGAATCAGAAAGTATAACACTTTCCATTCCAAGCAAGGGCAACTAAGACTTGGCGTAAGCCAAGTTTTCTATGTTATAGAGCATGAAATAGGATTTCCTTGCGTAATAATAGGTAAAAGATATTTAGTGTAATAGAATTGCAAGGAATGGTGAATATATAAGGTGGTCATTGGTTACTATGATACAGGTACGATTGAAGTGCTTTGGAAGTGGATAGAAATAGGAGGTAATGAGGAGGAGGGAATTTTGGCTAAAACCTTAATTGAATTAAGAAACATTACTACCGCTTATGAAATGCGGCAAAGTACCAATTATGCTGCATTACAAGATGTTAAATTAAGGATACAAGAAGGAGAATTTATAGCTATATTAGGCCCTTCTGGTTCAGGTAAGTCAAAGTTATTAAAGATGATTGCAGGTTTAGGCCATCCTGTAGAGGGTACTAGTAACTATTCAGGGCAGAAAATTTCCAGTATGAACCCTAATGTTAGTATGATGCTCCCATCCGCCCCCTTATTCCCCTGGCTTACTGTATTTGAAAATATAAAGGTAGGATTACTAAACAAAAAGATTAATAAACAAGATAAAATAATTAAAACGATACAGGTTATTGAAATGCTAGGCGTAAGCGGTATTGAGAGTGTTTATCCGAGGGACCTTTCCGCTGAAATGAGGCAACGGGTGGGAATCGGACGTGCTCTAATAAGTGAGCCTGATGTGCTGCTGCTCGATGAACCTTTTTCACAACTCGATATAAGGGCGGCAGAAAATTTGTGCAAGGATATTCTTACGCTGTGGTTAGGGAGGAAGATGAATAGTAAAGCTCTTGTCATAACCACGACGAATGCGGAAGAAGCAATATATCTTTCCGATAGGATTTTAATTGTAACAAGTACTCCCGGGGAAGCCCTTGCAGAAATTAAGATTAATCTTCCTCATTGGCGGGATAGAAAAGGAGCAGCATTTATGTCGATAATGAATCAAGTAGATTCTGTACTCGGAAAAACAACAACCCTTGGGACCATGAATCTAATGGATACGATGCATCTGACCAAGCTACCAACTACTTCCATAGAAATGTTAACTGATTTTTTAGCAATGCAAGAAGAAAGTAAGGGGAATATAAATATTTATTCCTTAGCTGAGGGACCGGCAGTGGATTCTAGAGAATCTTTTCCCCTTATTGACATGGCAGTATTACTTGGATTTAGTCAAATCCAAGACGGGCAGATTTCATTAACCCAGGCCGGTAGAAAGTTCATTAAGGCAACAGCTTTTGAAGGTAAAGAAGTTTTTGCTGAACAGCTTCTACGCTATATTCCAATGATTAACCAGATGCTGAGGTATTTAGAATCCAGTAGCAGTAAAAAAATTAGTGCTACAGTTTTTGAAGAGATATTAAAGGGCTATTTCACCCCCGAGCAAACACGAGAACAATTAGAAATATTGATTGGGTGGGGTTTGCATGCAAATTTATTTTCCTACGATAAAGTAAATCATCAGTTGTATATCGAATAAAAAGGATAGATTCTACGGCGCTCTTTAATAATCAATAAAGGGGAGGCAGATTGTTATCTGACCCTCCCCTTTATTGGGTGCAATAGCACATATTAAGCTGAGATGTCGATGGTCTGACCTAGATAGGGTGGAGAAAGTTTTGGTGCAGCAGAAACTAGTAAATCCGTCATGGCCTGACCGTTTTGTTGCCCCATATCCATTACCTTTTTCATAACCATTAGACTGGCTTGATTCTGGATTGTGCCTAGAGAGGCCATAGTGGATAAGGAAGGGATATCCATTTAATCATCTCCTTATCATGTTTTTTAGGTAATTGCTATAAAAATATCTTACTATATATATCGGTAGATTTTTGAAAAAAGTAAGAATAAAAAAGAATGATGATATAAAAAATGATTATTTTAGTTTAATATGTAGACAATACGGACTATAAGCAGGAAATTTAGGGTAGATGGGCGAACACTGAATAACGCAGAAAAATGTAAAAAACCACGAGGGAGTTTTAAATATGACAACGAATACCATGATATCTTCAAATTTCATTCAAAATATTATTAATGAAGATTTGAAAAATAATAAAAATAATAACCGAGTACATACTCGTTTTCCTCCTGAACCTAATGGCTATCTCCATATTGGACATGCCAAATCAATTTGTCTTAACTTTGGACTTGCCAATGAATATAAAGGACTCTGTAACTTGCGTTTTGATGATACCAATCCTAGTCGTGAAGAAGTTGAGTATGTAGATTCCATTCAAGAAGATGTGAAGTGGCTAGGATTTGATTGGGCTGATCGAATGTTTTATGCTTCAGACTACTTTGATCAACTGTTTGCCTTTGCCATTGCGCTGATAAAAACGGGTAAGGCTTACGTTTGTGATCTAACAGCTACTGAAATGCGAGAATATCGGGGTAGCCTCACAGAGCCAGGTACAGATAGTCCTTATCGCAACCGTTCAGTAGCAGAAAACTTAGAACTCTTTGAAGCTATGAAGGCTGGAAAATTTGCCGATGGTTCACGGGTATTGCGCGCTAAAATTGATATGTCTTCACCTAATGTTAATCTTCGAGATCCAATTTTATACCGTATTATGCGTGCGGATCATCATCGTACAGGGGACAAGTGGTGTATTTACCCCATGTACGATTATGCCCATCCTATTTCAGATGCTTTAGAAGGTATTACTCACTCCATTTGTACCTTAGAATTTGAGGACCACCGTCCTCTTTATGATTGGTTGATTAATGCTCTTGAAATGGAAAAACGGCCACAGCAAATTGAATTTGCTCGTTTAAATGTAACCAATATGGTAATGAGCAAACGCAAATTGCGAGCCCTTGTAGAAGAAGGTTTAGTGGATGGTTGGGATGATCCAAGAATGCCGACCATTTCTGGACTAAGGCGTCGCGGCTATACCCCAGAAGCCATTCGGGATTTCTGTGAACGGATTGGAATTGCAAAAAGTAATAGCATTGTTGATATTGCCATGCTTGAACATTGTATAAGAGAAGACCTAAACGCCAAAGCATTGCGGGCTATGGCGGTACTGCGTCCTCTAAAAGTAGTCATTGAAAACTATCCTGAAGGACAAGTAGAAGAACTAGAAACGGAGAACAACCCAGAGCAGCCTGAAACAGGGATGCGTACCATTCCTTTTTCACGGGAATTATATATTGAACAAGAAGATTTTATGGAAAATCCTTCGAAAAAATTCTTCCGTTTAGCACCAGGACAAGAAGTGCGTCTAAAAAGTGCTTATTTTATTAAGTGTGAACAAGTTATCAAAAATGAAGAAACAGGGGAAATCATTGAGCTGCGCTGTACCTATGATCCAGAAACTAAAAGCGGCAGTGGTACTTCTACCCGCAAAGTCAAAGGCACCTTACATTGGGTTTCTGCAGCTCGCGCTGTAAAGGCTGAAGTACGATTATATGATTACCTACTGTTGCCAGAGGAAGAACAAGAAGACCAACAAGGGGAAAAGGATTTTAAAGAGGATATCAATCCAAACTCCATGGAAAGATTAACTTCTTGTATGGTGGAACCAAGTTTGTTAGAGGCTACCGTTGACCAAAGGTATCAGTTCTTGCGTCAGGGGTATTTTTGCCTTGATGTTAAAGATGCAACCAAGGAGCTGCCAGTCTTTAATCGCGTAGTTGGCCTGCGAGATTCTTGGGCGAAAAGCCAAAAAGCATAATCGATAAACGCTAAAACACCTCCAATGATTGTAAGTAATCACTGGAGGTGTTTGATTTATTGCTATTTGTCCTTTGGTCGTAGAGGCTTTAGCTCTATTTTATTTTTTTTGAAGTAGTCCTTTAAAGCTTTATTGATGATGAGAGCCTTTTTCCTTTTCGTTCCTTGGGTCATGTCCGCAATGGTTTGGTAAATGTCATTTTCAAGCCAAAAACTATCTTTGGTGTGGATTTCTTTAAATTTTGGTTCGCGAATTTCAGTGGTAGGTTCTTGTGTTCCAGGAATCGTAGCTATATCTACTGTGGATTTGCTAATCGTTTTAGTGCTTTTCTTTTCCTTTTTTGCAGGAACAGGGCTATCGGAAACAGGAGTAATTACTTCTTGAGAATCCACTGGCTGAAGTTCTACTTTGTCGGTAAGGGGTGCTTTTTTTATTCTTGGCACATTAATCAACCTCCTACTATAACTGTTATTAAATAAGAGTTACTTTACAAATAAATTAGCTAAAAAATTCCTTTTACTCTTCCATTATAGCAAGGGGAAATAAAAACGCAACACATTAAAAAGAGTTTTAACAATCTTTATCATTCTTTCCTAAAAAATATAAAAGCCTTCGCGAGGTTCGCGAAGACTTATAAATTATTGGTGACATGCCGGGGATTGAGCCCCGAACCTACTGATTAAGAGCTAGCTACGCTCGTGGGTCCTAATGGTTAGGGCGGCAGGACTCGAACCTGCGAATACGGGAGTCAGAGTCCCGTGCCTTACCAACTTGGCGACGCCCCAGTAAAAACAATAGCTTATTTACATAATAATTATATACTTACTTAAATAAAATTGCAAATAAAAATCCCTTTGATATAGATAAACCTTAGGAGTAGCTACATAACAAACATATAATTTGGAATTTAAAGAAAATTGTTCACTATTTACTTTGATTTTATGGTATCATTTATCCATATATGTTTTTAAAGAAGAATCTGACGAGATATGATAAATGGGAAAATGGGAGGATTAGAGAATGTTTGGAATTAAGAAGAAAATGAGTCAACCTACAGATGGTATTTATTCGGCAAACAAGACTGTAGCAAAAGTGTTCCTTAAACTTGATAATCAATCAGTAGGTTATTTAAATGAAATTTACCCACTTATTAATACTCATTTAGACACGATTACTAATGAATTTTATGCTCGCCTAACCCAAGTTCCTGAAGTGGATCAATTTATTCGTCATCATTCTTCTGTTGATAGATTAAAACAAACCTTACGCAATTTTTTGAAAAACATGTGTATGCCGACAATTGACCAACAATATTTAGCAGATAAAAGACATATTGGTGAAGTCCACAATCGGATTAAACTGCCAGCCGAATGGTTTATTTTAGCCGTTGGTGCTTTGAAAGATACAATAGTACCTTATATTACAGAGGCCTATGGAACGGATGTACCCCATATGACAAAAACACTTCAAGCATTCAATCAAGTCATGCAATTAATAGAGTCTGAGGTTAACCAATCCTTTATTGATTCCTATGCCAAAGAATTAGATAAAAAAGCAGAACTAGAAACTTTAATGGCGGAGCAATCAGCCTTGGTAGCAAAAGTCCAAGATGCCAGTCAGATGTTAGCTGCTACGGCAGAAGAGACCTCTGCTTCCGCATCGCAAATGGCTCAATCGGCGAAAAATATTGAAGATGCGTCCACTCTTGCCAAGGGCGAAGCTAATTTAGCGCGGATGACAGCGATGGAAGGGGAAAAATCTACCCAAAATACCTTGCATCAGGTTTCTGCCATGATAGATGCCAATCGAGAAGCCCAGTCTAAAGTTAATTCTCTAGAAACTACCTCCGGTTCCGTAGTACATATTGTGCAAACTATTAACGAAATTGCCAACCAGACCAACTTGTTGGCTTTGAATGCGGCCATTGAAGCAGCAAGAGCTGGCGAGGCAGGTCGTGGCTTTGCCGTAGTAGCAGATGAAGTTCGTAAGCTTGCGGAACAAAGTCGTATGGCGACGGATGAGATTTCCCAGCTTATTGGTGCGAATACTACTTCTACAAAAGAAGTGGTAAGCAGTATGACGGAACAAGCTGCAGTAATGAGTACTGTAAGCCATGCAGTAGAAGAAACTTCCTCCCAAATGAAACAAATTGTGAAAGCGATAACGGGTAATTTTGAGCAGGTAGAAAATATTGCAGTGGCAGTTACTAGCTTAGCGAGTACTTCACAAGAAATTGAAAAGGCATCGGATGAAGTGGCTCATGCTGCTACGGATTTATCGGCCATGGTAGTTAGGTAAAAAACTTGTTAGCATGAATAATAACACTCTTTTTAGGCAAAATACTAAAAGGAGGTGTTATATAATGACATTATCATTAACACAAAAAGAAACTTCATTACTAAAAGATCAGCAGAACCATGAAAAAATTTGCATACAAAAATACCAGACCTATGCAAATCAAGCCCAAGATGGTCAATTAAAGCAATTACTTACGTCTTATGCCCAGCAGGAACAAAAACACTTAGAGACTCTTGGTCAAATTCTAAATGGGCAGGTACCTACTATGACCTCCCAGAGTAGTCAGGCCAATCAACAAAATAATGTGCAAAACTCTACAACCTTTTCTCAGAATGCAAATACCAGTCAAAGTGATGCTGCTCTTTGTAATGACATGTTAATGACAGAAAAATTCGTATCGGGTGCCTATGACACTACAATTTTCGAATTTACAGATACGAATGTAAGACAAGCGTTGAATCATATACAAAAGGAAGAACAAGAACATGGGAATGGTATCTTCCAGTATATGCAAAGTAAAGGGATGTATAATCCCCAGTAGCTTAGAAACCCTAAAAGGCAATAATCACTGTATGGTCTAACTAGACAGTGGTTATTGCTTTTTTTATTGAAAATATAGTTAATATAATGTTTAGACTAGTAATTACATGAAATATATAGTAAAATTTTGTAACAATATTTAAGGAATAGCTAACTTGCTAAAACAGGAAATCATTATCATAGGTAAAGACTTTTTTACTATGGAAAGGAAGATAGTATGCAAGAACAACTTTTAGAAATAGTAGATATCTCCAGGGTAGAAGAGTTGCTGAAATCTCTTTATGATGTAACGGGCATTCCTTTAGCAATACTCGATAAAGACTTAAAGGTTTTAAGAACAATTGGTCGTCAAGATATCTGCCCGACGTTACGCCGCATACAACTTGAAATAGTAGAAAAATGCAAAGCAAATGATAATGATAGTGAGAATAATATACAAGGAAATTCTTCTAATCCTCATAGATTCAAGAATGGGATGTTAGATTTTGTTTATCCAATTACTATTGGAGGGATTCAAGAAGCGGCATTAGTTATAGGACCGTTTTTTACCAAGGTACCTCAAGAAGACTTCTTGCAAAAACAAGCGCAAGAAGATGGTTTTGATGAGAAAGAATATATTGTAGCTTTAAAAAAGCTACCTATTATAGCTGAAGATAGCTTAGAATCTATTAAAATATTTTTTGCAATATTAGCAAATTTTATTGGGGATATGGGGCAGGGAAATCTTAATCAATTAAAGAAGGTTTCTTTTTTGCAAAATATAATTAATGCCATTCCGAGCCCGCTGTTTTATAAGGATGTAAGAGGGGTATATCAGGGCTGTAACAATGCCTTTGCAGAGTTTATGGGTATGCCGCGGGAGAAGATTATTGGCTCTAGCGTATATGATCTTTCGCCCCCAGAGTTAGCAAACAAATACAAGGAAATGGATGAGCAATTATTTGATAATAAAGAGATACAAAGCTATGAACATCAGGCTGTAAATGGGCAAGG
>Ga0209340_1001271_pt1 | contig 19074 bp, 29 predicted proteins | sample EPASupsiteSAE323_FD_187266 | JGI IMG/M metagenome (GOLD analysis project Ga0209340, IMG submission 187266) | Bioremediated contaminated groundwater from EPA Superfund site, New Mexico - Sample SAE3-23 (SPAdes) (version 2) | ecosystem: Environmental > Aquatic > Deep subsurface > Groundwater >... | reverse complement strand
TTGTTCAGTTACAACAGGTTTTAGCCAAAGATATGGCAGGATTTACGGATCATAATATCCAGCATCAAGTTGGTGACTTTGGACGCGCCGACACATACCAGCGGTCCAACTTTGACGGCTGAACTCAGGCGGCCAGCGTTTGCATCGATAGTGTTCTCGTCTTTAAGGACGATTCCGCCCAGTCCAACATTGATCACGTCGTTAGCCTCGGCAGCCAGGCCAAGCATGATGTACTTGGTGGTGGTGTCGCAGGCCGCAGGCATTGGCAGAGTGAATCCGAGCGTGTCGGAAGAACCGGTATAGGCAGATACAGTTCTAATGCAACCGGCGTTTGTTCCTTCATAAACATAGAGCAATGCGCCCTTCCAAACGTGATCCGAGGAAGTGCTTAACGCGCTATCAACCAACGTAGTAGTTGTGCCGCCGGTAGCGGTAGAATCCAGCTGATCGATAATGGAGCAACGATATACGTTGTCAGGATGATCATAAACCTTACCATAAGTGCAACCAGCCGCCGGGTTGTCTGCAGCGGCAATTGATTCCGCCATTACACCAACAACATTGGAAACGGTGCCAGCCACGGCCTTGGTCAGTTTGCCGAAAGCAAGAGTAACCATATCGCCCTGAGCAAATGCCTCGGCAGGGGTCAGTTCATATGCCACCGGATTAGGGATTGCGTTAAGGGTTTTGTTGTAAAGGGGTTCAAATCCAACAGAAGTTCTGCTTGCAGATAGAGTCATCTTTCAATTCACCTCCATAAAAATTAAAAGGCTGGTACTTCTACCGGCCTTTGCGTTGTTTTCTGTTCAGTTCTTTGAGTTTTTCTTCAGCGTATTCCTTTTCAGACAAGCCAAGGTTTGCGGCAATCTGCCTTTCTTCCTTGGATAAAACGACCGTATCTGATTTTGATCCGTTGCCTTTGGCTTGCGGCGCGGCTTTTGGCTGGCGCTGCTGATTGGCAATGGCTTTCTTTTCGGCACCCTCCTGCACCTTGTTAAGCAGTTCGCCGGATACCAGTTTGTTACCCAGAACATACTTGACGCCATCCTCAAAGGGAAGCAGCGTTCCGTTCTGTGTAAAGGCATCGATTTCAGCCATACAATCTTTCAGCACCCGGGCCAGTTTCGGTTTGGACATATACGCCTGTTTGTCCTGCAGATATTTAACCTGCTGCATGGCCGCGTCAATATCAGCCTTTTGTTGCTGCTCAACGGTTCGTTCGGCTTTTAGTCCGGCAAGCTCCTGATCTTTCGCAACAATAGCCCGTGCCTCTTCCTCGGATATGCCCAGTTCATCAGCTTTGGCCGCGATGATGTTTTGCGTTACCATTTCGGTTGCTTGTTCCAGGCTCATTCCGGTAAGCTGCTCAAATTTGGCAACATCCTGCGTTTTGCGATCCCTTGCCAGCCTGCTTTGAATGATTCGATTAACCTCTGTGACAACACGTTCGTTGACGCGATCTTCGATGACCTTTTCGAGTTCAGGCGTGATCTCCGGTTCATCTTCACCTTCTGCCGGCTTTTCTTCCGGTTCCGGGTCATCCTCCGGGTCATCATCGTCCTCTTTGCCGTCATCGTCCTTGGCCATGCTTTTGATCAATTTTTCAAGATCAACATCAACATCTTCGGTATCGCCATCATCGTTGTTTACTTCCAGATCGTCGTTATCGTTTTCCACGTCTTCAAGGTCGCTGTTTAAAAACTCGTTATCTTTACCCATTACATTTACCTCCAGTTTATAGCCCGTCGGCTTTTAATTACCGCATGAGTTTAAAGACTTCTCGCGTTTAGTCTCAGAAAATGAAAAACCAACCGTGCTTTTATAACGTCATCCGCTGTTCTGGACGTATTGGATATTAAATTACTGTTGGGGTATCTGGGTTTCGTCCTGCGTTGCCAATATATCTAGTAACTGCTGCTTTATGGCTGCGCCGTCTGCTTCCGGTGGGATCTCAGTCCCGGTATCAGTTGAAGCAGGTATTGTTTGTTCTGGCGGCTGTCCCGTTTCCACTGGTTGTTGCCCTTGTTGCCGCATAAGCCGCATTATCTCAGGCAATTGTTGGTCCTGCGGCAATTGCGCTATTTGTTGCAGCGTCGCCAGATCATTGTCTTTGAGATAATTAATAAACTGCTGCACCTGTTGTTTTGTCTCAGGAGGAACCTGCTGCCCCTGTGGTTGCGTTTGTCCTCCTGCGGTTGACATTACGCTTGCCGGGTTGACCTGCACCCCTGCCAGAGCTAATATCTGAGCCTGTGCTTCATTAAGAATCGGGGGAATGTCGTTAAATGAAATACTTATGCTCGGCATCTTGGGTTCAGTTGTTTGCTGTTCTGGTTTCGCCGCTGCCTCTCTCCGTTTTTTAATTTTGGCAAGAATGTCCTCGACGGGCGGGAACTTGCCAAATTCGAGCACATAGTAAAACTCTTCCGGATCGATAAGCTGTGACAAGAACAACTCTTTGGCCATGTCCATGTAAAATACCCGGTCGCTGGGCAATTCTGTAGTGGTGCGGCACTTGGTATCAAACTCAGGGGAGTAAACTTCATAATCCCGTCCCTCGATCAATTGTTCTTCAGGCGGTAATACTTCCTGCCCCTCGGTTAATACCTGCAAATCCTGATACGGGATTGTCTCGTTGTCGTCGAAGAAATAAGCCTTTTTCATGGACTCGCCGTCATACTCTCCGTATTTTGGCTTGGAATCGTCCTTGCCAAGTATCCGGTACTTACGTTTGTCGGTGTAGAATCGGGCAACCAAGCGATTGATATAATTGCCTGAATCCTCCATGCCTGCGTTGATGGTCATTTCCTTTGATTTAAGCCGCACCTGAGCGCGTTGGGCCAAAAGGTTAAGCGCCTGGAACGCAGTTACGCTGCCCGGAGTCTTGCCCTGGCTTATGTCGTAACGGCCTATGATCGCTTCCATGGTTTTGTTGATGCGGCCCATCTCATTTTCAAGCGAAGCCGGTACGCCTTTGGAAAATTCCCGGTGGATACCATCGACATTTTCAACCTGGAACCACATACCGCCTAATGTTCCCTTATCCTGTATAACCTTTTGCTGTTTTTCGGTTACGGCATTTGATTCGTACCATGTTTGGCCAAGTGCTTCGTGAATATGGCTCTCGATGATCAGTTCGGCTGTTTTGTTGAGAATGATCTGCGGGTTCTTCAGCATGTAGGCCTCGCCCATGCCCCACGGACTTCGTTCTCTTTCGTAGCATTTCAAAACCTGAATTGGGAAAGTGCAATCTTCGCCCGGTTCAAAATAGATATAATTGGCATGAGACAGATACCGCAGCGAACCTTCGCCCGCCCACTGAATAAGATGCAAACCCGGGCCTTCGTCCTGCTCGCCTTCCCCTAATATCATCGGAGAACCTTTGTACCATGTATCAACAACCAACACCTGATCCTCAGTTGCTTCTACGTTGGAATCTTCCAGTTCTTCGCTGATAATCACATCGTCGTTGAGCGAATCGGGCGTAATGCCTTTGATGTTCGGCCAGATTTCTTCCACTTCTTCAATGGTGCGGTACGAAGCGTCATGCACCCGACGGCCATCCTCTACATTGTCAAGGCATCTGGCATCAGGGAAAATTGATCTTGGGTGCTTGGCTACCCAACGAATATCCCCGCTCCAACGATTCGGGCCTTTGCCGCCCTTCCAGTTTGGATCCCAGGTTTTGCTCCAAATACCTGAACCATAAAGAAAGAACCAGCGCAGCCATTTGATCAGTTCTGCATTATGCCGGTTCTTGTAGCCGATGTATTCCTTTAACTCGGTCATGGTCCGGGCCATTTCGTCGTCGCCAGCCTCGGTCGGGTAATCAATCAGTTCCTTCGGCTCGGAAAATTCAGCAACCAATCCCTCAACCAATGAAAATACGATGTTTTCAACTGCATTGGGGTGGTTTTCTTTTTGCGCATCAGTCCTCAGCACCCGACTGCTTGAGTCAAGCAGATCCCAATGGTCGCCCTTGTAGAGCTTATACATTTCATCCATTTCATTGGTGTATGGCTCTTTGGCTTGGCGGTCCTTAACAAACCAATCGTAACAGGTAGATATGGCCTGATTGCGCTGAGTAATCTCCTGCCAGTTTGTTGTTTCTTCTCCGGCGGGATCGTTTTTATCCTTGGGGTCGTCTGTCTCGGCAAAATTCTTGTTCATCGAATCAGTGTCACCTCCTGGACCTCAATTCCCTTGGGAGTAAGCACCCCCGTAACCCTTAAGCCGACCGAATGGCCGATAGAGTACAATTTGACTTCTTCGGGGCATAGGTCGAGCGCTATAATCGGTTTCTTTATCTCCGGCTTGACGGCATCTTGGTTGGCCGGGCAGTCCGGTTTATGTTTTTTTAACTTTGTCAGGTTAGGAAATTCTTGGCCGCAACCGCTGCATTTCATATATGATCACCTCCCCTCTAACTGTAAAAGCCCTTGGAATCGATACGGTTCTTTGTTTCATCCGGCAATTCTGCGTCCGGGTTGTCGTCCTCCACGCCTTCTTCGGCTATGTTCTTGATCGGATCTGATGACCGCAGATTGTTGCGAGCTGTTCCATTTGGCTCCGGAGCCGGTATCAGCGTTTCCAGCGTCAATAGGCTGGCAGTCACCAGTTCAAGCTGCAGGGTCAGTTTGTAAATGTCCGGTTCCGGTTGGCGAAAAGCCTCCAGAATAACTGCCAATGACTTGCGGTTGTTGGCGATAACCTTCTTGATTGCACTCGGCATCATTTCCATATGCGGTCCTCCTTTTTAATTCAGAAAATAGAAAAAACGGACAGAAAATAGAAAAGGAGCCTAAGCCCTCAGTCCTACCTTCTGCCCGTTTACGGTGCCAGAATTGTGGTTATTTAGTTCGCCAGAGTAAACTTCTTATCCGGCAGTATCAGTTTCTTCTCCCGCCGATCTTCCTCGCCCTTCTTTGGGAAGTCCTCCGGCAGGAACATCATGCCGCAGCCAACGCACACCCAGACTTGTTTTATCACGGATGGTTTGTCGTCGCCCGGGGCAAGCATTTTGCCTGGAATGAATACGTTGTTTCCGCACTGGCATTTGATATAGGTGATAGGTGCTTTTTCGGGTTGGGTTTGGTCGTTATTCATTCCCTTCTCCTTTCGGGCAACTGCCAACTATTGCGGTCCAATCTCCTGCTAACTTGGCTGTAAAGCGGCCAACACATTGTCCTTCACTGTTAATGCAATCAACTAAGGCTGTATCCCCTTTGACCTCATTAATGACGTAACTGATAATTGGTTCCTCCACAAACACAAGCGGCTCCGGCACGGCCAGCAAATTATCGACTTCATCCGGCCTCAGCCCGTTTACCAGTGCGTCAATCTCCTGCCCAACCTCCCCATCAAATGCCGGGTCTGTTTCGCCGCAGTTGGTTTCTTCGTCCCATATTTCCAAGGCCTGGTCTACCAATTCCTGAATGTCCAATCTAATCATCCTTTCCTGTTTACAGGTTGCTGGTTATAAATGTTCTCGGTGGTGTTTTTGATCATCCTCAGTTTATGGTCCTTCTTGCTCACTTCCAGCGTTCCCCAGCCGGGAAGTTTGCGGTACTCCTGGATGATTTGTATTTCATCCGGAGTTAAACCGGTTATTTCGTTTGAACCGTCGGTACTGTTGTTGCGGTCCATGGTTTCCCTCCCCTTAAATCCTTATTGTCATACATTCCTCCGCCCCCGCCCCGACTTAATCATACGGTTTCCCGTAATGCCCGGAATGTACCTTTTCCCACAATTCCTAATGTTTATAGTCAAACCCCAAAGGTGTCTGCTACCGGTTAAACTTTCTCAGGCCAGTGCCACGTCCTTGGTTCTTTTCCCTCAGACATAGTTACAGATGTAGCCCACATGGTACAAGATTGAGCTGCCGCTTCTGAAATACCATTCTGCGGTGTACGGTCGTTAGTTCCATCAAGAAATACCAAAAGATTTGAGTACCCATTCGTATTAGTTCCCCGATTCCAAACTCTGACGATGATTGCCGGCCTGTGTTGTCCGTCAGGCATTACATAATGTACAATTCTTCCTTCTGTTAATCCAGTCATTTTAATCCTCACTTTCTCCAAACAAAAACCCCGCAACCTGTAAGAATCGCTTACAAGTTCGGGTATCCGGATAATCGTGTTGATATAGGTCAAAATTTATCCTGCTCCAATAAGTCAACCAGTGTTGATATCTCAACTCCAAAATCACTCTGCAGGTAATTCTGAGAATATCCGGAAACCAGTAAATTGTTTATCATGTTATCTTTGTAAGTCTGTTTATCGAACTTTGGGGTGGCCTTTTTATGTGCTCCTGCAACATATAACATTTTTGCACGTAATGCCTCAAACGAATAACCACGACCAGCACGATTAACGGTCCTGATCAGGTTATTCAGGCTCTCTGTATAGGCATTTGTAACACGGTTGCAATCGAAATAATTAAAGATCTCTGTTTCCCAGTTCGTCATTGCAGTAACAAGAGGCTTGAAAGCGTATTTAACACTACTGTTGTTTACCTTGTATAGCCACTCCTGGTATGCTGCAAGGGCATCTTCCCGTAATATGAAGTCGTATACCTCAAAGAACTCTTCCTTGAGGTCATAGGCCTCTTTGAGAGTAGGATTATCAGCCAACCAGTTTTGAACAGTAAGGTGAGCTTCAGTATCTTTAAACGGATTGATTTGATCTCGTCGCATAAGCAGTAACTTTCGATTGCGTTTCCATTCACGGACGATTTCATCTTTCTCTTTTTTGGTGGATTTAGGCTTCGATTCCTTTGCGGTATCTTTGCGAATGGTTTCTAATGAATTGTTGGCCATCCTAGTTACATGGAACTTATCAACGACTACAGTGGCTTGCGGCATGTAAATGCTGACTAAATCTCGATAAGGCAGCCACATATCCATGGTGACTAGCTCAACGTCCTTTCTGCCCGGCAAGAACATGAAATACCGTGCCATAGTTTCTTTGTTGCGATTTGGCAATATATCAACAAGGGTATTTTCCTTTATATTGGCAATAACACCACGAGGCTTTTTGATAATGTAAATTTCATCTATCCCCATCCAACGGGGAGTCTCGAATTTATTGTTATTTCTTAGAGTTTCAACGTATTCATTAAAGATATTGCGGACTGTTTTTTCATCTACCCCAACGTCTTTAGCAATACTGGCATAAGTTCGTTCCATTGACTGCTGGCTAATATAATCAACTAATCTAACAGTTGCATTACGGTGAGCGTCCATCATGGGAAGTTCTTCCACAAATGTACTGAAGCAGGACTGACACTTATAGCGTTGACGCTTGATCATGATGCCAACTCGTTTTGCATGGATAGGAAGATCCATAAATAATTGCTTTTTGGTTCCGTTTTTTATAAAGTTCGTTGTTATATCGCCGCAATGTGGGCAATAATCAGGCTTTTCAGTTGTTTCTACAGTGATGTAATAATCGTTGTCTTTTTCCTGCACCTGGGTAACTTTAAGGCCGTCAAGGTTTAGGATATCGTCCAATGTTCGCAGCTCCTTCAAATAAACTGATAGAAGCTTTCTGTTAAGAGCTATAAATTCCCTTTAAATTCTGGGGTTTTAAGTAACTGTCCACAAAACGGACAGTTTGGCAAACTGTAAGTTACTTCTTTACAGGTTGGACAGGTGGGAGCACTATACAAAATATCATTTAATCCTTGTACCTCGTTCCCTAATATCCAATCTTTTTCAGTGTCCCATGTGCCGTTAGAAAAGGATTTTAAGAATTCTTTTTCCCTCTCTATAGGGTTAAATAGTTTACCGTTATTCATGTGAACCAGATGTTGAAATGCTTCTGCATCAACATCTCCAACAGTAAAAAACAGGCTGCAGTTCTCGCACTGTATGCCTTCGCTTGATGGATTATCTTCACTTGCTCCACCGTAGCTTACTTTTTGTAATTGAGTCCCGCCACAAAAGGGACAAAACTTAATAGGTATGGGCCTTGTAATGCTCTCAACGGTTATATTAAACATGTAAACCTCCTTAATATTAGAAATACTTGGACTATCGTGTTGAAATCTGGTTATTCTGCTAGCGTGACGTCTATGTAGTATTCTTTTCCCGGTTCGAACATTTTGGCAGCATCTTGATTAACGCTATTGAATTCCAAACTACCACTGGGCGTAGCTTTGAAGAACTTTTCATTCTCCTCAGTGGTTCCGCTTACCACGGATAATTTGACTCCAAATGATCCTCCATAATTATGGGACTTTGTATATGCCCTCATTTTCAATCTTACTGTTGTCATTTTGTTCACCTTTACCTTTCGTTAATTTGGTCGATAAACGTCATGGAACTAAATCAACACGATAATCCGTTTCTGTACATCTATAATTTACCAGTTAAGGAGGTGAAAATCAACACGATAATCCTGTTTTATAGATTTGTATTATTAAGGGGTATCAACACGATATTCCGGTAACCCACAAGTTCGAGGTTACTCATCGTCTAATACATCACATGGCAATAGGTTTTCTAAAATTATCCATTGTCGCTGTGTTCTCATCGGGCATCACCTGCCTTATTTACTCGGCTCCATTGCAAAAGCCCCCAAACAGCCAACAACACATATACTGCAAACAAAAAAGCCTGAGCATAAAGCCTGGCCCTTAAATCAATTATCATCCATATGCTATTAGTGAAAAGCCAAACTATAAAACACCATTTCTTTTTATATATATTGGCTACAGTCCCGATTATTGAGGCAATTGTTATTGTCCATGTCCAGTCCATCCATTCACCTGCCTCTACAAACATACGCTATGATTCCGGCGAACCAGCCAGTTATGGCCACGAGCAAGAGGATCGTTCCAACATATCAACCACACACCTTCTTTAGTCTTTCGAAAAACACATATTTACTCGTACTGTGGCAGTCACATTTATCGGGCGATAGCGACTCAATCGAAGCATTTATCCCGCTTATCATATTTCCCATGCAGAATACGATGCGTTGCTGGTATCTTTGGCTCCAATGAATATCAGCGTAGATACAAATCGCTACACAGATGTTTCGGGTCCATTTAACCGCCAGCCTTACTCGTCAAAGTGCAACTTGTTGTCGCGCAGAACTTGGTACAACATGGTTTCGAGTGTGCTTATTTGCGAATGGTTTAATTGAAGGTCACAGCAGTCATTAATATATTCAAGTGTTTCGTGCAATAGCGTAGAAAACTTCTGTTCCTTACAAAGCGTTTCGTTAATATAGATTTTGTTCGGCGGCATATGGCTCGCTCCCATGCGATCAACCGACCATTCGCTCTTTATTATTTCTACCGTTTGCCCGCCGATTTTCAGCGTTTCAGGGATGTTCATAACTATTCTCCAATCTCAAGCCATTTAAAACCTAACGCAACATATACCATTCCGATGGCAATCCACAAAAGAACGGTCGAAGTCCTGTTTAGCGGTGCGCCATTTGCGATAATATAAGCCGTATAAAAATTAACAGTCGCCAATATTCCGCAAACTATTTTTCTTCGCATAATCCTTTCCTCCTTCATTTTTCGGAGGCCGCCTGTTCGGGCGGAAAGTCCAGTAGCGTTTATTCACCCGCCTTCAACGATTCCAGCCTCAACCTGTTCTGCTCCACGATGTATTTGCCTATGTTGCGGACCAGGCTGTAAAATTCTGTGTTTTCCATTTTCTCGAGATATGTTGTCCCGTCCGCGTTGAGCGGCATATGATCAAGTTTGGCTTGGCATTCCGCTATCATGTCAGCCCGGCGGTTTAGTTCGTCGGGTTCCGGGTCTTGGTTCGTCTTAAAACCGTTCTGCATCATGTGGTAAGCCGCGTTTAGTTCTGCTTGTCGTTGGTCGGGCGCCATTGTTCCTACGCAAACATTTTCCGGGTGAACCGTGCTAATTTCATACGGTATGCGTCCTTCTGCCCAGTTCATCATCTCAATTAGCTTTGTAGAAGTTCGGTTTTTAATGTCTGGATCACGATCCCTATTAATGCTTGCGATTACTTCGTAAGCCATTTTGTAATGTTTCCGTTCAACACCAAACCATCCACCAATACATTCAAACCAGTCTAATTGCTCGTTCACCATCAGAGTTTACTCCCTCCATCCCTCTTTCTCGTTCTCCTTTACAGTAAAAAAACCGCCTGTCCAGACGGCTATATAAATTGTGGGCTACGGCCGCTAGGAAAGGAGGAACTAGTACCGCATCGGAAGCCCTGCCAGGCTGCCCACTTGAATAATGTTAATTTACCTGTTCAATCACCGGTGTTTCGACCAACCTTATATCAACCGGGTAGCCAAGGAACCGGCTCACCTGCTTGGCTGCGTATTCGATCCCGCCCAGCCGGTCTATGCCTTCTTGCGTCATCGGGACCGATGGCTTGATCAGTGTTTTCTTGCACTCCGGGCAGGGTCTTTGCTGCGGGAGGCGGTTCATGTAGTAGTGTTTGGGTTTGGTTCTCATTTGCCTGCCTCCTTGCCCAAGTAATCGTCACAACCGCGCCGGCATTGTATGCCAAGTTCGATAGTCTGATTAATTACCGCTATTTTGCCGCATACTTTAGAGTGCAGGCAATCATTGCAGTTCTTGTTATCTATCCATTTGTCGCGGACAGATACAGCATAACCTTCTATATTTTTGTCTAATAAAAATTCATCTGGCATGCTGGTTAAATCGTTTTTGATAAGCATTAATAGCATCGTTTTTCCGTATGGCGTGATACCTATAACGTTTTTGGTGACTATTGATGTTAATGCGGGTTGAAGCGCTTGCCAGAGATCGTTTTTTACTATTGCGTTGTTTAACATTACAAAACCTCCTTCATGACTTGCCAGAGCGCTTCAATAAGTTCTGGTTTCGGTTCTGAAACATGGCCTTTTCTTTTTCCTGCGCCTTCATACCGATAAATTTCAGCTCTTGATAAATGTTTCTTCTGCACTATCTTTAACTTCCAGCCAAGATAATTAATTAACTCGATGCACTGGCCGATTGAGAAAACAGGCAAACATTCGGACTTATTGGCTTTAAATTCAACCATAAACTCGGAGATTGCCAAATTGTTATTGCTTTCTTTGAAGCCAAGGCAAATGCACGGTCCGATACGAATTTCATCATCCAATACCGCAACTTGATCCCCTCTTTGCGGCTTCCACCACTCCCTGAGCCTGTCCTGCTGCTCCGGGCTCAGTTCCATTAATTGTTCGGGTGTTATGTGTTGCTTCATTGCGGCTTACCCTCCTTGGTCAAAGTATCAACTATACTGGCTATCGTAAGCGCAATGTCAATGTCGAGATGGCAGATTATATTGCCCCTGCCGTCTTTAACCTCGAATACTCTTGGCCCACTCTGGTAAAGCGTGGATCCATAATCGTTTGAGCAAGAATAAATGTGTTGTGGCCATTTTGGGTCATCAGTTTTAATTACTGCCGGTAAATTAATTAATGGTTGTTTCATCAGGGTTTACCCTCCTTCTCTTAGCCGAAGAAACTCCGGCCTGTCGGTTCATCGTCGTCGTCCTCGTCACGTCCTACTTCCGTTGTGAAGTCGTATACCTTGCGTTTGCGGGGGCCATCGGGGGTGAAGTTGGGCGAATAGTTGCCCAGTCCTCCCTGGCTCCTGATCTCGCTGCCTATCATATCCGAGAACAGCATGTCGTCATGCTTGCCGTTCTCAGCATCCGGCCTGTTGTTTTCGTCATATATAAATGACAGCATTTCTTCCAGGGTTGGTATGTCATTAAACAGATCGATATGGTCCTCAACCAAAGCTATTTCCTTATCGATGATCAGCGGCCTTGTGTTGCCATCTGTTTTCCAACCGTGTCTTGCCAGTTTCTTTTTGCGGATGGAGTCGTATACTTCCCGCTTGTACTGGCGGGTATATTTAAGGCGCTCCAGTTCTTCAATAGGACCGGTATTAAAATTCATCTCAATGCCAATCAGCGCATCATTATAGTAGCGGCCCAGGCAGTACATTTGCCAGGTATATGGCCGGCTGTTTGTCACCTGCATATGGACCGTAGCGCATCTATTGCCGGTAATGTTGTTAATCGCGGTACCGGAGAAATAATCTTTGCCCTCGCCCTTGGTGTCTCCACCTATTACATAGGGAAAATCTTCTTCCGGTTCTTCATATAATCTGATCACACCGTTTGGATCATCAACCCATGTGATCGTGTCGTCCATGATCATGTCTTTTGTTTCAGGATCATTCCATTCAAAAGAAAAGCGGCCCACTTTATATGGCCGCTCCTTGTATAACTGTTTTAAGTATGCAATTCTGAGGATGATCGCTTCCTTATCGAACACGCAGCGCCCGGATGCCAAGAACGCTTCTTCTGCCATGCAGGGATATTCCTGCTTGATTACACCTTTTAAGTCAACCCATTTCTTGTAGTACCAATATGCTTGGTTCCAATCCAGTCCTATCTCATTGACCAACCATTGGCAGCGATAATATATCCATTCCCGGGTCGAATCGTCGTAACTGCCCTTCTTGGGTTTCTTGATCTTGGTTACGTTGCGCCGGAACTCTCGCTCTGCGACTTCGCTTTCAAAGTTAAGCCGGTATTCTGATGTTCTCCACCATTCGTAGAACTTGCACTCCCATTCGTTGTCCTCGTCCCACAGATCCTTGTACTGGTTGTAACCGTTGGCGGTAGTCTCCAGTATTTGTATCGAATCTTTGGTAAGCGCCTGGCCCAAGCTGGCCATCATATCTATGATATTGTCCCAAAAGCCGGCCTCGGAACCGTGAAAGAAGTTAAGCGTCTTGGAACGGCCAACGGACTTTTTACCAGCTGTAGCAACACGCCAAACGCTGTTTAATCTGTCAAATAGCAACTCGCGGCGGTTGTTGTACTTTTCAACCGGCTTAAGCGTTTCAGGTAGTTGATCATATGGAAACTTGGCTTTATCAGTGAATATAGCCTCGGTGTTCTCGGTATCGTTGGCCAATGTGTACCCGGCAAAGTTACGCCTGGTTATGCTGCAGGCCAATTGGTAGGCAGTTATTACGCTCGTAAAACCCTGCTGCCTCCCTTTTAGCACCAGGAATTTAATACTGAGTCTGGTCCCGGCCTTATAGTCAAATATTGCATTGTTAAGATCATCAATAAATGACCGCTGCACTTCGTTCAAAAAGAATGGCACTGTCTTGCGGTCTTTGTCTACGACAATCATGCACATTTCAATCAGGTGTTCCGGATTGGTTTTGATCTCCTGGCGAAGCTGTTCAGCGTCGTCCTCCAAAAAATAGTCTCCGATGCTCTCGACAAACTCTCCGTCCCAAGTTATATCATGTGTCTGCTCCCAATGTTCGCGCCGGGTTTTTATAATCGATTTTGCTGTGCGGATCATTTTACAAGAAGTCCTCGAGCTTTTTCTTGATGTTTACGTCCAAGGTTTCTTTGAACATGCCCAGGTGCTTCCCGGCTTTCTCCAAGGCATTCAGTTTATCATGCAGTTTGAATTTAAAAGTACCGTCCTTGCTGATCGATACCTCGCTGATCAGGGAGCCGTCAACTTCGTCGGAGTCTTTGACCTCTACAATCTGAGTAGGTACTTTAATTCTGCTACCATCTGCGCCCTCGATAATAACATCCTTCATACCGAATTTTAGGAAGTCTTTTATATCAGCTTTGGCAATCTTAGCATACTCAGTCAGTATTTCTTCGACCGTGATTATGTTCTTGGCTTTGATCTCTTCAGCAACTTCATCCTGTAAAGCTTTAAGCCTTAACATAATCTTATCGCTCTTAGCTAACTGACAAGCCTTAACATCTATAGATTCAGGTTTCCAATTTTTAGCAGTAGGATATGCCTCAACATAAGCCTCTCTCTGGCTTTTCCCGGCAAATAAACCCTGGACATATTTTTCTTGTTTTGGGGTTAGTGGTTTATCTGGTTTATTTGCCATGGTTGTGACCTCCTTATAACTGTTACGTTGTCCCGGTAATCGCGATGAAAAGTTTTCTATAACTATGCCCTGAGGTGCGATTAAAAAAAATTAACCTCCAGCTTGTTCAATAAACAACTTCCTGGCCCATGATGGTATGTAAGGATCTAACTGCTCCCTGAACAACAAATAAAGATTTAATGGTATTCTGTTTGAACTATTGTAATAAAGAGGATTGACGTAATATTGGTAATCTATTTTACCGGCTGAGGTAATCTTTACTTTGGCCAGAACGCCTAAGTCCACCATTTTATTGATAAAGTTATAAGTCTGGCGTTCCTGTAAATTAATTGCTTTGGCAATCCCCGGTATATCATAAGGTTTAACTCCGCCATTGCCGCGATAACCTAGCATATTGGTTTTTCCCCACATTTTTTGAGCAAGGCGAGTCATTTTCCCTATTTCTATATCAGTCATAGCTTTAGGGAAGGGAACATCGTAAAACTGGCTGAACCCTCCGGCCTGGTTGCGGAATAAATAACCTTTTTCAGGATCAAACCGGTTCCCTATTCCTTGTTGCTTCTGTGCTACGATTTCCCCTGTACCTGTATTTACATATGTCGTAATCTTCTTCATTCTGCCACCTCATTTTTTTTGCAATGTAGTAACATTTTTAGGGGCAAAAACAAGGGGTAAATTGCAATTTCAAAATGCAACCTACTCCCCTGTATATTGGCTTTTGCTTCAAGTTCACCATGCAAACCTACAATATATATGTACTGTGTAGCTTTACATGGCCAGTTCGTGTTCCCCATCCATAAAAATAGACCGCTCACGCGATCCTTATTTATCGAATATTCAGTTTTTCACTCTTTTATGATAACGGGTCATTTTGATTCAATCAATGAAAAGTTTTGTTATTTCTCCACGCTCCTATTATATACCGCCCGTTTGGTTTTAAAGTTGCTTTTTTATTGCGGGAAGCAAAACCAAAAACAGGAAACAATAAAAAGAGCCGGGTTTATCGCCCGGCTTTTTCGTCCCCTAATTAATCCACAAGGCTATTAAATTGTTTTGATGCGTTACCTACGTTTTAACAGGGGGATCCACCACCTTCCGTTATGTATTTTTGAATCTTATCAGTTTCGCAATGCACGAGCTATTCAGTTGTAGTCCCCATCGCGTATCCCCTTTCATAATTTAAACAATATATGTTTTATACTGCCGGTGTGGTTAGGCCGGCAAAGTTGATTACTTTAGCCGGGTTGATCTAAAGGCAAATTACTTGCAAATCGCATCTGTCCATTTTGCAATTACTATTTTGGGCGGTTTCTTTGGTGATGAATTATATTCCACTGTAACCACTCTTTGATATGATATAATTCCGCCACATCTCCCGCATTCATGCTCTTCATCATCATCTGATAATTCCCACGAATCACTTTCCTCATATCCGCAATATGGGCATGTAAGTTCATGCTTATAATCCTTATCTTCCGGGCGAAAATTAATTTTTGTTTTCCTTACCCCCGCACTTTTATTAGCAATATTTAAAACACCCGGAACATAGTAACTATTACCTACTTTAACGACTTCTCCTATATTTATATCAACATCTATTTGCCCAATATAAGGGTAGTTCTCAACTTCCGGGCCTTGTTTACACCAATTTGATATATCATAGAGTTTTGCACCCATTTTTATTAAGCCTCCTTTTTCCCTATCGCATATACCCCAACCAACAGCTTCTAACTTCCAAACTGCCCAATAAACCTGTCATACTCCTGCTTGCTGATCTCCTTGTAAAACAGCAGCGTATAAGCCGCCTTGTCATACTTATACTGCTGTACCTGCCACTCCAGCGGGTGTACGTCTATCAGCGCATTGCCATAATCGCTCTGCATGGACTTCTTGCTCCGGCAGGCATAGGTTATGAAATAATACCTATCCTTTTGCTTGTCCAACGCTTTCGCTCTCCCTTCTCGCCTCTTCGCCGTACCCCATGTAGTCGGCCAGGCTCATGTAAATATCGTCCCGCCATACATAAAAGTTACGGTTCGGCTTCGTTGGCCTCTTTGTTCCCCAATCCCGGTGAGCCAGGAACGGTAATGCAGCAACAACCAGTTTCGCCCGGGTGCCTATCCTTCTGTCCGGACCGGTCCAAAAGTAACGTCTTATAAACGTTTCCTTGTCCGGATCTCCTTCTGCTACCAGTCTGATAGTTTCTTCCAAGTCGTCGCGGTACTTCTCTCCGGCCGCAATTTTCTTTTTGGCAAATTCAATGTCCATGGCAATCTGTTCGGCCTGGTTGATGCTTTCTCCCCCGCTGCCTCCTTCTCTCAGTACATAAACGGGGGTTGTTCTGATTCCTGATAATTGGCGAGTCAATATAATGTTTTCCTGCTGTTTGATGATTCGTTCCCATGTAACGTACAGGAACATGTCGCGATCAACGGCTTTCATCCACTCCGGCATAGGTTCTTTCGGTTTCCCCCGCTTGCTCCCCATGATGTACCTCCCTCTTTATCCCCTACATAACATCTTCGTCCAGCTCGTCCATATCCCCAGTAATATTCCCTTGTTTTAAGTTTGAGCACTTACGGCTGCAGGTCGTAACCTTTCTGTCCAGATCGCCCAGGATTTTTGCAACCCATGATGCAACCAATATAGGAGAGTCGCATACTTCGCAGGTTCCTATCTCAACCATGTTTTTGGCTGTTTTTACGGTTGATACCCGGTCTGGGTTTATGATTATTGCTTCCATATATCCCTAACCTCCCATTCCCCATAAACTTGGCTCAATATTGGCCATGCGGATTCTTATATCCGCGCAATGTTCCACTTCTTTTTCTATTCCAATTGCATTAAAGTTTTCAATAACCGCAGCTTGCATCGTGGTACCGCTACCGGCAAAAGGATCAATCGCGGTTCCGTTCGGCGGAGTTACTAATCTGACTAAATATTGCATTAGCATTAACGGTTTAATGGTTGGGTGTTTACTGGTATAACGCTCTGATCTGCTTGCTTTGGCGCAATAAAAGAAGCGACTCGCTCCGCCTTGGTCATCAAAGGGTTTGTTTTCTACTCTGTTCCATATCCCATAAATACCGTTTTGCCCTGTTTTACTTGGCTCATCACCAGTAACCTTTCCGCCTGCTTTTCGCTCCCCGCTCTGAACATCAAGCATCGCCGCCGCTTCTTCATCAAATATCGCATTGGCAGGAAAACGTCCTTCGGTGTTAGGAATAACAACCCTTCTATCTTCTTCATGAGCGATAATATTACCACCATTTCCACCATTGATATGAGTTCTTAAAGAAGGATTGCTTGCTACGTTACCGCCTACTTCATATTTAACCCTACACTCATCAATATTAATTCCACCTGTACCCCATTTGAGAACATTGTCCACTACTGTTTTTTCGCTTAATGGTTTTCTTGCTACTACGATTGGCTCATTGGCAGGCTTTAGCGCGGTACCCCATCCATCCCATTGCTGCGCTTCAATTGTTGCCGCTTTTGAAATTGTTGGGATATATTCTCTACCGTTGTCTTTTATCCACGATCCTGTTTTATTTTGATCCGAACCGGGGATCATTCTTTTAATGGGATCCCCACATGCTAAAATTTCTCTATCTTCTCCCGCGGCTTTATCAATTGCTTTACTGATATCCATTGACTTTGGAAAACCGCTCCCGTAAATCCACTGCATTTGATCCCTGATCTCAAAACCTGCATCTTCAATTGCGCAAGCCATGCGGTGATAGGTTCGGGTACCGCCAAAAGATAAAAGGTACCCGCCGGGTTTTAATATTCGCAAAACTTCACGCCACATATCGACGTTGTAAGCTATACCTGTGCTATCCCAGGATTTACCCATAAAGCCAAGTTCATAAGGCGGGTCTGTTACGCAAGAATCAATGCTGTTGGCAGGCATGTCTCGCATTATTTTTAGACAATCCCCCTGATATAAAGTCCACAACCCTATCCCCCCTATATCGCAACCTGCTTCAGCTTCCCGCCACCCTTGACCATCTTCCGATGGCAGCTTGCGCATCTCCACTGATCAACCCCGCCCGGTTTCTTGGCGGCTATATTCCGCAGTTTTCCTCCGCAAAATGGACATTTATTTCCTTCGCTCACGAGTTCCCCTCCCTTTGTTTTCGGTTTTACCACGGGCTTTCTATGCTTGTCTATCCAGATCCCGGCTAAAAGTGCACCGCATAGGCAACTGCTGGCGTTCATTATGTACTGATCGGCAATGGCAAATATGGTTGCAATCAGCATGGCAACAATTACGGTTTTCCAGTTGGTTTTCAGGTAGGTCACGAGTCGTCACCTTCTTTGAGGGCGGCGAGGGCATCTATTAGTTTCTTCGCGCCGCAATCATTACAACAATCGCAATTATACCCATCGCATCTGATAAATCCTTCTTCGTCTGCAAAACAGTCCTTGAATACGTCTTTCGCCTCCTCCGCTACCTTCTCCAGCCGCGTCATCCTCTCACGGATCTCTGCGCCGGGGTCGGGTTGGGTGAGAAGATTCTTAATTTCCCTGTACTTTATACCTTCCAAATCGTCGGTGTCTGTTAAATAACTTTCATCGTCGAATAGTCCCGCATCAGCGTATATTTCCCATTGGTTCAAGGCATATTCTAGTCCTTCCCTCAGCCCCACTACCTGCGCCGACAACTGCTGTATGCTGTGGCGTTGCAGGTCATATGTTTCCTTGTATCCTTGCAGTTCTTCGTGCTCTGGAGCGCATTTCTCAATGGTTTTATTGAGGTCATCTTGCAAAAGCGTGACTAATTCCTCTGCCTTTAAAGCCCGTTCCAAATATTCTTTGACTGTATCAATCTGAAAAGTCATTAATGGTTGCTTCTCTCCTGCAAGAATTAATTTATTTAATTCAAGTTTTAAGTCTCTCGGCATCGTTACCCCTCCGCTTCCGTTATCTCAATCTCCACTCTTGGCCTATTTTTATCTACCGCCATATGGTGCGTAACCGTCCCTTGCTGCCCCCAGCCGTCATTATCTAACACCTTGGCCATTACCAGTCCATCCCAAATGTATTTTACTGCCGCTTGCGTGTTGTCCGGGTCCTTCTGCCTATGCGGCTCGTACCATGTAATGTCCAAATTAGCCTTTCCCATCTTTGGCAGCCTAGCCGCTTTGCAGCACAAAG
>Ga0209340_1001269_pt1 | contig 19097 bp, 14 predicted proteins | sample EPASupsiteSAE323_FD_187266 | JGI IMG/M metagenome (GOLD analysis project Ga0209340, IMG submission 187266) | Bioremediated contaminated groundwater from EPA Superfund site, New Mexico - Sample SAE3-23 (SPAdes) (version 2) | ecosystem: Environmental > Aquatic > Deep subsurface > Groundwater >... | reverse complement strand
GGCCACGCCTCACATCACTGGCGTTGCTGCCAAACTCCTATCTGAGAGCCTATGCAATGGTGCCGACGCCCGGGATATCCTGGGCACTATGCAGGGATATGCCAGGAATAACGATGTGAAGTATGTGAGGGTCACAAGTGATGCCTCGGGCTACAGGGATCGGGCCGCATCATATGCAAATACTCTGTCTGGTGCGCCGGCGAAGTACTACGGATCCATCAGCTCATTCATGGATGGGACGATCCATCTTCTAAAGATCCTGGATGGCGATGACTGTCTGACTGGCCTTGGCATACCCAGGCTTCCTTCAGGCACGGCCTGACCAGCTCTCTGGAATAAGGTTGCGTGGATCTGCAGCTTATTGAAGAAGTCATATGCACCACTACCACGCCAGTTAGCTGAAAAAGTATTTAGACAGACAGAGCATTATTAGTGAGTGTATGGACTTTCTCACTCACCTGATGATAGGCTTCCTAGTCTCCTTATGGATCAGCGGCTCGTTTTATAACCACTATGTGGTACTGGGATCACTGATGGCAGTCCTTCCAGATTTCGATGTCTTACTCTACCCTTTGTGGAGGAGGCTGCCAATCACAGGGCATCACGGGGTGACCCATGCACTGGCATTTATCGCCATGGCATCTATATTCATTTATATGGTGACCGCCCTCATATGGGGCTACTCAGATGTAAAACTGCTCCTTGTGATGCTTCTGGCTGGATCGCTGCATGTCTTTGGCGACTTCATCTCCACCTGGGGAGTGATGCCTCTGTATCCTCTGGCAAGCAAGTACTCCAAGCTCAACATCGATCTGGCAGTCAATCCTTACCTTATTCTCTACTTTTTCATAGGCCTGCTGGTCCTGGCAGCTTCTGGCCTGCAGGACATATCTGTGGGTATGAAGGAGGCCTCTGAGATAATTGGAGCCGGATACGTCATCTACTTCACTCTCAGATCCGTCCTGAAGGCCTATTACACCACCAGGCCAGAGAACCGGGGCTTTGTAGCCCTCCCCTCATTCAGTCCATTCAAATGGAACCTAGTCAAGAGGACCGATAGGGATGGCGCCATAGAGATCATCCTCAAGAGAGGGACAAAGATGCTGGCCTATCTGATACCAAACGATGAGGTGGAAGGAAAACACAGGATGGAGAGCATAGGCAGATGCGAGGATCTGGTCTATACCTACTGGCACCCCCAGGTCCAGGACTACATGCGCGTGTTCAGCTATCCCTATTATGAGACAAGATGTTCAGACGGCCGGCTGGAGATAGCCTGGCACTCGGCTGAGATGGGGGACGCCATGAGCATTCGAGTAAGATACCAAGACCAGCGCCTGGAGATAAAAAGAGTGTTTCGGGGAGTTGGAAAGGCTAATTGAGCTTGACTTTGGCTCAATTATATGATACATTTAGCCATTTCTCCAATCCCATAAGCCCGGGATCACTCAATCTTCTTAAAGAGCTCGCCTTTGGCGCCGCAGACTGGACAGATCTCAGGAGGTTCCCGCTCCGCAGTCATTCCGCAGACGGGGCAGACGTAGTAAGGATAGTTCTCTTTGGAGGTCTCCAGGCTGTCAAGCATTTTATGGTATAGATTGGCATGGATCTTCTCAACCTCATTTGCGTAGGAGAATGTCCTCTCTGCCAGCTTGTTGCTCTCTGACTTGGCAGCATCTATCATCTCTGGATACATCTCCTTGAACTCATGGGTCTCGCCGGTTATGGCCTCCCTCAGGTTCTCCTTTGTGGTCTTGACTCCTTTTGCAGTCCTCAGGTGGTTTCCAGCATGCACTGCCTCTGCCTCTGCTGCGGCCCGAAAGAGCCTGGCCGCCTGGATATAGCCCTCCTGCTCAGCTCTGGCTGCAAATGCCGTATACTTCCTGTTCGCCTGTGACTCGCCAGCAAAAGCCTCTTTTAAATAATCATCTGTCTTGGCCATGGCATCTCATCTCAAGTTTAGTTTGAGTTCCTGATATTATCTCAGATGAATATCCACCTCTCTCCCAATAAAGGCTTTGCAGGATATGGGGCATGCCGGGTCCGGATCAAATAGATACAAACGATATGAGATCATAATGAGTATGGCAATTCTCAGCAGAAAACGCTTCCAAGCACCAAGTATACATCCAGGACAGAGGCATTATGAAGATCGAGCTAAAAGAGAGCCCGTAATAGAGAGGCCATCCTTGAATGGCCTTGATCTTGCAGGATAACCTCGCAGTGTGATGGAGAAAGATGACTGAAAACATAATAGAAGTCAGAGACCTTGAATACAGGTATGGCGATTTCAAGGCAGTAGAGGACATCAGCTTTGCTGTATATGAGGGCGAGATATTTTCATTCCTGGGACCTAATGGCGCTGGCAAGAGCACTGTGATCAACATTTTGACCACACTTCTCCCGGTCCAGTCAGGCTGCGTCAATGTGGCTGGCTACGACGTTGCGGCCAAGCCCGAGGACGTCAGGCGGTCTATAGGCATAGTCTTCCAGGACGAGACCCTTGACAGAGATCTCACTGTATGGGAGACGCTCGAGCTTCACGGCAGGCTCTACTCCATGCCCAAGGAGGCCAGGAGGCAGAGGATTGAAGAGATGATCCGGCTTGTGGAGCTTGAGGAGAAGAGGGACGTCAGGACCAGGAACTTAAGCGGCGGAATGAAGCGCAGGCTGGAGATTGCAAGAGGTCTTATGACCCGGCCAAAGGTGCTCTTCTTAGATGAGCCGACCATCGGCCTGGACACCCAGACCAGGATGAGGCTTTGGGAGTACATAAAAAAGGTAAACGAGTCGGGCACAACCATATTCCTGACCACCCATTACATGGACGAGGCAGACCTGGTAAGCAACTGGGTGTGCATAGTTGACCACGGCAGGATCATAGTCTCTGGCACGCCCACCGAACTCAAGAACGCCCTTGGCCAGGATATGATCTATATGGAGACGAACAACGACAAGGCGGCAGCAGAGGTCATGAAATCTCTGGACTTTGTAAAAGACGTCCAGACCACTCCTGAAGGCCTGGCCCTGACCATAAGCTCAGACGGCACCCACATCCTGCCGGCTATTATGAGCAGGCTGAAAGATGAGGGCATTGAGATCACAGAGGTCAATCTAAAGAAGCCTACCCTCGACGATGTCTTCGTCTACTACACTGGCAGGGAGATCAGGGAACAGGGTGCAGAGAAGTTTAGAAGGATCAGGGGGCGTTGAGATGGCATTCGAGTTCATGACTGTATACTGGCGAGAGATGATCAGGTTCGTCAGGTTCAAGGCGGTCTTGTTCTCATCTCTGGTACAGCCCGCCTTGTGGATGGCCCTGTACGGCGCTGCAATGTCGAGCAACTTCAGCAGGCTTGGAACTGGGATTGAGATCCCCCAGGGCGCATTCTCAGTATCCTATCTGACTTTCATGGGAGCGGGAGTGATTGCCCTGACCACACTCTTCACCAGCCTCTTTGGAGGGATTTCACTCCTATTCGATAAGAACTGGGGCCTGATGAGAGAGTTCCTCGCAAGCCCCATGCCCAGAAATGACATAATCATAGGCATGGGGCTATCAGGTGTGACGAAGTCGTTCATCCAGGTCATAGTCATAATGGCTTTTGGCCTGCTCATTGGGGTCAGGTTCTTCCAGGGCTATACTCTGATTCATACGGCTATATCCATAGCTGGCATACTGCTCTTTGTTGGAATATTCTCAATTGGGTTCCTGTTCCTCTCATCGGCCATATCCATGAGCATGGATACTCCTGAGGGTCTGCAGGCAGTCATCACTCTCCTGACTCTGCCCCTCTTCTTTGCCAGCAACGCCCTCTACCCTATAGAGGCATTTCCTAGATCGGTCCAGTTGATATCTGAGTTCAATCCTCTCACGCATCTGGTCAACGGAGTACGCTTCTTCTCCATAGGAAGTGACTTCTATGCCATAGGAGTACACTATGTGTACAGCACAAATGACATACTGATCTCTCTTGCGGCGCTTGTAGTCTTTGCCGTACTTATGTTCACAGTGGCCTGGCGGGTGTTCAAGAAGGCGGTGGTGACCTGAGCCCAAGTCTATATAATCAGACGGCCCAGATATGGCCTCAAAGCAACTGATGAGGCAGGGGTGTCTATAGATGGAAAGCAAGATTGCCAGAGCCATCAAGCTCCAGTTAGAGCCTGTGGCCGTAGTCTGGAGCGATGAGATGCCGCAGGGCGCTCTCCACTTCAAGGGCGTCGGGGCTGGTTGCATCATGAACCTGTTTGCACAGGCGGCCAAGGGAAAGGTGGCAGCCCTGGGAAGAGAGAACTTCGGGTGCCCCGGCGGCGGGGTTGGGCTTGGGTTTGGAAGCATCTATGATCACTTCCCAATGGGCGGAAGGGAGGCTTTCAGGTACTTCCTGTCCACAGGAGTTGAGGGCAGGCGCGAGGACATAGCTGAGAAGGCAAGAGCATTTGGAGGAAAAGAGCTTTCTGAGAACATGCTGAAAGGGGAAGGGATCAGAAAGACCCCCGAGCTCGTAGAGCAGTTCTTAAAAGAGCTGCCCGTGATGGATATACCTGCAAAGTATGTGGTATTCAAGCCCCTTTCCCAGGTTGGTGGAGATGAGCAGCCGAAGGTGATTGTGTTTATAGTCAACCCTGATCAGCTCTCGGCGCTTGTCACCCTGTCGGGCTTTGGACGCACTGGCATAGATAATGTAATCATACCTCAGGGCGCGGCAGGCTGCCACCTGATAGGTATCTATCCATTCAGAGAGGCACAGTCCGATAGGCAGAGGGCCGTTGTTGGGCTGACTGACCTGACCGCAAGGAGGAACCTCAGGAACCTTCTGGGAATGGATGTGCTCACATTTGCAGTGCCCTTTGAGCTCTTCAGGGAGATGGAGTCCAATGTCGAGGAGAGCTTCCTTAGCAGGAGCCTTTGGAAGAGCTTGATAGAAGAAAAGAGCTGAATCAATCCCGGACCTGAATAGAAAAATCAAAAAGGGGTGTCTGGCCTGAGATGACAATCGGATGGTCCCTCAGGCCGGGCCTGTTTTGAATCACTTCTATTTCCGCACTTTGAACCTATCCCTTGACCTCCAGCACTACCTTCTCCAGGGCCCCGTTGAACTTGAATGGGCTCTCATAGCTCTCGCTTACTGGCGTCTGAGGATCTTGTCCAATCTCTAAGCCCTCCTCATAGGAGTATCGAGTCGGAACTGTATGATTGATGGATATCTGACCTTCCTCTTTGCCATTGATGAGCAGCGTTCCAACGCCTGCATAAGGCCCGGTCTTATTGAAGTCGAAGCCCAGAGTTGATTGGCCTGCAGGCACTTCATCACTGGAGCTGACTGTGTAATGCTTCAGGCCAAAGAAGTTGTAGTCAAAGATGAGGTGCTTATCCCTGACGTACATGGACAGGCCTGCAAACCGCCCGCCTATGGAGAAGAGGACGCCCTCAGCTCCTGCCTCAGGGGTGTCGGCGTAGGCTGTGACTGTGTAAGAGCTGTTCTTGGTATCCGGGATTTCGGGCTCCATGATCTTCTCAGTTCCAGGATAGTAGGTGAAAGCGCCAACCTCTCTGGAGGGCGAGTAGCGTGATCCTATGCGATCATCCAGAGGCAGGACGTTGTACTTGCGGGACTCAGCCCACCAGAGGTCCTCCATCTCCTTCACCTTATCCGGGTACAGGGCTGCAAGGTCGTTGGACTCAGATACATCTTCTGAGAGGTTGTACAGCTCCCATGTATCCTGATCGAAGTTGCCTCCTGAGTTCACATGGTGGTATGCAACAGCTTTCCAGCCATCAAGCCACAGGCCCCTTGTCCCCATCATCTCAAAGTACTGTATCTCCTTCTGGGTCGTAGCATTCGAGTTATTGAATGTATATGCCAGGCTGATGCCTTCTATGGGCTTTTGCACAAGGCCGCCATAGACCTCGGGTGCTTTCAGTCCGATGACCTCAAGGACCGTTGGGACCACATCTATAGCATGGCTGAACTGGGGGCGGATGCCACCCTGGTCCTCTATCCCTGCAGGCCAGTATATGATCATGGGATCATGCACTCCGCCCTCGTTTGTGGTCCACTTGTAGAGCCTGTCTGGAGTGTTATCGGCCATGGCCCATCCCAGGGGATATGTTGGATAGGACATAGGCCCGCCCAGCTCGTCTATCTTACTCAGCATACTGCTTATGTTGGAAAGTGGCCTGTAGTTCGATAGGAATCCTGAAGAATTCCCTCCTTCAGAAAAGCCGTTACCCCAGAGGGCCATGTTGGTATAGCCGTTGGCATCGCCCTCAGGAGATGCGCCGTTATCTGAGATCACGACTATCATGGTGTTGTTCAGCTGTCCGGTCATGTTCAGATAGTCTATGAACCTCCCTATCTGCTCATCAGTGTAGTCCACGTATCCTGCGTGTACCTCAGCCAGGCGTGCATATACCTTCTTCTCGTCTTCTGTAAGGCTATCCCAGGCTTTGACGTACTGATCCCTCGGGGGCAGCTGCGTATTTTCAGGCACTACTCCAAGCGCCTTTTGCCTGGCCAGCGTCTCGTTTCTTACAGCATCCCAGCCCTGGTCGAACCTGCCTCTGTATTTATCTATATACGCCTTTGGGGCATGGTGCGGCCAGTGGCCTGCTCCGAAAGCAAGGTAGAGGAAGAACGGCTTATCTGGGCTGACCTCCTTACTGTCGCTTACGAACTCTATGGACCGGTTCACCAGGTCCTTTGAGAGGTGGTACCCTTCCTCAGGCGTTGAAGGAGGATCTATGCGGTGGTTGTCATATGTCAGGTCTGGATACCACTGGCTCGTGTGAGACTCCAGGAATCCGTAATACCTCTCAAACCCTCTTCCAAGCGGCCACTCGTCGTAAGGTCCTGCAGCGTTTAGATCGGCAGATGGGGCGAGGTGCCACTTGCCCACGCAGTAGGTATTGTAGCCCTGGTCCTTCAGCATCTCAGGTATTGTGGCTGCATTCTTTGACAGGTGCGCGTTGTATCCGGGATAGCCGCTTGCAAACTCCATAAGAGTGCCCACTCCCACTGAGTGGTGATTGCGGCCTGTGAGAAGGCAGGCACGGGTGGGCGAGCAGATGGCTGTGGTGTGGAAGTTGCTGTATCGCAGCCCGCCTGATGCCAGCCTATCGATATTTGGGGTCTGGACCGGTCCGCCGAAGCATCCAAGACCGCCATACCCTATATCATCAAGGACCAGGAAGACCACATTTGGTGCGCCCTTGGGAGGCTGTGCCACCTCTGGCCAGCACTGAGTGGAGTCCTTGTAGGTTTCCCCGATGACCGGCTGGCACTCGCTGCCGGAGTTGGCCTTGACTATGACAACGTTCTCTGACTTCTCAGGCGATACTACGTCGCCATATGCCGCAGATGCCAGGCTGGAGCTGGCACTGAGGGGATTTCTCCTGTTGGTGAGGAGGTCCGTGCTGGCTTTGCTTGCCAATCCGGCATCTTTTGGATCGCCATTTACTTGAAGGTCATTTTGTTCGCCTGCCACCTGATCAGAGGCAGGGCTGATAGAGGCCCCCAGGAGCAACAATAAAAGCACCGAGGCAGCCATAATAAGCCTTGAGGATATATGAATAGAGCTTCCTCCGCTTTCTCAATTGCCACTTTCGTATATGAGTATTTGCTTTATTTCCAAAAATTGTTATCTTGTCATAGCCTATCCTATTCAAAGAGCGTGCTGAGGAAGAGCAGAGCATTGCCCAGAGCAAAAAACAAGATGCCCAATGCGCCAATTGTCCTCTTGGGCGTGTAGCGGGCAATGGATAGAATCAGGAATAGAACAGCCAGGACGGAGAGCAGCCCAAAGAGTATCCTGCGCATGGGTATCAGAATTGGATTTAACAACCCGTAATAGAATATCATGTACTCCTTAAGGCTTTCATTATGATAAAGCATGGTCTGGTAAACGGCCAGCAAGACGACCACCAGGAGTACAACGAGTACTACCCGCCTGTTCAGCTTTGAATACCTCTTAAAGGCCTTGAAGAGCCTGTTATATGCTCTTGATATGTGGTTTTCTAATTTGTCGTTTATTTTATTGATCTTATCATTTATCATAAAATACTCAAAGGCCAGAAGAATGCCTGCTAAGAAGTTTGCAATAATCCCTGTCTGCTCCAGTGTTATCGGGTCCAGGCCAGATACTGCTAGATGAATATCAATTAAAGGCATCGTTCCACCTAAACATCCCTGCATATGGCTCTATCTTAGGACGCATTCGGCCTGTCCTGGCAGATCAGCTTCCTCTGATAATTTTACTCCTTATGCTGCTTTAACCCTGAGTTAGCATCTAAGGATAAATACCTTACTGAATAATAGTTCAATCCTGTGAGTGCTATCTCGGCAGGATCTATAGGGGAGATTCGGCCCTCGCTTGCATGCTCTGGCTTCCTGCCAGATGCAGGCAGCCCTGAATCCATCCAAAGGTAGAAATCGATGCAATATAATCCTGTGCAGAGGAATCCCTATGAAGATACTTGGCATTAATGCGAGCCCAAGGGGCCAGAAGAGCCAGACATTGAGGCTGGTCCAGGCTGTTTTAGATGGCGCCAAATCAGAAGGTGCCGATGTAGAGCTGGTAGATGTATGCAAGCTGGACATAAAGTTCTGCAACGCCTGCCAGGTCTGCTACAAGACAGGAGAGTGCGTCAGGAAGGACGACTTCCAGGGACTCTACCAGAAGATTCTGGCAGCAGACGGCCTGGTAATAGGCGCGCCCAACTACCTGCATACGGTCACAGCCCAGCTTAAGACCCTGCTGGACAGGATGTCTGATGCCATACACTGCCAGCTCCTGACTGGCAAGTATACTGTAAATGTGGCCACTGCAGGAAGCCCCAGACATGACCAGGTCACTGAGTACCTGAACGGAGTCATGCTGATGTTCGGATCTTTTGTAACTGGAAGCGTTGGGGCCAGCATGAGCCAGGGCCCAAAAGGCATGGAGGATGCCGAGAAGAGAGCCTTTGAGCTTGGCATTGCCATGACCGGGGACATAAAGAACAAGCGCGATTACATAGAGCAAAGAGAGATGCTCCAGGAGAACAGGGAGTACTTCATGGCACTGGTCAAGAGGAACAAGGCCGAGTGGGAGCACGAGTACGAGTACTGGAACAAGATCAACTGGACCTGAAAGCTTTTGGAAGGAGGCCTTAGGCCTTCCTCCCCACAGGCAAAACTGCCATGGGCTCCTCGTCGCTTGCAAGCCCCAGGAACTGTTCAGTCTTATTGGCATCAAAGCCGCCGACATAGGTGCTTCCAAGGCCGAGTGAGACTGCTTCTAACATGAAATTCTCTGCTGCCAGACCTGCTTCAATGTACACGAACTTGACTGAACCAGGCCCTGCAATCCTGATCATCCTCTCAGGAACCGCTGTGATCACGAATATAGATGGAGCGGTCTTTACAAAGCCCTGGCCCACAGCCTGGTCTACGAACTCAGCCCGGAGATCGCCCTGCATCAGGGGCTCCAGGTACTGGCCCTTAGGGACAAAATGGTAGACTCCTGCTTGAAGGCCGCTGATGTTGCCTGTAACCAGATAAACCTCAAGAGGATAGGCCTCCATTCCAGACGGTGCAGTTCGGTGGCCTTTATCATCTGTGATCCCCTGAGCTGCCCACAGAAGCTGGGATACCTGGTCCAGGGTCAGAGATTCGTTCCCGAACTCCCGGATGGATCGCCTCTCTTTCAAGGCCTTCTCAAGTGAGAAATTTCCCTCGGTCCTTGGCTCTGGCAGCTTTATGATGTCTGATGATTGCACAGATGCGGCTGCATTTACACTCGCATTCGTGTTCGCATTCGTATTCGAAGATATATCGACACCAGATACCGTCAGTGCCGATATTGCTATCAGGCCGATGACTGCAAATGCTAAAAAAGCTCTATTCAAGCTCTCATCACCCATTCAATTAAGATCTTCATGGATTTCTACTTTGGCTTTGTCTTTTTCCTCATAGGCCAGGGCGTATAGAGTCCCGAAATCTTGACTTTATATACCCATGATCAAGTTATGGGCAAACGCGGCAAAGCTAACCGGGAGGACGATAAGAGAAATCATTCTAAGCAAAGTCAATATTCATAAAGGCCTCTGCCATCAAAGCTCCGTACTCTGGACATAATCCAAATCGGCCCACTGTGCCGCCTGGGAGAAAGAAATATGATCGAGATAGCTATTTGAATCCCCACTTATGTGCAAAGGGTCTATTGCATGATATATATCTCCATTTCGATAATAAACATTCTGCCAAAGGCCGAAACATTTTTAAGCCTGTAAATAGATCAACTCGGAATAAATAGCTGGGCTGTGATATCTCCTGCCAAGACTTACTATTTAAACGGCCTGCTGTTTAATTGAAATCAAATTAAAAAAGTCTTGAAGCAAAGAGACCATGTAATGACCTCTAAAGGTGATTTATCAAAAGTGGGATGACTATGAGCGGCTCTGCTAAAGTATCTAAAGAAAAAAGTATTGAGTTCCCGGCGATCATTTACATATGTAACAAAGAAAACAAGCCGCTGATAGGGGTGCCGGTATGGTTGGGGTTACATCATGCCTACACAGATGCCAAGGGGGAAGCACTTTTTCTGGGCATAACGCCTGGCGAATACGATCTGCAAATTGATGAGTCCGACTCACGTCCTGTAAGAAAAAGGCTCACTCTTAATCCAGATATCCGCAGGCACGAGGTCATTCTCCAAAGCTTCGCAACAGGAATAATTAAAGGATATGTTCGACTAGACCGCACAGAATCCCCCATTACTGGCGCCGAAGTGAAGTTGAGTGCAGTTAACCCTGATGAGACCGGAACTCAGGAGCTGAGCTTTTGGACCGATTGGGATGGCTATTACGAAGGAAAATATGTCCCAATAGGTGAATATAATTACCTAGTGGAGGCCGAGCGCTGTGCACCGCAGCAAGGGTCTGTGCAAATCGAGAATGATGGCATCCTGGCTTTAAATATAAGCCTCAGTCCTCTGCCAGATCCAGTTAAAGTCAAGGTTTATGTGAGGACGGAGGACGGGTCCCAGGTCAAGAAGAGCAAGGTCAGGCTCCTTGAGGGGATGGATGCAATCACAGTCGCAGAGAAGGAAGGATCAGATATCTGCATATTTGAAGAGCTTGATGGGGGACCGTTTAATGATGTGTTGCTCAAAGAGAGCCCTTTTATAAGCCGGAACTTCGTGGTCTCTGCAGATATCGAAGGATATCATACAGGTTATGCTGCCGGCAATCTGCGCCATAAGAAGGAATGCGAGGTCACCGTCGTCTGTAATAAAGCGTATAACGAAGAAGTATTAATCAGAAAAAACGGCAATCTGGATGCTGTAGATTTTCCGTTAAATGAGACTCTAAAGGTTGAGATCTCGGGAGATAAAAAAGAGCGTATAGTTAAGGTAAAGCTTCCCCATGCAGGTAACGTGATAGTTACGGCAGGACCTAATCAGTATAATACCTTCCTGAGGGTCCTTGACAAAGATCTGAAGCTTCTGGCCGAATCCTGGTGCTATGGTGGTGGGATAGCTCAGAGGTCAGTGCAGGCCGGAGCTGTTGAGTTGATGATTGGAGTAAGTGGGCAGTTGCCTGATGCACCAGATATCTTCAGCCTTTTAAATATAAATTATCAACCCATTATTGATCCATTCGAGCCAAACGATACCTTTGAAACGGGATCGCCGATAGAGTTCGGGGAGATCATAAGGCCGTTCATATTTCCCCAAAAAGACGCCAATTATTTTGCAATAGAGGTAAAAAGCCATGGCATATTGCGGGCAAGGCTATCTGAAAGCAATATAAATACCGCATTAGCAATTCTAAATCCTGATGGTAAGGTGCTAACGAGCAACTGGGCCTACGGTGGCGGGTCCATCGATATATCGTCTCAGATTTACAGCAAGGGCCTTTATCGAATTTCAGTTACGAGCACAGATCCAAATAGCTCCTCTCTGAAGGCGAGCAGACTCAGGGTAGATTTAATTAGAACAGAGACTCTCCTAGAGGACTTTGCAGCTGAAATAGCCAAACCAAAACCAATTCCTTTTGCAAAGGCTATAGGAGGCACTATCTTCCCAGCAGGGAAGCGGATCTGCTACCAAATCAGCCCCGATAGATCAGGATTTATAAGATTTCGCTTTCAGCTTGCAGAGTGCAATTCAAGCATAACAATTAAAGATGATAATGGAAAACAGCTTTATTCAAGTTGGGCTTACGGCACTGGATTTTTAGCTGCGGATATTGCCATACCGCAACCCGGTGATTATTTTATAGAACTCTCAGGGACGGACCCGTCTCAGATATCACTTAGAAGCCTCTTTTTCAGGGTTTACTTTTATCCAAATGATGAGTACGAGGGCCATAGAGAGAATAGCATTCCTGAGACTGCCGCAGAAATAAGCATCAGACAGGACGTGGCTGGCGTGATCGCTAGGCCCGGCGATATAGATTATTATCGCTTCTACATTGACCAACCTGGATTAGTCACACTTTATACGGGGGCATTCCCCCTGGATTTGTCCTTTATAGTCTACGGCATCGACGGCAATGAGGTGTTCAACTCATGGGGCTACCGTAACAGCGTATGGAATAGGGAGTTCCATGTTCGAGAAAAGGGATACTATCTGCTAAAAGTACAGAGCACAAACGGAAACGCTTACTCATCATCAAGTTATAGATTCAGGCTGGAGATCGCCCGGATAAAGCCTGAGAGCACTATGGAAGAAGGTCACCTGATACTTAACCTCAATACTGGGATGAAGATCGATGTCCTGATTCCCGGAAGCAAGAAAGTGCTGATAATTCCAGTGCCAAAGCCCGCCACGGTTACCATTGGGGTAAAGAATCCCATAGACGCAAGCATGGCTATCACCGATAGCAGCGGAAAAGAGTTATGGAGCGGTTGGGGCTATGGGGGCGGGGTTCTGCAGAGAACTATTAAAATCGAATCCCCGACTACATTGAGGGCAGTATTGCAGGGCACGAATGTAAACGCTTGGTCAAAAGATCACTACTTCATCTATGCCACAGAGGGAAGGGTCCCTCCAGAGCCAGCCATAACCTGTGAGCAAATCATGGAGGACAACAGGACTGTGGCATTCTCCGTTCCTGGCGCTGCCAGATACGAGATGGACTTTGAAGGAAACGGCAGGTTCAAAGAGATTGAGCCAGGACTTATACAGCATAAATATGAGGAAGGCAGGATCTATGCCCCAAAATTAAGGATCACTGATGAGAGTGGCGCTGTAAGCACAGAAAGCATCTACATCGATCTTCAAGATATCAAACTGAAAGGCCTCAGCTGCAGAATTGTCTTCCCTCAAGATGGAGATGTCGTTGCTTCACCAAGAGCAGTTTTCGTTCAGGCGCTCAAAGGTCCAGGCGGCACTGTAACGGAGATGAAGCTGTATCTGGATGATAAGCTCATTGCAAGAAGCGATAGTGCCAGCATCGAGTCGGAGATATCCTGGAAGGCTCTGAGTCCAGGAGAGCATACTATTTGGGCTGAGGCTTATGCTGCAGACGGAGAACGGGCCCAAGAGACCTCCAGGTTCCAGATGAGCGGTGTATTTGATCTATGGCCTGAAGGAGGAAGGACGATCACAGGCAGCCGTGCTGTGATCACATGGTTCAGCCCTCAGAGAAATGAAACTCTGGTGGAATATCGCAAATTCGATGTAGAAAAATGGGATCGGGCTATAGGGCAAAGCGGGAAGCAGCACAGGATAGTGCTTGAGGGCCTGGAGTTTGGGGCGCCCTATGAGTTCAGAGCCGGAGACGGAAAGAGCTGGAGCGATGTTCGCATATTGACGCTGCAAAAGGGCCTCTCTTTTGAGCAGCCGCGCTATGGCGCGAGCATTCCGAGGGAGTACGGGCAGTCCATGCCTGTCACCGTTAGAAACAGCTCGGATAAGCCACAGGAGGTCGTCCTGGAGTGCATGCCGCCTGCGGGCGGGGAGCTGCTGGTGGGATTTGTCGGAGAAGGATCTGAGGACCGGCCCGTTCAGCTGGCGCCTGGTGAGATAAGGCAGTTCATGCTGGCGCTCTCGGCTCAGGATTGTGTGAGCGAGCTTCACAGGTTCTCGGTTCACATTCGCTCAAAAAGCGGCTACAGCGATCAGGCTGAAGTTGAGGTCAGGGTGAAGATACCAAAGGTTGATCTCCAGTGGGAAGAGCTGGAGACTAATCCCAATACGCTGGGCAAAAAATTGCGTCTTATAAATAAGGGAGATAGCTTGACGGACCTCACTATCCGAGTGGAACCTGCGGAGGGATTTCGTCTCAGGCCCGCTGTTGAGCATGTAATTTTCCAGGCGAATAGCTCGATTGAGCTTTGGGCAGATCCCATACTTCATGAGAACTTTAAAGAACTGATTGGAGAAGCAAAGATCGAGATCTTCGGTAAGACGACAAGTCACACTCTGACTTGTGCTCTCCCCGATCATATGAATGTCTTCAAAGTAGATATCGATCCTACTTTTATTGAATCTATTAGCTCTTGGTACTGTACCAACCGCCCTGAAATTAGTCTTCTTGCAAAGATACTAGATTTACTATTTGCAGAGACTGAAAAACCAGATAATAATATCTTGATAGATGAAAATATCATTGAGCCAGGAGTAGCAGGAGATACATACCGGCCGGAACATCCATTAGTTACACGAAAGCGCGTAATAGAATCATCTCCATATTTGTTATCACATATATCTTTTGAATTATTTGATGCACCGGAGGCCCTAAATGCAGGTGAAAGAGTGAAACTTTGGCTAAAAAAACATCTCCCGATGATAATTGGTGCAGAGGTCGAATTCAAAGTAGATCGTAGAGCGATCGCAAGTGCCATTGCATATGAGGCCTTAGTTAACATAAATTCCTTAAATCGTAGTCTTAGGGCGTGTGGTCCAGGGAAGGTGCATTATTGGGACTTCCCTACTTGTGGCAAATGCGTAGCAGAAGAAGTTGAAGACGCTGGTTACCTACTGCATCTAGATCAGACCCAAAGAAAGGAAACAGTAAAAACCGCTAAGGGTGCCATAATATACATTGCGGCTATTATGCGAGCCCAGGCTGACGTTGCTTCCGGCGCAGGATACAATTTGAATTGTGATGTACCTATGCTGACAACTTTTTATAACGCATGGAAGTTAATAGAATTAAAGGATCATTTCGCCAAAAAGAAATATCCGGAACCGTTGACACCAAATGATGAGATGGGCAGATGGGCATCACTACATATAGAATACATTGAAGACGCGGTTGGAAAACCTTCTCCGAGCATATACTGAAAGGATTATCTTGGGATCAATTGAGGAAGAATATATGGATCCGATTAGAGGTTTCGAGATCGATTGGGAAAATGCTTCATTCAAAGCATCACGCTATTCCAAAAGCCACATTGATTGGTGGCAGATCAAAGAGACAAAAAATGATCAGACATTTATGCTGATCGGCGAGGACTCAGATGGTGATGGTGCAGTAGATTTCATCCATGCCGATACAAAAGGGACCGGACGGATTGACTTTTCAGCCTTTCTCAAGGAGGGCGAATTAGTTATTACAAACCTGATCGAAGCATGGCTAGAGATGAACTTTTCCCTGCCTTGGGCAAGATCTCAATACATCCCTCATGACATAGACGTCTATTTCAATGAAGTGAAGATTGTGTCATTTAAGGATACCATACCTGAAGGCCATTATTCCTTTCCAATACCCCCTCGGGCTGTTCTTTGTTTAGATACTAATTCCAGAGAGAATAAGATCGAGATCAAATCTGAGCATCTGCGTGGAGGGCACTACATTGTCACGTGTGACTTCCAAATCCTATACAGGCTGACCAACGTAGAGACTTTTGTCATTGCCGAGTCCAGGGAAGCGGCCGAGAAAAAGGTGCTCGAAACTCCAGGTTTCCGCTTCAAAGGCGCAGACCTCAGCGTGAACTCCAACGATATCTCCATCTCCAAATCAGATGGAATAGCTCCCGGAGAAAGCTTAGAGGTCAGGGCAAATATCTACAACCTGGGGATGGACCCCGGAAAGGACGCGGCAGTGGCCCTGGTAATGTCCCTGCCGGGCGGCATAAATCCAGTCGAGGTAGCCCGCATCACCCTCTCCGAAGTCCCGCTGTATGGCCCTACACCCGTCAAGTTCCCCTGGATAGCCGTCCCCGGCGAACATGCCCTCAGAGTAGTCATAGATCCGGATAAAAAGCTGGAAGAGAACTCTAGATTCAACAACGAAGCTCTGATTACTGTAAAGGTTCCGGGAAAAGACACCCCTCCAGAGCTGGAGATAAGATCCCCCGATCAGGGGCAGAAGTTCAATAAGCCAAAAGTTCAGCTGGATGCTTCCGGCATAGATGAGTCGGGCATATCCCTCATGGAGTACAGGATAGATGGCGGCCTTTGGACTCAGAGACAGGGCAGCGACCGCCTCTCTGAGGAGGTCACCATCCAGCCAGGGGATCATACGATATTTTTCAGGGCCACTGACGTCTCTGGAAACCAGACAACAGAATCCCGGACAATAAGTGTGACTTTCGATAAACCGGTTCTCATATTACTTGAGCCGGCTGAGGGGGCCATAATAGATCAAAACATCGTCACAGCAAAAATTGAGCTTGGAGATCCTGCCAAAATCGCCTGTGTTGAGGCTAGGACTGGAGGGGGGGCATGGAGAGACATACCAATCGCCGATGAAAAAGCATCCTCTTTTAAAATACCGGCAGAGTTTGGAAGACAGAGCCTCGAAGTGAAGGCTGTGGATATGAATGGTGTAGAAGCTTCAATCTCCAGAAGCATCAATGTGACCTCTCAAGCCGATGAACCCATTCAACAAATGCCGCAGAAATCACCTGAACAGGTACCAGAAGGAACTCCAAGAGAAGAAAACCCTGGAGGAATACTCTTCGAGGGTTTGAACTGGACTGTTGTCGATGATCCTTCGCCCTCTGAGCCATCAAAATGGGTGGTAAAAGATGACAAGCTTCAACAACTCAGCAATATCTTCCGCACCGATCGAGAGTATGAGTTCTGGCAGGGCACCCACATCTTTGCAGGCTCCGACAGTTCTACTGACTGCGAACTATCTTTTGATATTAGCAGTAGCGATGATGATGGAATTGGCGCCATAGTCCGCTACCAAGATAGGAACAACTATTATAGATTTATCTTGGTTCAGGACAGCGCAAACCGCGGCCCTTTCCGTCGCCTGGAAAAGTTCGAAAAAGGCCAAAGCACATTGCTAGCAGAGGATAAAAATGGCTATACTCCTGGCCAAATATACCATTTCGAGTTCAAAGCGATTGGAGATGCTCTTGAGGTTTGGATGGATGGCATAAAGATCTTATCAGCTAGAGATAGCTCTTTTGGATCTGGAAAGGCAGGATTCGTTGCCTATGCCAGCCCTGGCCTTTCAATATGGAACATAAAAATAAATGACTCGGTGTAGGAGATATGTCGGGATATCTGCAGGCCGCAGACCTGGGTGGGCGGTCTATCCACAGAGTGAAGCGTCTGAGGTGACTTCCTCCCCGACCCTAAATGGGCAGGGCTTCCTGCTTCATCAGTTTGGTTTGCTGAACAACTTTTGTTATCCAGTAGAGACCAATCCTTCACAGGCTCACCCCCACAGTCCATGGGTGTGGTTCCTCCTTACCAGGAGTTCGTCACTTGTGTCAATCTCACCGTTCTGGGCTTTACGCCACCTCCCCTACAGGCATCAGGCCTATTGGCACAGTTCCCTTTGGCAGTCCCAGGAACTCCCCGGCAGCAGTCGTGTTAAATCCTGCGATGTAGGTGCTTTCAAGGCCCAAAGATGTGACCTCCAGCAGCAGGTTCTGTGAGGCCATGCCAAGCTCTATGAAGGTGGCGCTGTCGTTCATGTTCCTATCCCTGGCCCTCTCAAAGGCTGCAGCCATGACGAAGATGACAGGCGCCTGGGCAATCCATGCGTTCGCACTGATCACTGAGGCGTTGACGAAGTCTTGCCTCAAATCACCCTCAGAGATCTGCACCATTGAGCTGTTCATTGGAAGGTAGTGATAGACGCCTGCAGAGATATTGGTGATATTGCCCGCGATCAAGTAGACCTCAAGCGGGTACGACTCCCAGGAAGATCCGGCAGTGCGGTGGCCCTTATCATCTGTGATGCCCTGCGCTGCCCAGAGGAGATGAGATACCTCACTCGAGCTCAGAGAATCGCCCTTCAAAGTGCGAACGGACCTCCTCTCCTGCAGAGCCTTATCCAAGACCATTCCGCTATCGGCCTGAGGCAAGGCGAACTTTATCTCTTGGGAGCTTGGCTGATTGGAAGCTGTGCCTAGGCCTGATGCAGCCATGGCCATCATTGCCAGGATAAAAATCCCCAGGATGGCTAGGAATGAAAATTTTGCCCTCATAATCCCACCTGAATTATAGCTATTGATCGCCGGAATATTTATCATTTACTGGGATACTAATGATCGGTGAGGCAGTGATCGATTTTTCTTCTTTTTCCCTCTGACCTAGCCCGTAAAATGACCTTCAAGGTCCAAAATAATCAGGGCAGGCTGCCTTTCTACCTGCCCTCTAATCCCTGGTAAGTAGTGTGGCAGAATACCTGCCTTATATAGCTGGTATTATCTGCCCGATCTAATATTCAGATTTTCCAGACTGCGTTATCTCCTCCTCTGTCTTGAATCAACAGGTACCTACTGGATTCCAGCATATACCGTTTTAGAAGAAGGTTTTGAGGTAATAGCTGCAAATCCCTATATGATCAAACATATTCGAAAGAAGAAGAGGAATCAGTTGGATTCAGAGTGGATCACAGAGCTTTGCCTCAATGATCAGATAGTTCCATCCAGGATATTCCCTAAGTGTGATTGGGAACTTAGATCGCTTACCAGGAACCGTGAAGCTCTGGGCAAAATGAGGTCAAGCCTCAAGAACAGAGTCCATCGCGACCTGGCATCTGCAAATATCAAGTTGGCATCGGTAATCTCAGATATCTTTGGCAAATCAGGAATGCATTGTTTGAGGGGTAAGCTCCTTTGGGCACAATCTACTTTTCCAGTGATAATATGTAGGCAGGACACATCCACCTAAAAGTTTTTTAAGCTTAGGATAAA
>Ga0209340_1001268_pt1 | contig 19114 bp, 25 predicted proteins | sample EPASupsiteSAE323_FD_187266 | JGI IMG/M metagenome (GOLD analysis project Ga0209340, IMG submission 187266) | Bioremediated contaminated groundwater from EPA Superfund site, New Mexico - Sample SAE3-23 (SPAdes) (version 2) | ecosystem: Environmental > Aquatic > Deep subsurface > Groundwater >... | reverse complement strand
AAAAAGATAATAGCAAATAGATATTAACTTGTCAAAAAAAATTTAATCCAAATATTGCCTAAAATCTTGCTAAAAATACAATTATCAGCTATACTCTAGTTATTACAAGTAATTATTTAGACAACATTTATATGAATTCGGAGTTAAACAAAACATCCTTAAATGAAATAAAAAAGGAATTATTAAGGCAAAAAGAGCAAATTATAGACGACCTAAAGGGACTTTCGCGCGAAGACGATCATGAAAATGATGATCGCTCAGCCAAATTTCCAGAATATGGAGACAAGCCAGATGAGAATGCCCAAGAAATTAGCGACTATTCAACAAGCATAGTTACCGAAAAAGTTCTCGAAAAAAGCCTTGATGATATTGAAAAATCTTTAAAAAGAATCGAAGACGGAACTTATGGTATTTGCAAATATTGCGGAAATCCAATTGCCGAAAAACGTCTTTTAGCTCGCCCAACAGCTAATTCCTGCATCAATTGCAAAACCGAACTACAAGAAAATGAATAATCGATTGCCCAAGATCATTTCTTACATAGCCCCCACTTTAGTGGTGGCTATGTTTTTTATAATTGACCGTTATCTGAAACAAATTGCTATTTCCCTGCCATCCCAGCAATCGTATTCGATTATTGGAAATTTTTTTAATTTTTACTTTACGCCCAATAATTATATTGCCTTCTCAATACCTTTGAGCGGGCATTTTCTAAATTACATCATAATTATATTAATCTGTTTTTTGGTTATATATTTAATAGCTTCTATTAAAAAAGGAGCTAGCCGTTACGAACTTGTCGGCCTAGCTCTAATGATTCTTGGAGCAATTAGCAATATCGTTGATCGCTTCTCTCACGGATTTGTTGTTGACTATTTATTGCTGCGATATTTTACCGTTTTTAATTTAGCCGATGTTATGATATGTTTAGGAGCTATAATATTGATTTATAAAAATCTAAATAAGCCTAAACAATAGAAATTTCCCTTTTATTTTTACCAATAACTTTAATTTTAATAATCCGGCTATTTTTAGGCAAAATATCTAATATCTTCTCACCCCATTCAATGGCCGTAATTGCTTTTTCTGAATTAAAATATTCATCAATACCTAAATCAAGTAAATCCTGACCAGAACGTAATCGATAAGCATCAATATGGCAAAAAATTATTTTTGTTTTAATAGAATTATAAACTTTTAGAATATTAAAGGTTGGGCTGTTCACTTTAGTAATAATACCAAGACCCTCAGCCAGACCTTGAAGTAATTTAGTCTTACCGGCGCCTAAATCTCCAAACAAAGCGAATACTTCTCCACCCCGGCAAGCTTGACCAAGTTTAGATCCAAATTCAAAAGTTTCTTTTTCACTATTTGTAATTATTTTTTCCATATCTCTAGTTTAAGCCAATTGTAAATAAAAATAAAGTAAATTAAAAGAGGATATTTATATAAATATTCCTCTTTTTAGAAACTCTTCAAAATACAAGCTAATGAATATATAGCTAATATAAAAATTATCAACTTTCGGCCATATATCAATTTAATTTTGAATATCGATATAATGACTAATATTAATACAATAATCGATACAATGATTGATATTAATACTTTTGAAAACACAGAGCAATCCGATTTAATAACCATTTCCAAGGGAATGATTAATAATATAGCTGGGAAGATGATATTTTCCGTAAAAATACCCGAGATTAATTCAATTTTATTAACAATCTTTACTAATCTTTTCATATTGCCTCCTTTAAAGAACGTTTTGCTAATCTACGACAATACTATTATAAGGTAAAATTTAAGTCAATGAATTGTGCAACTTGCTTCTGACCTGTTCGAATCCTATGCCTCCGGCATTAATAAAAATAACTCCACTTTCGTGGAGTTATTTTTATTATGTGGGCGCACAAGGATTCGAACCCTGGACCCCTTCGGTGTAAACGAAGTGCTCTAACCAGCTGAGCTATGCGCCCTAATATTTTAATTTCGCCAACTGCGGCGAACGGTGTGGGCGAAAGAGGACTTGAACCTCCACAGCCTTGCGGCCACAAGCACCTCAAGCTTGCGTGTATACCAATTTCACCATTCGCCCAAGCGAAAAAATCGTTATTTAACGACTTTTTCTTTCAATTTTTTCTTATAGCCATCACGAAGATAGTAAAGTTTAGCCCTTCTTACTTCAGCTTGTTTTTTAATCTCAATCTTGGTGATTGTCGGCAAATTTAAAGGAAATATTTTTTCAACCCCGACACCTTCAGAAACCTTGCGTACAGTTATAGTCGCACCAGCTTCTTTATTATGCTTTCTGGCGATTATTAAGCCTTCAAAATATTGAACTCTTTCCTTTTCTTCGCCCTTGGAATTTAATTCCTTAATCTTTTGGTAGACTCTGACAGTCATTCCTGGTTTTAAATCTAATTTAGTCTCAACCATATGGTTAGAATTATAAACGAGATATTTAATCTCGTTTTTTAAAAAATGCTTATTAATAAGACAAATCTTGTCTAATATTATAATTAATTTTTTGTATTGTCAAGGCTATTTTTAACACATTCCAAAACTCTTTCTAGAACCTCTTCCGGAGTCATCTTTGTTGTATCTAAATAAAAGTCAAAATGCTTTTTGTCATTGACGTCTATATTATAATATTTCTTATATCTTAATCTATCGCTTTCTAGTCTTTTATGCAAGCTTTGTTCTACTGCTTCCTGGCTCATGAGCTCTTTATCCTCATTTCTATCATTTTTTGACTGTAATTGGCGAAATATTCGCCTGCTTCCTTCCCCATCTTCAACATCAAGGTATAATTTTAACGAATGAGGAATAAAAAACCATGAAGTTCTTCCTTCGATAATAAAATTATCCCTGGTTTCTCCTAACTCTTTCTGATAATCATCTACCTCTTGATCTGTCAATGGGTCGTTTTCACCAAGCTTATTATATTCAGCCAGAGTCATTCCCCTTTTTTTTGCCGCTTCGCGCCGAAGTCCGCCCATATAATACCGCGGCCATCCAAGAATCAATGCTAATTTCTCTGCTACCGTACTCTTTCCTGAACCGTGCGCCCCGCTAATTGAAATAATCATATATAGCTTTTGTCTTATTTTTTTTGTATACTAATATCATAAATCATTTTTAAAAAATAAAAAAGAATTACCCAAGCGCTGTTTCTCTCGCGCCGGTTCCTATGCGATTATGTATCTCGAAAAATTGGAAGTCCAGGGCTTTAAATCATTTGCCAATAAAAATAAACTTATATTTTCTGGTTTAATCAATGACCAAAAAAGAGGACTGACGGCCATCGTCGGCCCCAATGGTTCTGGCAAATCAAATGTCGCGGATTCAATCCGCTGGGTTTTAGGCGAACAGAGCCTAAAAACCCTGCGCGGTAAAAAAAGCGAAGATGTTATCTTTTCCGGATCTGATAAAAAAAATCAACTGAGCATGGCTGAGGTTTCTTTGTATTTAAATAATTCCGAAGCCGAAAAAAATAATGCCTCTCAACCGGAAAAACTAGAAAAAGAAAGTGATCTCGATCAGCTAATTTTAAGCTGCTCTGAAATTGTCGTTACTCGCCGTCTCTATCGAAATGGCGATAGCGAGTATTTACTAAACGGCAACCGAGTAAGACTAACTGATATCCAAATGCTTTTGGCAAAAGCAAATTTCGGCCAAAAAACCTATAGCGTTATCGGGCAGGGCATGGTTGAAAATTTTTTAAGTTCTTCGGCAGCCGATCGCAAAGATTTTTTTGATGAAGCGACTGGCGTAAAACAGTTCCAAATTAAAAGAGATTCTGCTTTAAATAAAGTTGAGAGCAGCTACGAGAACCTTCAGCAAGTCGATATGCTTTTAACCGAAATAAAACCGCGGCTTAAGAGTCTGACCCGCCAAGTTGAAAAACTTAAGAAAAGAGAAGAAATTGAAAAAAATCTTTTAAACAATCAGCTAGACTACTATGGTTTTCTCTGGCACGAAATCAATAAAAAATTGGATGGATATAATCATGATTTTTTAGAAAACGAAAAAATTCAGCAGGAACAGGAAAATAAGCTCAATAAATTAAACGAGGAATTAAATAAAATAAGAACAACAAATAACTTTCAAGAAATTAATGAATTACAGCCGCGGCTCAAGGAGCTTGAGGCCCAAAAAAATCAACTCAATAAACAGCTCGCCAAACTTCAGGCAGAACTTGAAGTCCAGCTTGAATCAAAGGGACAATTCGATGTTTCTTGGCTAGAAAACAAAAAAATTGAACTTGAATCAAATCTAAAAAATATCAACGCTGAAATATCCTCTTTAAATCTAGGAAAATCGAACGAGGATGAACCAAGGCTTCGCTCCGAGATTGCTCTGATTGATAAAGAAATAGAAAAATGCTACCAAATTAAAAGAGAAATTAATCAATGCGAAACGGAAAAGGACCAGTACGCCAAGCAAATTAATAAACTTGAAGCCGTTTTAGAGGCCAACCTTGAAGTTCAAGGAAAATTTGACGTCTCCTGGTTAAATAATAAGCACGAAGAACTAAAAATAGAACTAAATAAAATTGATAAGGAAATTATCGATCTCGATTCGCAGAATAATTTTCAAGAAAAATCTTCCTTAGAAGAAAAAATTAACGCGGTTAAAAATCGGCTTGAAAAATTAAACAAAGAATTAGATGAAATTAATAAAAATTTCAAAAAAAATGGCGCTTCGGAGGACCAAAACAAGGAAATTAGCCGTTTAATCGATGAATTTTTAAAAAAACTTGACGCTATCAGCCAGGAAACAGATTTGCATAAAGTAAAAAAATTAATCTCTGAGGCTAAAGATATTTTTCAGGAAAAAATTAAATCATTAATTATCGGCGAAAATAGCCAGGCCCTCCATCGCATAAAAGAAATCCAAGATGAAATCATCGTTTTAACCGATCAAAGACAAAATTTAAATAATCAGCTTGGAGAGGAGCGCCTTCGCTTATCCACGGTTTCTGAAAGATTGCGTTTATTTCAAGAAAAGAAAACTCAAATACTCCGCGAGCTCGATGATATAAAAGCCAAGTTAGCAAAAGCCGAAACAAAATTTGAAGCTGGAGAGCTTGAAAAAGAAAAGGCGGAAATTTTAAAAAAAATTAAGCAGGTTGAGACTAATATTTCAGAGCTATACAAATCTTATCATTTGCAAAGCTGGCTCGAAAAGAAACAGAAGGCAGCCGACAAATTACAGGAGTATCGATTAAAATCCTCTTCTCTCGAAGAACGATTGCGCCTGATCACAAATCAAAAATTGCAAATTGAAAGAGAAATTGTCGACATTTCAAGCAAGCTTGCTAAAAGTCAAACAAAATTCGACGCTACCGGAATTGAAAAAGAAAAACAGGAAATAAATAATCGGCTTAGTATTATCACTAATGAATCCGAGAATATTGAAAATAAGCTTCAAGAATTAAACCAGGCCAAAGAAAAAGAAAAATCATTATTATTTGAATACCAAAAAAATATTCAATCGCTCCAAACTGCCCTTAATGAGATTTCCCTTAAAACTAACAGCCTGCGAATTGAGGCAACCCGGCAAGAAACAAAACTTGAAGATTTAGAAAATAATATCCGCAATGATAATTTAAATATAAAAGACATTAAAGAACATGAAATAGAGCAGCTTCCTGTCGATATAAACTTCATTTATAAGAAGTTAAATGATAATAAGAACCAACTTGAGCAAATTGGCGGGATAGATCCAGAAGCAGAGAAAGAGTATGAAGAAACAAAAAACCGCTTTGATTTCTTAAACGGCCAAACTAATGATTTAAATAGCGCAATTAAATCTTTAGAGGAAATAATTTACGAACTTGATGCAAATATAAAAAATCGCTTTGATTCGGAATTTAAAGTTATTTCAGAGAAGTTCAATGATTATTTCAAGATACTTTTTAATGGCGGCTCAGCTAAAATCACAAAATTACTAGCTGAAGACATTGAAAAAGAAGAAGATAAAAATACCCCAAGCTTAAAAACTGCCATTGATAACTTAAACAGCGGGCTATCGCCAGTAGAGGTTGAAATGAAGAACCAGGTTAATGAAAAATTAAAGCGCATAAAATTCTTAAAAAAACATAATGCTGTCGGTCTGGCCGGAATCGACATTCAAGCGACTCCTCCAGGAAAAAAAATTCAAACAGTAACCATGCTTTCCGGCGGTGAGAGAGCTTTAACGGCTATCGCTTTAATCTGCGCAATTATCAGTGCCAATCCTTCGCCATTCGTTGTCCTTGACGAAGTAGACGCGGCGCTTGATGAATCAAATTCAGAAAGGCTGGCTAAAATCTTAGATGACTTATCAAATAAGACGCAATTCATTGTAATTACTCATAACCGCGCCTGCATGAAAAGAGCCAGTATTCTCTATGGAGTAACGATGGAAGCGGACGGAGTCAGTAAATTATTAAGCGTAAAGATTGATGAGAATAAACAATAACTAATATAAATATTATTAAATTTTTTTTACAAATTATTTAGATAAATTTTAACTGCTTAGTTCTATAATATAATCGCTCATTAAGGGCGATTTTTATTATACCACTATGTCTATTAAAATCTGGTCGGCGGCATTAAACGGCCTAGACGCTACTCTCGTGGCGGTCGAGGCCGATTCTGGCGGCGGCGACTTCGGCCAAATTACTATTGTTGGATTGCCCGACGCTGCTGTTTCGGAATCAAAAGAACGCGTTAAAAGCGCTCTACGCAATTGCGGGCTGCAATTCCCTCGGCGCCGCATTACTATTAATCTAGCCCCAGCAAATTTGCGCAAACACGGGCCGGCTTATGATTTGCCGATTGCGATAAGTATCTTGTCTTTAAAAAATAAATTTTCAAGCGATTTGCCTAATAGCCTTATTATCGGGGAATTATCCCTTAATGGAGAAGTTCGATCGGTAAACGGAATTCTATCAATGGTAATAGCTGCCAAACAAGCTAACATTAAAAATGTTTTTATTCCTCAGGAAAATGAAGTTGAGGCGAGATTAATTACTGGATTAAATATATTCCCAGTCTCAAATTTAATTCAATTAATTAATCATTTTAAAAAAAATAAATTAATAATTCCGAACATAATAAATATCCCTAATCAAACTTGCGAGAGTTTTAGCTATGATTTATCTGATGTCAGGGGCCAAGAAAAAGCTAAACGGGCATTAGAAATAGCGGCTACGGGCGGCCACAATTTATTATTCTTCGGTTCTCCTGGTTCGGGTAAAACATTACTTGCCCGGACAATCCCGAGCATTCTTCCGAAATTGAGCTTAGCTGAAAAATTAGAAATTACCAAAATATATAGTGTTGCCGGAGAATTAAATAAAAATTCATCACTAATAAGCACTCGCCCCTTCCGCTCGCCCCACCATAGCGCTTCTGGGGCGGCTTTAATTGGCGGCGGCAGCTGGCCGAGGCCAGGTGAAATATCTTTAGCTCACCGCGGCGTTTTATTTTTGGATGAATTTCCTGAATTCGCTCGACATACTCTTGAAAATCTAAGGCAGCCGATTGAAGAAGGCTTTGTAAATATAAGCCGTGCATCCGGCTCTCTAAAATTTCCCTCTAAATTTACTCTAATTGCGGCGATGAATCCTTGTCCCTGCGGCTATTATGGAGATAAAGAAAAAACCTGTCATTGTGGAGAAAAACAAATAAACAGTTATCGCCAGCGCTTATCCGGCCCCATACTTGACCGTATCGATATGCACATTGAAGTCCAAAGAACACCGATTAATAAATTAAAAGAAAAAAATACAGGCGAAAAATCAGCCGTGGTGAGGACTCGTGTTGAAGGAGCAAGGGAAATACAAAATTCAAGATTTAAAAATTATCCATTTTCCACAAATTCGGAAATGAATCATGCGGCTATTGAAAAATATTGCCAATTAAATACTTCTTGCTTCCTGCTTTTAAAAATGGCCTCCGAAAAAATGCATTTTTCGACTCGATCCTATTTTCGTATTTTAAAACTCGCCCGGACAATTGCCGATCTTGAGAACAGAAACGATATCTCCGAAAATCATTTAGCTGAAGCCATCCAATACCGCTCTAAGATTGAACGATAATTTAGCCAATTAATAATTGTCATAATATTGCTAATTTTGATATAATTAAATTATAAAAAAAATTAGAATATATGCGTAAAAAAATCATTATTTTATTCTTACTGGCCATTTTTTTATTGGGTTCTGGATTTGGGTGCAAAGGAACCGATCAAAAAACTCAAGAAGCCATGGCTCCTATAACGCTTACTTATTGGCGCGTGTTTGATGAATCTGATGCCTTTGAAGAAATTATTGCAAAATATAAAGCGCTGCATCCATTTATAAATATTGAATATCGAAAATTGCGCTACGAAGAATACGAGTCAGAATTATTGAATGCTTTAGCCGAAGACAGGGGGCCGGATATTTTTTCAATCCACAATACCTGGGTAAAAAAGTATCAGGTTAAGCTATCTCCATTACCAGAAACAATAACTATGGTTTATCCTGTTATCAAAGGTACTTTTAAAAAAGAAACAGTGTCTGAACTAAAAACAACTAAAACGATAACCGCCAAAGAGGTGAGAGATAATTTCGTTGATGTTGTCAGCCGCGACGTTATATTGGAAGATGGAAAAATTTATGGCCTTCCTTTATCAGTTGACACCTTGGCCATGTTTTATAATAAAGATTTATTTAATAGCGCCGGTATCAGCCAAATACCTCAATATTGGAATAAAGAGTTCCTTCAAGACATCAAAAAGCTTACCAGATTCGATAATGAGAAAAATATTATTCAATCCGGCATTGCCCTCGGAGGAAGTACAAATATTTCACGTTTTAGCGATATCCTGTCCGTTTTAATGATGCAAAATGGGGCAACGATGATAAACGATAACCACCAGGTTGTTTTTAATCAAACACCGGCAATAACCAAGGATAAAAACTATAATCCTGGAATCGAAGCGCTTCGTTTCTATACTGATTTTTCCAATCCACTTAAAGAATCATATACTTGGAATAATAGCCTGCCTAATTCTCTTGAAATGTTTATAGGTGGAAATCTGGCAATTATGTTCGGCTACTCATACAACATCAAAACAATTAAAGCCCAGGCTCCAAAACTTAATTTTTCAATTGCCAGCTTGCCGCAAATTGAAGGAAATTCGGCTAATAATATAAATTTTGCAAATTACTGGATTGAAGCTGTTTCTAAAAAAAGCAAACACCAGAATGAGGCTTGGGATTTTGTTCAATTTATAACGAAAGAGGAACAAGCTAAAAGTTATCTCGCAAAAACAAAATATCCAACGGCGCTTCGCTCGCTAGTCAATGAACAGAAAAATGATGATGAAATTAGTATTTTTGTTAATCAGGTTCTTACGGCTAAAAGCTGGTATCAAGGAATAAATCCGCAGAGCGCTGAGGCTGCTATAAAAGAAATGATTGACTCGGTTTTAAAAAATACTGGAGAAGAAATAGAAAATATTATCAGTACTGGGGCGGCAAGAGTCCAGCAAACAATTAATTAATACTCATACCACATCATATGCCTATTTATAGAAAAAGATTATATGCGCTTTTATTCAGTTTATCTTTTATTGGAATCAGCCTTATATTAAGTTCTCCAGTAAGCGCTTCCTTGGTCGACACTACGGCGGACGGTTATGCGGCGGGTAATTATGGATTAAACGATTTTATTATCCTTAGTATCAGCATCGCTAAATGGGCGCTCGGCCTAGTTGGAACGATTGCTTTAATCATGTTTATTTACGGCGGATTTACCCTACTTATTTCAGCCGGCGCTCCCGCCTCGATAGAAAAAGCTAAAAAAGCAATTATCGCCGCCGTTGTCGGATTAGCAATCGTTTTCTCAAGTTATTTAATCGTTAAATTTTCATTAGGTTCAATTGGCTTAACTTGGGATGGCGGTATAAAAAACATTAGCGCCGGCAATAAATGCAGCGCTCAAGGAAACGGATATTCATGTATGGATGCGACTTTAGGCGATTCATGTATAGCCAACCTCTGTCCCGGAGACAAAAATAACCAATGCTGTAAAGCAAAAGTAAAATAAATTATGACTGCTTTTATTCCAAAACGACTCTCAATTGAAGAAACAGTCGGTGAAAAACTCAGGCAAAAAAGAAGATTAAAAAATCTTAGAATAGAAGATATCGCCAAGTTAATAAATATCAGAGCCGATTATTTAATCGCCCTAGAAGAAGAGTTGTTTGATAAGCTGCCATCCGGCCTGTATGGAAAAAATTATTTAAAGGAATACGCTTCATTTCTTGGCTTAAACCCGAACGAACTTCTAAAGATCTGGCAAGAACAATTTTCAGCTGGCAGCGACAATGACCCGTTTTCTCAAAAAATTGTCGCCAAAAATAAGTTTATTATATTTCCAAGAATAATAAGAAATATTATAATTTCAATCGGCGTCTTGATTTGTTTTTTATATTTAATATTTTATTTCAAAAAAGTAATCACTCCGCCGAAACTTACAAATATCCAGCCGCCGCAGAACATGCTGACTAAGGCGAATTTAATCACAATAAGCGGCCAAAGTGAAATTGAGGCTGAAATTAGAATTAATAACGAAGTTATTCTTAATAATCACAGCGGCTTCTTTTCCCAAGATATTAATTTAAAAAAAGGATTAAATACAATAATTATTACGGCTAAAAAAAAGTATAGCGGCGCCGAAACAGTTATTCGAGAAATTTTAGTTGAATAATTAAAATATATGCCAGTCTCAAAAAAAACCATTCTATTTGACATTCACTCTATTTTGAGTAAAATGTGCATAGGCGAAGGTCAAAAGGTAGCTGAATTGGGTTGCGGAAATTTCGGCTTCTTCGTCTTTCCTCTTGCGCGACTTGTCGGCCGCCAGGGCAAGGTTTATGCGGTCGACATTATCAAATCAACTTTAGAAGCGATTAAAAAAGAAGCTAAAAAAGATAATTTATCGCAAATTGAGACGATTTGGAGTAATTTGGAGACTTTTAAAGCTGCCCCGATTGAAAACAGCAGTCTAGACAGCGCACTCTTGGTAAATGTAATCCATGAGTCTGATAAAAAAATTGAAATTCTACGAGAATCAATCCGTTTATTAAAGAGAGGCGGCCTCCTACTCATTATTGAATGGAAAAATACTGATTTGCCATTCGGTCCTGGCATTGATAAACGCGTTAAAATCGAGTCTTTAAAAAATGCTGCCCCGAAAATCGGTTTAGCCTTAAAAGAAGAATTTGAGGCCGGACCTTATCATTACGGTTTAATTTTAACTAAATTATAAATATGCAAAACTTACTAACCCTAAAATATTGGTTTGACTTGCGGCCAGAACCGCTTATTCTCGCAGCCCAAAAAGTCTTTATTTTCGCCATTACTATTTTTATTATTCTGACAGTTGCAATCGCCTTTTTAAAAAATAAAAATAGCTTGTACAAAGGCATTCTCAAAAAACTCTATGCTTTTTGCTTAGCTAATTCTCTTATCGGATTAATCCTTTTTTTCTTAAATTATGAAATGATTCCCTTCCTTTCAGCTCGTGCCTGGCTCGGCCTCTGGATTATTATTACGCTCGCCTGGTTATTTTTCATTCTCAAAAAATTGAAAACCATACCGGAGACAAAAAAACAGCTGGCTAAAGAGCAGGAATTAAAAAAATATATCCCCTAATCTTAATTTATTATTTTTTATTCAAAAGCCTCTGTTTAAAGAGGCTTTTTGTTTTTTATGACCAATGAAAAACGTTTAGGAAATAAAGGCGAACAACTAGCTAGAGACTATCTAATCTCTAATAATTACAAAGTTATAGAGTCTAATTACCACTGCGATCACTTTGAGATAGATATCATAACCAGAAAAGATAAAAATTTAATCTTTTTTGAAGTGAAAACCAGATTAAAAAATGATTTAAGCGTAGATGAAATTCCGCTAAGTTCTTGGCAAATAAAAAATCTAAAAAAAGCCATTATACACTATTGCGTTGAGAATCATTATTGTCTGGAAAACACTCGACTCGATTTAATAATCATTATTGTTAATCCAAAAGACAATCTTGCTACTCTTAAACATTATCCCGATATATTTTAAGTTTTGAGAGGCGTCGCCTGAATAAATATAAATTCTTGATGAATGACCAGGCGTCTGGGATGGCTCTTATTTTACTTTTTCTTTTTTCATAACGGCTTTCCTGCCAATCAACGGGTATCTCCACGATTTTCGCGCCTTGCCGATGTGAAATAATAATTAACTCAGTATCAAAAAACCAATTATCATCTTTCAAAAATGGTTTAACATTATCAAATACGTGCTTTTTAATGATCTTAAATCCACATTGCAGATCTCTATAATTATGCCGCAATATTAACCTGGACAATTGATTATAAATACGGGAAGTAAGTTCTCGCCACCAAGAGCGGCTAGTATTTGAACCCTTCAATAAGCGAGAACCCATAACTAAATCGGCATTATTATTAATAAAGGGATCTAATAATAAAGAAATGTTATCGAGAGATACCGCCAAATCAATATCCATAAAGACAAAAGCATCTGCTGAGGTCGATTTAAAATATTCCTTTAACGCTAACCCCTTACCACCTTTCTCTAAAATCATCGCTTCAAAAACACAGTGATTACTGATATTTTGCAATTTTTTAGCAATTTCCGCAGATTTATCATTTGAACCATTTACAATGATTATGATTTTCCAATCGAATTTAAAACCAGCTTCTTTAAGAAATCTCTCGAGTTTGAGAGCATTGCTTTCTAGGATAGCTTCTTCATTTTTAACTGGCAAACAAAAATCGATTTTCATATTAATTATTCTTTAAATAAATAACTGAAACTTTATCCTCATATATTTTTGACCAATCACTAGATTTATTTAGGCTATCGCGAAGATAATTCTGATATTTAAGTGGATTTTCCGAGATTTTGAATATAAGCCTTTCCCATTTTTTAAATTCAGTTTCTTTGTCCTTTGCCGGCAGCAAGACAAGCTGAATATTATAATCGGCTAATTTTTCCGAGAGATTAGTGGTCTTTTTGAAAAATTCGTAATATTCTTCAAGAAATGTCTGTCCGGCGTATTCAACTTGCGGCAGCCTTCCGTCTATAAATAACTTCCGCTCCGGAGAAACCCAATTTAAATATCCTCCCCAATCATAATAATTAAATAAATTTAAATTACCATATACTTTATCATTCTGATTTAAAAAATCCGCCGCTTCACACGGAAATTCGCCGCAGAAAGAACTAAACGGCTTATTAATAAAACTCGTGGATAAAAGCTGCAAACTAATAGAGAGCACTAGGGCCGCCAGCAAAGATAATTTAACAACAAGGCCAAGAATGCCTTGATTAAATTTAAAAAAATTTGTTTTTTTACTTTCTTTTACCTCAAGATAAATAAAATCAAAGATAAAGGTAAATGTGCAAATAAACATTAGAGGAAAATGACGCCTTGATTTTATACTCAGGCATAAAAAAAATAAAGCGAGAAAATTAGTCCATAAATTTATTTTTCCTTTTCTAAACACTAAAACATAGACAAAATTTAAAATAATAATCGCAGCTAGAACAGATAAATAAATAAACTGCCAATATTTAAGAGGTATGGAATATTGCGGCAGCCATTCAACAATATGAAGCTGATAAAAACTATCGCGATAACCAGATAAAAATGAATAAAGTTCAAGCCGATATGGCGTAAATAATGTAGCAATGAATGACAAAAATAAAAATAAGAGAAAAATGCTAAGCTCTTTTCCACAAATATTATTCACTAAATCGAGCCAATAAATTTTACGGTAATGTACTAAGCTATTTTCAAATAATTTTATTACCAGCCAGGCGCCCATTAGAAAAAGGCCAATTAAAAAACTGGCATGCAAACAGGACCAAAAATAAAAACCAAATGGGAGAATTAAAAGCACTCGCCAATTTTTATTTCGGTTAAAATTATCAATAATTAACAAAAGTATTAGGATAAATAGAAGCCCAATTTCTTGAATCCTTACTCCGAGATGCGGCAAGGCGGCAATTAATCCAAAAAATTCAAAAAAAATAATAAAAAAATCAGAATTAGGATATTTCTTTTTTACTTTAATATTCAGTAGAATAAGAATGGTTACGATTATTATTGAGAATAAAAAAGCTAAAAATAAATAGCCGTAATTCGAATAAGCTTGATAAAGCAGATAATTGCTCAACCACTCATGATCAACCCAATTTCCTGTATAGGTATAGTTATAAAGATTTTCATGCGGTACGGCCTCGTTTATCGTAATTTCTTGGCCCACTCTCAGATGCCAGCCTAAATCTGGATCAAGATAGCTAAGGGAATGCCGAAACAACAGAGTAAATATAAAAATATAGAATAAAATCCAAAAAAAATATGAATATTTAAATTTTTTCAATAACTTTAACATAAAAAATCGCCAAAAACCCCTTATTCTCTTTATTTTAACATAAGGCAAAATATTTGTCTTGTTTAAAACAATGTGCTAAAATTAAACATATAAAATTTATAAATCTAAAAACTAGAAAGGTGGTGAAATATGAATAAAATTTCAAAACATTTAATTTCGTTAGCAATAGTTTCTTTATTAATTATTCCTTTCATTGCTGTCAATGCACAAACTGATCCATTCGGCACGAACATTGTTTCAACCGGTATAGGCAACACCTTAACCGAAAACGATCCAAGAGAAATTATAGTTAGAATCATTAATATTGCATTAAGCTTTCTAGGTATTATTGCTTTAGGCATCATCTTAATGGGTGGCTTTAAGTGGATGACGGCAGCTGGCAATGACCAGAAGACTGAGGAGGCTAAAAAATTAATTGGCGCCGGCGTAATCGGATTAGCTATTATTTTAGCGTCTTGGGGGCTAGCAAGCTGGTTAATTGGTACTCTTAATAATTCAATTAACGCTTAGGTTTTATCAAAATGGTAATTCTCATTTTCAATGGGAATTACTGCTCTTAACATGAATTTATCGTGTTTAGAGCAGTAATATTTATTATTTATGAATAAATTAATTTTGAAAGTTATTTATTCTTTTGTTTGTGTATTCTTTCTTCTTGTTTCTCAAGCACAAGCACAAAACGTAACCGATGCTGTAAATGGACTAAATTCGACTGCTCAAAAAGTCGGAGCTTTTAGCAGCCAAACTGGAGGCAGTTTTAATAATACCTTTTTAACCACTCAGGCAGGAAACATTATTGGCATAGTTCTGTCGTTTATTGGTATTTTATTTCTCGGATTGATTATTTATGCTGGTATAATGTGGATGACTGCCGCCGGCAACGAACAGCAGGTTACAAAATCCAAAGACTTAATTGTCAATGCAATTATCGGATTAATCGTTGTTTTTGCTGCCTACGCTATTACGGCCTATATTGGAAATAAATTTTCAATATAATGAATAATATATCTAAAAAAATATTAATAATTTCCGCCTTGCTTTTTTTCTGCTTTGGTTTTAGCCTACTATCCAAAACCGCCAGCGCTTATAATTTTAACCAGGATAGCGGGCTTGACACAACTGCGAGCCAAGCTGGATTTACCGAACAGCTAAAAACATTAACGCCGGAATCTTTAGCAGGGCAAGCTATTTCGATAATCCTTTTTTTTCTTGGTGTTCTTTTTATTTCTTTAATTATTTACGGCGGAATGGTTTGGCTTACTTCCGAGGGCAATGAACAGAAAATCACCAAGGCAAAAGGAACAATGACTATGGCCTTCATTGGTTTATCTCTTGTTATTGCCGCTTATGCAATTAGCCGTTTCGTTATTGCTTATTTTAGTGCTATCGCCCTTAAATCCCTCTAATTATGATAAGTAGAATCTATTCAGTTATTATCTGCCTAACAATGCTTTTATTAATGCCGTTTTTCGTTTCGGCCGGATTAAATGATGCATTTAATCAGGCTGAAAATGCAGCAAATATGGCTGGCTATACAACAGGGAATTCAACGCAATTTACAGATATTATCGGCAATGTAATTTTTTTTATTTTGAGTTTGCTCGGAACAATTTTTCTATTACTTATTATTTATAGCGGTTTTATCTGGATGACGGCCGGCGGTAACGAACAAAAAGTCACTAAAGCATCAGAGATGATTAAACAATCAATTATTGGATTATTAATTGTAATCGGCGCCTACGGAATTAGTTATTTTCTTATTAGTATTTTTAATGGTCAGCTTAAATAATTATGAAAAAAAACTTAAAATCAATATTTTATCTTTTAGCTTTAACAGCCGTTTTAGTTCTTCCTTTCTTTGTCTTTGCCCAGTCTAATCCAGTGCTTCAAACTATGACGAATGTGGCCGCTAACGGCGGCTATAATACGGCCGACGAAGGACAATTATCAACCATTATCGGCACAATTATCCAAGCGGCTTTAAGTTTATTGGGAGGAATATTTATTATTTTAACGATTATCGGCGGTTATCGATATATGACGGCAGGCGGCAATGATCAAAACGTGGAAAAAGCAAAAAATTATATTCAAAGAGCTTTAATCGGCGTTATTATTACTTTTTCTGCTTGGACAATTTGGACATTTTTGTTAGAGGGGCTAATAATGAAATAATTTATGAAAAAAATTACTATATTTCTAACCTGTGCTTTTATTTCTTTCCACTTTTTTGCTAGCCAAATAAACGCCCAGGCTTTGATCCAAAACGATAAAATAAATAATTTAACCGAGGATATCAATAAAACTGTCGGTTTTACAAGTATCGGTCTAGGGCAGATAGTGGCTAATATTATTCAAGTGGCCCTTAGCTTCTTGGCAATTATTTTTTTGGGCTTAGCAATTACAGCCGGCTTTAAATGGATGACTGCTGGAGGTAATGATGACCAAATAAAAAAATCGCAGGCGACTTTAAAAAATGCAATTATCGGCTTAATTGTTGTTCTTGCAGCCTATGCCATTACTTACTTTATATTCAATTCTCTGCCATTTAATCTCGGTGGGCGAGGAGGAGGGCAAGCCGTTGCTGGTTAAGTTTACAGTTAAATTATCAAATTTAAAAGGAGCATAAATGCTCCTTTTTTTGTTTTTATGGCATGTATACATAGCCATAACATTTTTCTCCTTCATAATATTTTACATTACCATCAATATTCATATGAGTTTTATGACCAATTTCTCTGCCTTTATTATCTATACAAGTGATTTCGTAAGTATCTGGTACAAAACCTACATAAATTTTTGTTTTCCCATTCAAAACCTCGCTTGTTTTGTGACCATCTGATGATTCAAAAATAAACGTGACCTTTGTGTTTCGCTCATTCTCAATTATTACTTTTAAACCATCTGATATACGATAAGTTGACGTCGAATCATAAAATGAATTAGCAATCTTTTTCAGTAAAAAATCTTGTTTTTTTACCTTAAATGAGTTCATTCTCATCTCCAGCTCACCGTTACTGAGTTCATCGGCAACATTATCCGAAAGAACATATTTTCTTATTAAAACATCTCTTTTCTCCATCCAGAATTTAATCTGGTTTTTAAGATATTCAATTTCGCTTTTTACGCTCTTAATAACCGAAGAATCCGTTTCACACAAAAGATTATCCTTAAGATTTTCAAGAGACCTTTCGTTCTGATAAATTTCCTCATTTACATTGATGATATTTCGATCATTCTGCTTACTTCCATATTTTGAACCTGAACATGCGACCACAACCATGGCGCATATATAAACTAGAACTACTAACATCCTATTCATTTTCTGCCTCCACTAATTATTAAATTACAATTAATTATTGTTTTTCTTTAAAAACTATATCACTTTTAGCTAAATATGTCAATTTAGTTACAATTACTTTATTCACTTCTAATCCACAGCTGAGCATTGACTTTTTATGCAATAGGTGATATTATAATTAGTCAACAAATTCCTGCTTTAATGAATAATTATAAAAAAGAGTAGGAATTTTTAATTTGGCTAATATTAAACATTATGAAAACACTACAAAAAATTAGTGATTCGATTGTTCCTCTGAGTAGAAAGCAAAACATTGTATTACTAATTATAATTGCCTGCGTATTTCAATTTATTTTCTTTTTTGCACCAGCTTTAGCTGAAGAAGCCGTTGGTTCAGATAAAAATCTCATTAATAATGAGAACATCGCTATTGAAAGCGATTTGATTATCAAAACCAGTGAAATGGGCCTAGAAGAAGCAAAATTAGCTTCTCCAGCCTCAGGCGAAAAAAACAATCAATCTCAGATGCCGGCTAAAGATGTTAAAACGATTGCCTCAAGCACTCCAAAAGTGCTAAGAACAAGCACGCATGTTATTACAGCCTATAATTCAGAGGTGGGACAAACTGACAGCGATCCCTGCACTACGGCCAATGGTTTTAATCTCTGCAAACACGGGCAAGAAGATAGTATTGCCGCAAACTTCTTAAAATTTGGCACCAAGGTTAAAATTCCGGAGTTATTTGGAGATAAGGTATTTATTGTTCGAGATCGGATGAATAAGAAACACCCAAACCGCATCGACGTTTGGATGAAAGAGCATAGTGATGCAATTAAGTTCGGGAAAAAGACGGCCACCATCCAAGTTATTGAATAATTTTAAATATACAAAAAAGCCTCGGCTTCTTCTAGCCGAGGCTTTTTTTATTTAAAAAAATGCAGTTTAGAAGAAAAAGCCTAAAAATCCTTTACTCTTTTTCAATTCTCTTTCTTTCTTAGAAATTGCTATTGTGGTTGAAATAACCGTATCGGGATTCAAGGAAACGCTGTTTATGCCTTCGCTGACCAAAAATTCAGCGAAGTCAGGAAAATCGCTTGGTCCCTGTCCGCAGATTCCTACCTTACGCTTATACTTTTTAGCAGTTTTTATTAATTGCCTAATCAATTCTTTTACTGCTTCATTTTTTTCATTAGCTATACCGGCAACTTTCAAAGTTCCCCCTGAATCTCGATCTATCCCAAGAGTTAACTGGGTTAGATCATTAGAGCCGATAGAAAATCCATCAAAAATTTGGCAAAATTTATCAGCTAAAATAATATTGGATGGTATTTCAGCCATAACATAAATTTCTAAACCGTCCTG